>Ga0080006_1141007_pt1 | contig 37396 bp, 32 predicted proteins | sample RS3BMetagenome_FD_69209 | JGI IMG/M metagenome (GOLD analysis project Ga0080006, IMG submission 69209) | Ferric oxide microbial mat and aquatic microbial communities from Rainbow Spring, Yellowstone National Park, USA - RS3B (SPADES... ...
GCCGCCCTCGAAGCCACCCAGCTGCACCGTCACGAGTTCCACGGCGACTGGAACTACACGCTCACCGCCGACCACACTGCGACACGCCCAACAGAACCCACCTAATTACTGCGCGCTCTCTTACTCAAGGACGGCGTGTTGACGGCCTATAACCATGACGGGGGCGAGCGCTGGCATTATCGGCGCAGCCGCCCGTCCGATCTGACGATCGACTGGTTCGAGGTGTACGGCGACGTCGTCATCATCCGTACAGCTCAGAAGCAGGGAGCCTTCATCGGGGACCACCACACGGTGGTCGCGCTCGACGCCGTCACGGGCCGGCGCTTGTGGTCGTCCGACAATTTCGGCCTGACGTCGGCCGTTGGGCCTGGCTACGGCTTGCCGCAGCCGTCCTGGCATCTGGTGGTCCACAACGAGAGCAGAGACCAGTTCACCGCTTATGATCCCGCCACCAAGCGCCGCCTCCAGACCGTTCACATGCCCGAGCACTGCTCGGGCGACGCGGCCGACACCAAGACCCGCTTAGTGGTGGTCGCTAGCTGCCGCCTCGCGTCCGGTCGGATCGATGTCCGGGTGCTCAGCGCGGATCCTGGCACCGGGCAGATCGTGTTTGATCAGCATCTGTTCGATCGGCCCGCAGAAGGGATGGTGCCCGGCAGGATCACCCCGGCCGGGATCGACGGCGTGCAGATAGAGGCGATAAACCCCGAATCGCCGAGGCAGCAACCGTTCTTTTTCAATGCGGTCTCCGGTCGGCTTGCCGCGCTGGCGCCCGAGGTGTCCTTGTACCCGCAGCTCGCGAGCCGCGACAGTGCCGGCGACTTTCTTGTCAGCCTCGTGCAGGACGCCAGTACCAAGTTGTCTGGTGCTGCGCTCTACGGCAGCGACGCCCTGAGGCGGTGTACTTTGCCGGCTGGCACCAACATTCGTCACTGGGGTCAGGTAGTGGACCCGTTGTTCCTGGGTCGCCAAATTCTGATCTCGGAGGGTCGGACGAGCTACGACCTGCCCGATCCGTTGCAGCTGATCAACCGCACCGACTGCGCGAACACCGGCAACGTCCCCACCGTCCGAGAGCAACACATCTTTGCCACCATCGCAGCACCGGGGGTTAGCCTGATCGCGTACACAGATTCCACCGGCACCTACATCGATGGCTACTACTGACACAGCGCGCGATGCCCGCCGAAGCTCAGCCTGGGGCGAAAGCCACCGTTGACCCGCAGGGTGAGAATTTCCTGTGCGGGAATCAACGTCGCTTTGCTGATCTACCAGAAGATCATCGCCGGCTACGCCGGCACCAACCACCATCGCTGCAAAAAGGGCATGACCCGGCTGATCGCCTCGATCCGCGGCGGAGGGCCGGACCGTAGGCGCCATGGTGAGCTGTATGGACAGGTACGCCGGAACGTATCATTCCGGCGAGTCGGGTTCATTAGCTTTGGCATCGGCTGCGGTCGCCCACACCCGATAGCTGGTCGGCTAGACCAGCAACACACAATCCGCCTACCGCGGCCCGAACGGAGATGCTGCCGCGGCCGGCGAGTTTGCAGTGGTGCGGGTGGTGTGGCGGGCCGGCTGGCCCTAGCCTGATCGGGTGAGCGTCGGAACCGCGTTCTTCTTCGCGATCACTCTGCTGTGCATTTTCTCTAGCGTCGGGCTGTCTTTCTTGAAGATCAGCGTCAAACGGCAACGGCGCATCTACTGGCGCTGCGTCGCGATTGGCGCGGTATCAGCGTTCCTCTGCGGTTATCCAGACGTGAGCAGAGCAATCGGGATGACAGGATTCTTTGTCGTCGGGATGATCTTTTCAGCCATGCGTGGAACTCCGTATCTGAAAATTCGCGGGAAAATTTATGCGTTCAGCGCGACAGACAGGCGCGCCGCCGATGACGACGTACCAGAGACATTCGGGGAAAACCTCGCTGCCGTGGCGGATATAATCCAGCGGCGGTTCGGCGATGACGAGGTCCCAGACATCACCGGCCGCAACATCACTGAAGCGTTTGATGCCCTGCATCGGCGGTTTGGCAACGATGACACCGAAGAAGCCGCCACTGACGCGACTAGTCCGTCCCCGGCGATGCCGCACCAGACGGCACCCCCCGTGCGCATCACCGTTCCCGGCCGCGGCGTCATCTTGCCGCGCCTCGCCAACTTTTTGCTCGGCCTGCCCCTGATAGTGGGCGGCGCCCTGATGGCCTTTAACCCGCCGCCGCCCGGTCACCGCAGCCTCCACACCGTCCCAACCCTCGGCGTTTTTTGTGCCGCGAGCGGGATTTACTTCGTCGTGAAGGCGCTGCGGGCACAACAGACCGCCGACACAGAATTTCAGCCGACATTGACGGCCCTGTCGGCACGGCCCCACCGGCACGCCGCCGCTACACCGCCACGCGAATCCGCCAAGATGGCCGCAACATACCTCGCGGCGTGTGCCCTGGGCGGAGGCCTGCTGTGGTGGGGTATCAGCGCAAAGCTTTTGGCCGTAGTCGGCATGGGCGTTGCCTTGCTTGCCCCCATTCCCGTGATACTTGTCATCAGTGCGGCCCAGGGGGCCGGCGCTCTCCGCCGGGGGAATCGGGCATCGTGAACAGCGTGCGGTCGTGAGTTCTTTCGGTCCACACCGCCCTTTCGCGTCGTGGGAGTGGCGCGACTCTGTGGGTGCGAGGCTCTGAAGCCGCGAGTGCGCGGGCGGCGATGAGCGCGGTCAGCGTGATGGCTTCGAAGAACAACCCGTTGTCTTTGAGGCCCCAGTGGATTGATAACAGCGTCGCAGCTCCGGCCGCACACAGCAGCGTACCGATCAACGACCCCCGGCCAGGGCTGTTGACAGGTGTCGCGCCGTCCCAGCCGGGCAGCGAATTGTTCTCCAGCGGCCGCAGCGCCACGAACAGTGTCGCGACCACCAGACCCATGAGGAGCACCTGGGCGATGCTGATGACGGCGAAGTCGGGTTGGCCGGGGTATCGGGGTGTGCCGAGCTCGTCGAAGAGCAGGTGGATGCCCAGCAGCGCGGGGATGTGCCACAGATACAGGGTCATGGCGCCGGAGTTGCCCAGCGCGGTCCACCACCACACCCGCGGGCGCTGTGCCCAGCGGCCGATGGCGGGGGCGGCCGCGATCGCGAGCAGGCTCAAGACGATGGCGTGGCCGGCCAGCAGCAGCGACGGGGGGCTGGTGTTGGACAGGTGATGGTCACCGGTGCCGACCATGCTCACCTGATACGGGCCCCAGCACGCGAGGGCGAGGTTGACGGTGAACACCCCGGCGGCGGTCGTGAGCGCCGCCCGTGCGGTGAGCAGGTGGCGGCGGTAGGCGACGCCGAACATGGCCGGGATCAACCAGACCGCAAGGTTCAGATACCCCAGCGGGGACAACGCATGCCAGTGCAGCCGGACGACGTCGATGACCGCGATGCCGGCCCACACGCCGATGACGCCGGCGGCCAGGCGTGCGGTGGTGGCGATGCGGTACAGCATCGGCATCGCGGCCAGCACCAGGACGTAGGCGCCCAGGAACCACAGCGCCTGGGTGGAGACACCGGCGATCGGGTCGTAGACGTGTTGCGGGACAAGCGGGTGCAGCAGATACAGCGCGACCGCCCAGAACCCGAGGTAGTAGAACACCGGCCGGAACAGCCGGGTGCAGCGGGTCATCAGCCAGCTGCCCCAGTTGGCGCCGGGCTGCCAGGAGGTCAGGCACGCGGCGGCACCGGCGAAGAAGAACAGCGGCATGATCTGGAAAATCCAGGTGAGTGCTTGGAAAGCAACGGATGCGGTGAGCAGGTTGTCCCAGATCAGGACACCGCCGCGGATAGTGCTGATCGCCATCACCGTGTGGCCGAGCACGACCGCGATCAGGGAGGTGATTCGGATGACGTCGATGGCGCGATCACGGCTGGCCGGGGTGGCTTCGGCCAGCTCCTGCGGTGTGGGGAGTCCGGTCAAGGTGGTCATGGTGTGTCCAATACCTTTCTCTGAATGAGGTTTAGCGGGTGGGGGTGTTGTCGTGTTGGGCCAGGGAGCGGGCGTAGCCGGTGCCCATGGCCAGCAGTGCCAGGCCGACGACGATGAAGGCGGTGACGCGGAAGATGCCGTCCAGGGTGCCCAGGTCGTAGCCGAACAGCTTGGTGGTGGCCGCTGCGGTCAGCGCGAGAGCGGCGCTGACTCCGAGCACGCGACGCTGCCCTGAAGTCCTGCGGGCGTAGCCGAAAAGTGCTGCGGCCGCGGCGATCCAGCAGATAGTGGCGGCCATGTGTCCAGCTAGGAACCCTGCGCTGGTGCCGCCGACCAGGACGCCGGCGGTGACGGTAAACATGGTGACCGAGTAGACGATCTGCGCCCCGCCGGCCAACACCAGCATGCGGGCGATGTCGGCGTCGTGCTCGGCGATCAGAGTGTGCACCGGGGACATGGCCACCACGTAGGCGACTGCGAGCAGGCTGGTCGCCATCGTCGCGATCGCGACGGATGTCGGCACCGCAATGCCGTGCAGGAGGTGGGTGGGCGGCGCGTAGCTGAGATATTCAGCCAGACCAAGGAAGCCGAATGCTGCTGCGGTGAAGCGGGCGACCACGTTTCGGCGGCCGGCGACAGCGACGGTGATGGCCATCGCGAGCAGTACCGGCGGCCCGAGGTAGCCGTGGAAGGCGACGGTAACCGTGACCAGGACGGACGCCGCTGATAGCACCGACCAGGTCTGGGCGACGATGCCGGGCAGGTCGTCGATCAGCATCACCAGCGCGAGAAGGCCGGCGGCCAAGGTGCCGGTCAGCAGCGAAGCCAGCAGCTGATCCACCGCGACACCACTGGCCAGCACCGGTGCGGTGCCCGCCGCGGTCAGCAGCGCCAACGCGGACGTGTTGGTGATAGTAGGCATCGACGCCAGCGCTGAGGTGATGGCCAGCAGCGCGGCTAGCCCGCACGCGCCGCCGATCAGCCAGGAGTTGTCGGCGTGGCCGTGTGCGACTAGCGCGATCAGCAGCGGCACGGTGGGTGCGGCGATGCGGGCGCCGAACATCGCGATCCAGTCCTTACCGTGCTGCACCACCAGGGCGGCCGTCGACAGGGCAAGCATGAAGCCGATCAACATCAGGTCGACGCCGCCGGTGATGACCGGGGCCAGCCCGATCAGCGGGACGAGCACGAGCAGCCCGAGGTGCTCGGAGTTCCACCGCCGCGCCAACGCCAGCCCCGCGCCGCCCACCGTTGCGGCGATCGCCAGCCCAGCTCCGGCCGGCACCCAGTGATAGATGCTGGTGGTGGCGATAACGTCGAGGTAGCCGGCCGCGATCCCGGTAGCGGCCAACGCGATCGCCCCGATCCGCCCACCGGGCCGGCCCTTCAGCCGCACACCGACACCCACCAAAGCGGCGGCCAGGGCAGTGCCGCCGGTCAACCGGATCTCCGGGCGCAACAACCCGGCTTTGGCGGCCAGCACCAGCAGCAACACCACCCCGACCAACGTCACGGCCACCCCGGCTATCGCCAGGATCTTGCCGATCACACCGGCATCCGGTAGCTCCCACTCGCGGGGCTCGCGTTCAGGCAGCCACATCGGCGCCGGCGCCGACTCACTGCGCCGCACCGGCACCGGGGGCTGCGTACCTGCGGTCATGGCAGTTGGCGCCGCGGGTTCAGCCGCGGGCGCCGGTTGCGGCTGCGGCCGGGGCGCTTTCGCCCAAGCGGTGAAGTAGGCGTCGAGTTCAGCCAGATCGCCCGAGACCCGGGACATCTGTCGCGACATCGACTCGAAATCGGCGGACAGGCGGGTGATGACAGCATGCGGTTCGGTCATACCTGCCACCATGTCGGCCCGCGCAGCGAAAAGGATGAGTAGAACTACTCGACCTCAGCAACCAGTTGCGGCCGACACGAGATCGCTGCCGGCGGACAGCGCAAAGCCTGAAATCATGGACGTGTGCCCGATCCGGAAGCCGCGCCAACCCGTTCGCCACTCCGACGAGCCATGGGGACAGTGGTGTTTGTCGGCTATTGGGTGTTCATGTGGGGACTGACGGTGGGCTTCTGGGTCCTCGCCTATCAAGATTTATCAGGGCCATACTGCGACAAGCACCTCATGCACTCCGGTGACACCTGCTCACGGCTCCACGTCCCTGGCGCTCGAGGCGGGTACACCAGGGAGCAGCTGAATCACCCGGGCGCCCCGCCGGTAACGCTCACCCTGCCGAGCGACTTTCATCCGGCACCCGACAACGTATTCAACGGCGTGTACCGACCGGCAACCATGCAGCGCATCCACCACGGCGACGGCCTCCAATTCCTCGCTGGCGGTGCGTTATTGACCCTGATTACCGGCATACAGTCCGGCCGCGCCGTGCACCGGACTTACCGGGCTCGCGGCGAGCAATGCACCGACGACCCCCGCGATCGCACCGCCTGGAATCAAGTACCGCGCGGCGCCGGCCGTCGCGCACGTAACAAGGTGGTCGCCGGGGCGCTACCGGCTGAACCGCGCTATCGATACGGGCTGCGGTCCTGGACGATTTTCTTCGGGGTGCTGGCTGCCGCCGCCGCGGCGTTCGTTGCCACCAGTTCCCTCATCGGGGTAACCGAGAGTCCTTTCTGGATGGAGGTGCTGACCGCTTTCGCGCCGATCACTGTGGTGGTCGCAGCCGTGAAAGCCAACCGCAAGCTCAGTAGGCGCTATCGAGCCATAACGCGCCGGCGCGCAGTCACCACGACCGGCGAGATCATCGACTGCACCACCTACAGCCAGTCGCGCCCCTACAGTGGCTACAACTACCTAGTCATCGTGACCGTGCGATTCGCCGACCCGGAGTTTCCTGAGCCGCCGCGATGGATCCGCCGCAGCTACCTATTCACCGAACTACCCACCACCGCAGCGCAATTCGCTACCGAATATCGCGACGGCACCACAGTTGCCGTGTACCACAACGTCCGCGGCACCTGGTACGACCTCGGCATCGACGACGACCACCTGGTGTGGTCGCAATGGTGGTGACACAGGAGTTAAACGCCCCTTTCGCGGGCGCCTGCGCTTGCCGCGGGCAGTTGCCGGTCTGATCGGCAACCCCCTTGGCCGCCAAGGAAGTCGGCGTTGCTTCTGGCGTTTCGGCCGCCAACGCTGAGTGTTTGAGCTCAGTCATGCAGGCCGTGTTCGATGGCGTAGCGTGTCGCCTCGACCCGGTTGGCGACCTGAAGTTTCCGGAACGTCGCCTGGACGTGGTTTTCGACGGTGCGGTGGCTCAGCGACAGCTTTTCGGCGATCTGTCTGGCGGACATGCCTTTGGCGACGTAGCGGAGGATTTCGGTTTCCCGCTCGGTGAGCGCCGGGGTCGCAGGTCCAGAATCTGGTGCCCGTTCCAGGCGGCGATATTCACCCAGCACCAGCCCGGCCAGTCCCGGGGTGAACACCGCCCGGCCCGCGGCGGTGGCGTGCACGGCGTCGGAAAGCTCGGCGCTGGAGGCGCTTTTCACAAGATAGCCCAGCGCGCCCGCTTTGACGGCTTGTAGGACGTCGTCGTGTTCGTCGGAGGCCGACAGCACCAATACCCGCGTCGTCGGGGACACCTCGAGTACTGCAGCGGTCGCTGTCACGCCGTCGCCGTCGGCCAGTCGCATGTCCATCAGCACCACGTCGGGTTTGACGGCTTGGGCCCGCCGGCGCGCGGCGGCAGCTCCGTCGGCGGTGGCGACCACGCTGAACCCGCTGGCGGTCAGATCGCGGGCGACCGCGTCGCGCCAGATCGGATGGTCGTCGACCACCATCACCGTCAACCGTTTCTGCTCAGCCACGATGCCCCTTCGGTCGCGGGACGGTGAGTTCCCACTCAGTTCCTTCGCCGATGGCGGTAGTGAGGACAGCAGTGCCACCGAGCGAGTCTAGCCTTCCAACAATCGATTTCGAGATTCCGACGTGTCCTTGGGCGGCCACTTCGTCGAGGCGGCCGGTGGCTATCCCGATCCCGTCGTCGCGGACTGTCACCGTCACCGCGTCACCCAGATCTTCCAGCAGCACGAACGCCTGGGCGTTCGGGCCCGCGTGCTGCCGCACATTGTCCAGCGCGTTGCAGACCGCGGCGTCGAGTTCGTCAGCGACATGGCGGGGCAGGCTTACCGGTGTGGCCGGCAAGCTGATCGACACTTGGTCGTCGCGACGGCGTCCCAGCAGGGTGCGAAGGTCGAGCGTTGAGGCGTCGTCGGTGCTGCTGAAGTCCGATGAGGACACCAGCCGGCGCAGCGCTCGCTCCTGTTGGCCCGCAAGGTCAGCTAATTCAGCTGCGCTGCCGCCGATCTCGCGACCGCGCTTGGACACCAGCGCCAGCACTTGGATGACACCGTCGTGTACGTGGCGCGACAGCCTTTCGCGTTCCTGCACGGCGGCCGATAGTTGCGCCGCGCGCTGAAGCTCGTCGTGGGCACTTCGCGCGGTGCGGGCAGCCATGCCCATCGCCAAACCGAGCGCGATCTCGACGATGGGCGTCGCATTGTGGGCGAAGTTGACGCTGAAATAGTTCTTGACCGCGAAATTGGTCGCCACCACTGCCAGCCCGGTCACCATGGCGCCGGCGGGCCCGAACTGCAGCGCTGCCGAAATGATGGGGTTGGTCGCCCACAAAGTGGTCGGCCAGGTTTGGTTGTCGGCGGCCCACCGCGCGGAAGTGACGGCCCGGTTCGACCACATCAGCAACAAGACGATCACCACTTCGGCGATCACCCACGACGGGCGGCGCGCGAACCCGCGCAGGTAGCCGAGCGCGCAGATCGCGCTCCACCCCAGCAGAATCGCGCACAGCACCCACCCCAGCACCGGACGCCTCAGCTCCGGATTGATCGCCATTTGAAATCCGAGCGCGTATAGGCAGCTCAGCAGCCGGAAGACTTGCGCCGCCCGCCATAGCGGCGCGATCGGATCGCCGCTGTCGGCTCGCTGGCGTCCAGCAGACGTCGTCACGGCAGCGGCTGGTTGTCGGCCTTGACGTGGACCTCGAGGGTGCGGCTGGCGAGGTCGACAGCGGTGGCTGCAACGGCCACAACGAGTTTGGCTTGCGCGAGCATACAGCGCTGGGTGGCGCGAACTTTGGCGGGCAGGTGGCCGTGACCGACAACCGAGTCGGCATTTCGCCCGGCCTGGGCTTCGAGTGTCTGATTGACTTGGCCCACAGGCTCGTCCTTCGACATTGCTGCCCGCGCTCCGACGTGTGCGTCGACCGAGCACCCGCTCAGGAACGTGGCGGCGGCGATCATCGGATAGGCACGGCAACGAAGCCTGCTGTCCACAGTTGGTCCTTCCCCTTGGCGGGCGGGCACCGTCCCCATCTAGGGTAGTGTGCGTCCCGAAAGTCGGTGGTCAGCCTCAGGCCGCGTTGAAGTGCCTCTATCTGGACACTCGATCGCTGGACTCGACCGGTGTCGGCAGGCACGATGGACGATGCGGTGGAAACCTGACCTGAATGCGTTTGCGATCACCTTCGACGACCGATTCCCGGCAGCCGAAACCTACTAATGGAAACCGCCGGACACACCGTTAACGAGATAGTCCCGATTGGCCGAATCGGCTGCCGACTACACGGCATCACCTACGGCTGCAGTATTAGCCGAAGCCCTCTGATCGGGGGCTTAATGGAGGGGCAGGCTTGGTTCGACGATGATCGAAACGCGCCGAATAGAGGCCACGCCGAAGGCAATAACGGCGGCAAGGGGAATCAAGACCGGTGAGCACCAGAGGCAAAGGAACGGCGCCCACAGAAAGCTCATCATAGCGATGGCGATGAGTATTCCTCCAGCCGAAAGATGCGCATTGGGATCGCCGCCCATTCCCGAAGCCTGAAAGTAGTACCAGGTGAGAGGGATGGACACGACGTAAATTGCTCCGAGGGTAATAAAGAGCGTCTTCGCGAACCGCCAGGCGGTGGGCTTAACGAACCGGGTGACTCTTTTGGTGTTCAGGGGGCCGTGATACGGGGCGTCGTAAAAGTTTGTCATGCCTTTTTTCCTTCAGGTTATGGTGGCGTCACCGGTTGGTGACGGAGCGGTCGAGTTCGGCCTGATCGCGCGAGAGCCGGGACATCTGCCGCGAGGTCGATTCCAAAGCGGCGGACAGGCAGGTGATGGCTGGATGCGGTTTGGTCATACCTGCCACTGTGTCAGCTTGCGTCCAGAAAAGGATGAGTAGAACTACTCGATTTCAGCGACCAGTTTCGGCGGCCGCGAGCTCGAGCGCAGTGAGTCAGGTCGGCGGCCACACGCTCTGGCGCAGTCGACTTGTGGACCAGCGGTAGTCGCCGTCCGCTGGCGCGAATACGGCGTCACTCATAACCGATGCCCTGCAGCCCAACATTGCGGTGGTGGCCGAGAGAGAGGTGGCATCAGCGGTTTGGGGTCAGCGCGGAGCCCGCGCCGGCGCCGTTCTGGTACCAGGTGATCGCGGCGAACAGCCCCGCCGTCAGCGTGGCTAGGACGACGAACGCCAGCGTGCGGACCCATAGCGGTGCGAAGGAGAGGCGGATCCACACGCTTCGCTTCCTTCCGATCTGAGTTGATAGCCAGGCTTAGTGGTTGCGTTCGTAAGTTCGTCGGGGGTCAGGTCCAAGCGGTTGGGTCGCCGAGGTAGAGGCCGCAGGCGGCGTCGAGAGCGTCTTCGGGTGCGCCGGCCGTGCGTCCGGTCGGCAGCACCGAGTCTTGTTAGCCGTTCTTGCTGGCTAGGTACACCGCGAATCCCCAGCGGGCCGCTGATCCGCCGTAGCGCAGCCGCATCAGCGGCATCGTGTCGCCGTCGGGCAGGCGCGCGGTGACGTAGGTGAGTGCGCCGCGTAATCGCACGTCCACGCCGTCCAGTTGCGGCCACCGCTTGCGTGCGCGGGCGGACAACCGCTGGTGCAGGGATGTTTCGTCGAAGCGGGCGGTGCGGCCATGGTCTGTGATCGTGCCCTACGGCATGTAGCTGGGCAACGACATCCATCTGATAAGTGAGGCTGAAGTGACCAGGGGAACTTCGTCGTGTGGAGCCGATTATGTGAGCTCTGCCGACGAGAAGAGCTCCATCCAGGCCGGTGTCGCTGCCATCCACGCTTCCGCCCGGCAAGTCCCGCAAGATGCGGGTCAACCACCACTACGACCGCGGCGGCGCGGTCGCCTACCTGGCCGCCTATGACGTGCACCGCGCTAAGGTGTTCGGCCGTTGCGAGCAGACCACCGGCATCGAACCGTTCCGCCGACTAGTCCTACAGGTCATGACCGCCGAACCCTACGCGTCGGCGAAGCGTGTCTTTTGGATAGTCGACAACGAGTCCTCGCATCGCGGACAGGCCGTGATCGACCGGCTCGCCGCGCAGTACCTGAATGCGATCATGGTCCACACCCCGGTCCACGCCTCCTGGCTCAACCAGGTATCGAGATCTACTTCTCCATCGTCCGACGAAAAGTATTCTCGCCCAACCACTTCATCGACCTCGACACGGTCATCGACCGCTTATCCGCCTTCGAGGCCCGCTACAACCAGACAGCCCGACCGTTCAAATGGAAGTTCACCACCACCGACCTCGCCAACCTTCTGGACCGGCTCGACCAGCATCAACCCTCGCCGGCCGGAAACCCTGCCAAACCCCGAGCCGCATGACTCCCGACGAACCTACGAGCGCAACCACTTAGTGCGGACTGTATCAGGTGGTCGTAGCCGCCAGGAGGGACCTTTTTGGCGTGTCGCAGACCGGCCCGTCCATAATTAATTTTTGTATGCGAGAAATTATGCTATGGTCACGGGCATGAGCGATCACGGATACCAGTTCCAGGTAGTCACCGGTGAAGCGACGATCGAGGCCCAGGCCTTCGAAGTGTTCTCCTACCCGATGGGCGACATCACCGTCCGCCGCATCCCCGACACCGCCCTCGTTGCCGGCGCAATCCAACTGCTCCAGATCAATCGCACCGCGGTGGACTGGACCCTGGTCCAGGAATGGTCGATGCTGGCCGAACGCCTGTTCCCCGGCCAACCCCGGGTGCTGGCGCTGCCGTACCTGCCCAGCGCCCGCGGCGACAAGGACGTCCCCAGCCCCGCCGCCGTCAACGCCACGCTCGCCGCCGATTCCGGCATCACCGACATCATCACCATCGACCCGCACAGCCCGGTGTGGCTGAACACGCTGCGCGACACCAACCCTGTGATCCGCGAACACACCCTGCCCCTGGGCGACATCGTGCGCCGCGCGCTGACCGCCGACGGGACCCGCCCGCAGCACCTGGCTGTGATCAGCCCCGACAAGGGTGCCGTCGCTCGAGCCACCGAGGTAGCCACCCTGCTGGGCCTGCCGGTCTACGTGGCCGACAAGCACCGCGACCCCACAACCGGCCACCTCACGCACTACTCGTTGAACGCAGACCTGGAGGCGGGCGAGTACTTGGTGGTCGACGACATTTGCGACGGTGGAGGCACATTCGCGCTGCTGGCCGGCGCAGTCCACGACGGTGTGGTCCTCGACCTGTGGGTTACGCACGGCGGATTTACCAAGCCGGACTTCTCCGCCGCCGCCAGAGCGCACTACCGCCGGATCTACACCACCGATTCGCTGCCCTCTGCGGTCGCGGCTGGCCTGGCCGACAACCAAATTCAGGTCACCGCCTTAGCACCCTGGATCGCGCACGCCGTCAACCCTGGTGCCGGCGACTTGGTCCGGCGCCCCACTGAAGCGGGAGAGCGCCGATGACTACCACCGCACCCCAACCCAACCCGAAGACAGGAGCCGACATGACCGCCGTCGTCGATCGCGTGGTGGACACCCTCATGGCCACCGACGCCTACAAATTCGACCACCGCCGCCAGTACCCCGAGGGCACCGAGGTGGTGTTCTCCAACCTGACAGCTCGCGGCAGCCGCATTCCCGGTGTCGACGTGACCGTCTTCTTCGGACTACAGGCATTCCTTACCCAACTGACCGAACGCTGGGACGAATTTTTCAACCTCGACGCCGCGCAGCTTGACGCGGTGCTCGCCGAATACGACAACGAAGTCACAGGACTGCTGGGCACCAACGACATCGGCAGTGACCACTTCCGCGTCTTGCACGCCATCGGGCACCTTCCGTTGCGTGTCCGAGCATTCCGCGAAGGCGCCCTGGTTCCAACGCGGGTGCCGTACTTCACCATCGAGAACACTGACCCCCGGGTGTTCTGGCTGACCAACTATCTCGAGACCGAGCTGTCCGCCGAACTGTGGCAGCCAATCACCAGCGCCACCATCGCCTGGCGTAACCGCCGACTGCTCGACGACCGCGCCGCACAATCCGGAGATCCCGCCGCCGTGGACTACCAGGGCCACGACTTCTCCTGCCGGGGCATGGAGGGCATCATCGCTGGCGCAGCCAGCAGTGCCGGCCACTTGATCAGCTTCCGCGGCACCGACACCGTGCGCGCCGTCCGCTACATCAAACGTTTCTACCCGGGCGACAACGGCATTGTGGCCGGCTCTTGCCCGGCCACCGAGCACAGTGTCATGTGCGCTGGGGGCCGTGGGAGTGAATTCGAGACCTTCGCCAGGCTGCTGGATCTCTACCCGCGCGGCACTCTGGCGGTCGTTTCCGACACCTGGGATCTGTGGCAGGTCTGCACCGACTTTTTGCCCCGCCTCAAAGACGCGATCCTGTCCCGCGACGGCAAGCTGGTCATCCGGCCCGACAGCGGTGACCCCGAGCTGATCCTGTGCGGCGACCCCGACGCACCCGAGGGCACGCCCGCCCGCCGAGGCGTGGTCGGGCTGCTGGCCGACGAGTTCGGCATCTTCGTCAACGACAAGGGCTATCAGGAGCTCGACCCGCACATCGGCGCGATCTACGGCGACTCCATCAATTACGAGCGCGCCGAGGCCATCACCGCGAATCTGATGCGGCAGGGATTCGCCTCCACAGCGGTCATACTCGGCTATGGCAGCTTCACCTACCAGTACCAGACGCGCGACACCTTCAAGATGGCGATGAAAGCAACCTGGGTACGGATCAACGGCGCGGGCCGCGACATCCTCAAAGATCCTGTCACCGACGACGGGACCAAGAAATCCGCGACCGGACGGCTGGCTGTGCGCCGCACCATGTGCGGTCGCCCCTATCTGATCGAGCACGCCGACGCCGATCAGGAAGCCGATCAGGAGCTGCGGCTGGTCTACGAGGACGGAAAGCTGCTGCGCCAATGCTCGTTTGCCGATGTTCGCGCCACCCTGGCGTACGAGACCGAGCTGTACCTGCGGCGCACCGATGCGCTCGCGGCCGAAAAGGCACTGTGATGGGCTCCATGCGGGAAACCAACCTCGCCTACAAGGGTGATGAGCACTCCATCCACGGGACTTGGCTGTCCGTGGACGTCGTGGGGTTGACCCAGGACATCGACGCGGTGCGGGTCGCGCTGATCAGCCGGGCCGGCCACCCGCACCGCGGCGCGACCACCCTGCCCGGCGGGCTGCTGGCCGCCTGGAACCAGGAGACCGTGGAGCAGGCCGCTCGCCGTGTCGTATCCGAGAAGGTCGGCGTCGAGGTAGTCGGTGGTGTGGCCATCCTCGATGTGGTCAGCGACCCCGGCCGCGACGAACGTGGGCACACCGTCTCGATCGTGGTCGGCGCCCGCATCCCCGCCGACACACCTGGTGCCGTGCGGAGCGCCCATGTTCCCGAGGACATGCCGTTCGGGCATTCGGTGATGATCCGAAAAGCGTTGGGCAAGATCAGCACTGGGCTGTTCACCGACCCGGATCTGACCTACGCGCTGCTCGGCGAATCCACGACGATGGCTGAAGTGATGGCCCTGGCGCGGGCGTGTGACCCCACAGTCAGTGAGAGCACCATCGGGTCGCGGCTGCGGCGTTGCGGCCTTTACGAGACCGGTACTGATCGCCGCCGCAAACCCGACGCCGGCGCTGGGCGGCCGGCACTGGTGTTCACCAAAACCAGCCCCGCGCACGCGGATGCCCGCAGGCCGTCCACCTAAATGAATAAATCAAAAAACGTCAGCCGAATTCCAGCAAGGTGTAGGCGCCGCGGGCCTGCCGAACGAGGGGGAGTTGCCAGAAGGCGGGGAAGATCGTGCCGAAGAACAGGCCCCGGCCTTTGGGCATCGGCAGATCGTGCACAGCCCGTACGCCGGGCACGGTATTGACCAGATCCGCGAGTTGGCGTGCCGAGAGGCTGAACGGCATCGGCGGAAGCCGGTACCGCCGCGTTGCCCGCATGCCCTTGGGAGCGAGCTTTTTGACCAGCACCGGCGGCAGGTCGAAGATCATCTGTCCACCTGGAAACCGCTTGGCGCACTCGGTGATCAGCCCCATCGCGTCGTCGGGCTGCAGATACATCAGCAAGCCCTCCGCGGTGATGAACACCCCGTCGCCGGGATCCACCTGATCCATCCAGCTATAGTCCAACGCGGACTGCGCCAGGTTGGTGATCTGGGGCAGTGTCGGCAGCAGCCGTTGGCGCAATTCGATGATCGGCGGCAAATCGATGGTGATCCAGCGGAATCGAGCATCGGGCACGGTGTTGCTGAGCCGCCAGAAACTGGTCTGCAGGCCTTCGGCGAGGGCGACGACGGTGGCCTTGGGATGCCTGGTCAGATACTGGATCGCGCACCGGTCGAAAGCCAGTGAGCGCAAAGCCATTTCCTGACCTTTGCGGCCGAACTTGTCGAAGTCGTAGTCGATCGACTCCGCGAGCTTGATCGCCATCGGATCATCGATGATCGCGTCGGCGTGGGCTGCCTGGTGGGCCCTGCCGTACAGCGTCATCAATGCCGTTTCGGAAACTCCGGTGAGAATCCCGGTCTGGTGTTCGGCGTCGTCGGTTTGAGTGCCGACGGATCTGGGCCACCAGATCGCGTCCCCGATCATCGCGAACAGGGCCGGAATGACCAGTGTGCGAACGACAAAAGTGTCCAGCAGGATGCCCAACCCGACGATGATGCCCAGCTGGGTCAGCACGATCAGCGGCAACACGCCGAGTACGCAGAACACCGCGGCCAACACGGCGCCGGCGCTGGTGATGACGCCGCCGGTGGCCGACACCGCGCGGACCATGCCGGCGCGGGTGCCGTGCCCGGGCGTCTCCTCGATGGCTCGTGTCACCAAGAAGATGGTGTAGTCCACCCCGAGGGCGACCAGGAACAGAAACGCGAACAACGGCGTGCTGTTGTCCAGCGCGGGAAATCCCAGCAGATGGGTGCTCGCCCAGCCGCCCAGGCCCAACGCGGCCAGCGCCGACAGCACCGTTGCGGCCACCAGCAGCGGCGGTGCGAGCACCGCGCGCAGCAACACGAAAAGGACGACCAGAACGACAACCAGAATCGCCGGGATCAGGACCAACCGGTCGCGAACCGCGGCATCTCGCACGTCGAGCGCCTCCGCGTCGGCGCCGCCGACCAACGCTGCCGGATCCACCGCCCTGAGCGACGTTCTCAGGGCGTCGACGGTGGTGAAGGCCGCCTCAGTGGCTGGGGCGGCATCGAGTACCACCGACCACCGGGTCAGCCCGGCAGGGGATTGGCCTTCCGGTCGCGCCGACACGACACCCGGGGTCGCCATGATGGCCTGCTGGACCGGCGCCAGTTGAGCGGTGGACGCGATCACCACCGCCGGGCCGGATGAACCTCCGGGGAAGTGCGCGGCCAGTGTGTCGAACCCGGCCACCGAATCGGCGTGGATGCGGAACTGTTGGGTCTGGGAAAGCCCGACCGGCGTGTTGAGCAGTCCGGCGGCCGATGCGGCCAAGGCGGCGACAGCGGCCGCGCAGACCATGACAGGCCGGCGTCCGACCGCGTCGGCGACGCGGTGCCACACCCCGGTCGTTGTGGTCGACGCGTCCCCTGCGCGCGGAATGAACGGCCAGAACACCTTTCGGCCCGACAGCACCAACAGCGGCGGCAAGACCAACAGCACGAACACCGCCGCGACGACCAACCCGCACCCGCCGAAGGTCCCAAGGCTCCGGGTGCTCGGGGTCACTGCCAAGATCAGCGTCAACAGCGCCAGCACCACGGTTGCGTTGCTGGCCAGGATCGCCGGACCGGCGGCGCGCACCGCGGCGCGCAACGCTGCGCGGTGATCGACTTCGGTGCGCAACTCTTCTCGGTATCGGGAAATCAACAGCAAGGCATAGTTCGTGCCGGCACCGAAGACCAGCACGCTGGTGATGCCCGACGTCGCGCCGTCCAGGGTCAGCCCGGTCGCACCTGCGACAAGGGCGCCCACCACGGCGGCGACCCGGTCGGCCAACGCGACAACGGTCAGCGGTAACAGCCACAGCACCGGCGAGCGGTAGGTGACAATGAGCAGCAGCGCGACCACAACCGCAGTCACCACCAGCAGCGTGATGTTGGCGCCGGCGAACGCGTTGGCGATGTCGGCGCCGAACGCCGGCCCGCCGGTGACGTGCATGGCCAGTTGTGCCGGTAACCCCTTAGCGGCGGCCGCGCGCACAGCGTGCACGGCGTCGCTGAGGTCGAATCCGGATAGCCGGGCGCTCAGCGGCACGGTGGCCAGTGCGGCTTTGCCGTCGGCGGACGTCACGACCGGCGCGGCGGCACCGTCAACCGCCTGCGGCGTGCGTTGCGCGCGGGCCTGCGCCTCTTCCACCGCTTTCAGATCGGATGAGGTCAGTGCAGATGCGTCGCGCCGGGTGACGACCAGAATCGCCGAGGCCTGGTCGCCGCCGGGGAACTGCCGCAGCGCCGCGGCGGCTTTCGCGGAGTCCGAACCGGTGGGGACCGAAATCGGCGACTTGCCGGAGCTGCTCGCGTCGCCCGCGACCGCCATCAGGGCACTTGACGCCAGGACGATCGCGAGCGCCAGTAGCCAGGCCAGCCGCCCGGTTACGACGTGAGCGAGGCGCTGCCACACCATAGCGATGACCGTTTCACCCGTTTCATGACTCAGTGCTGCCGCGAACGCGGTGAGCCTAACGGCGCGCGACCGTCGTCATTGCGGCGGGCCAGCGCGTAAAGGGTGCTGGTCCGTCTGGCGTAACGTCGACATGCCTGGGCTTGTGCCCGCAGCACGAAGGTCGAGCGACAGGAGAGTCATATGTCATGGCGCGCCCGGTGGCGCGGTGTCTGACAGCGTGGCCGTATTCGACGCACCGCCGGTTGTGAGGCTGACCGGCGGTTGCGGCCAGCCGCGAGGGTTGCTCGGCAACAAGGCATACGGACTCGACGCGATGCGCGCCGAGGGTTTGCCGGTGCCACCGGCCTTTTGCCTCACCACCGAAGTGGGGGCGCGGTTCTTGGCGGCCCCCGAGCAAACCCTGGATGCGATATGGGAACAGGTCGTCGGCGCGGTGGGATGGCTGGAGCAGGAGACCGCGCGTTCTTTCAACCGTGGCCCCCAGCCGTTGCTGGTCAGTGTGCGTAGCGGTGCGGCGTTGTCGGCGCCGGGCATGCTGGACACGATTTGCAACATCGGCGTCACCGGCGCCGTGCATGGGGTGCTGAAAGCGGTATGCACCGCAGATTTCGCCGACGACACCCGTCGACGGCTGCACGAGATGTATCGACGAATCGCGTTGGGCGACGTCGCCGGCGCAGTTCCCGATGACGCCTATGACCAGCTGCGCGGTGCGATTGGGGCAGTGTTTCGGTCGTGGGAGTCGCCACGGGCCCGGGCCTATCGGCGTCACCACCATCTCGACGACGTCGGCGGTACTGCCGCGGTGGTGCAAGCGATGGTGTTCGGAAATCTGGGTGCCTCGTCGGGTGCCGGGGTGGTGTTTTCACGCAACCCCATCACCGGCGCCGACGAGCCGGTCGGGGAGTGGCTCGCCGGCGGACAGGGTGAGGACGTGGTGTCAGGATCCACCGACTGCGAGCCGCTGGCGGCGTTGCGCGACCAACAACCCACGGTGTATCGGCAGGTGCTGGCAACAGCTCGCCGACTCGAGCGGTTCGAGCGCGATGTGCAAGACATCGAGTTCACCGTCGAGGGCGGACGTCTGTGGCTCCTGCAAACGAGAAGCGCCAAACGCTCCGCGTCGGCGGAAGTCACACTTGCTCTCCGGTTCCGGGCGGAGGGGCTCATCGATGACATCGAAACGCTGCGCAGGGTCACACCGGCTCACATCGAGCGACTGTTGTCGCCCTCCCTTGAACCCGCGGCCCTGCGGACCGCACCGCTGCTGGCCCGCGGGCTTCCGGCCTGTCCAGGCTTCGCCTCCGGCCGCGCTTACGCCGACATCGACGCCGCCATCGACGCCGCCGACGCGGGCGACGACGTCATTCTGGTGCGATCCTCCACCAGCCCCGAGGACGTGAGCGGGATAGTGGCGGCCCGCGGCATCGTGACGGAGGTGGGCGGCGTGACCTCCCACGCGGCGGTGGTCAGTCGGGAGTTGGGCCGTCCGGCAGTGGTCGGCTGCGGCGCGGGTGTGGTTGCGGCACTTGACGGCACGATTGTCACCATCGATGGAACGGCCGGCGAGGTCCGGCAGGGCGCATTGCCGCCGGTCGCGTGGTCGGAGTGTGACTCTGCCGAGTTGGCCGAGCTCGCTGGTATCGCACGAGCCATCAGCCCACTGCGGGCACACCACGACGGCCCGTACGTCCGCCTGGATGACCCGACACCCTCGGCGGTTCGGGCAGCAATCGACGCTGGACACACCGACGTGGTGTCGGACCATCCGCTGGTCGTCATGCTCACCGCAGTGCACGCCGACCACTGGCCGGCGAAGGACGCCCGGTGATCGAGCTCAAGACGCTGCAGACGGTCCGGCTCAAGGGCCGTGTCAGCCTCGACGATCTGGTTGCCGGCGTCGACGAAGACACAGCCGCGATCGCCGAGACCGTCACCCGGCTGGTCGACGCGGGTCTGCTGATCGACGGCAAGACGCTGCGGTTGTCCCCGTCTGGACGGGCACGGCTGGATGCCCTGCTGGCGGCCGAACGGCGGTCGGCCGATGTGGACGCGATCGCGGCTGCTTATCGCAAATTCCGGGCTGTGAATGCAGATTTCAAGGCCCTGGTCTCCGATTGGCAACTCAGGGGCGGCCAACTCAACCGGCATGACGATGCCGACTACGACGCCGCGGTCTTGGCGCGATTGGGCGACGTCCATCAGCGCGTCGCCCCGATCATTGCGACGGCGGCGCAACAGATCCCACGACTGTCGGTATATCCGCGAAAACTGGATGTCGCTTACGCCAAAGTGCGTTCGGGTGACACGGCGTGGCTGACGAGACCGCTCATCGACTCCTACCACACGGTGTGGTTCGAACTACACGAAGAACTCATCGGCGCGGCCGGTCTGACCCGTGAAGAAGAGGCCGAGGCCGGGCACGGGGGCTAGTCCGTCGTGAGCGTGTGCATGAATTCCCGTCGATCGACTCCCCCCGGGTGGGCTACTTCTCGCGATTAATGGGTATCTACACCACAGCGTGGCGCCTAGCCCATTCGGCGCTGCTGCTCACTAAGGAGGCGGTACATGACTGAGCGATACACCACCACCGACGCCGGCGCGCCCGCGCCCAGCGACAAGCTGTCGCTGAGCCTCGGCCCGGACGGACCGATCCTGCTGCAGGACCACTACCTGATCGAGCAGATGGCGCAGTTCAACCGCGAGCGCATTCCAGAACGCCAGCCGCACGCCAAGGGTGGCGGCGCGTTCGGCCACTTCGAAGTGACCGGTGACGTCAGCAAATTCACCAGGGCTGCGGTGTTCCAGCCGGGCACCAAGACTGACACGCTGATCAGGTTCTCCACCGTGGCCGGGGAGCGTGGCAGCCCAGACACCTGGCGCGATCCGCGCGGCTTTTCGCTGAGGTTCTACACGTCGGAGGGCAACTTCGACATGGTCGGCAACAACACGCCGGTCTTCTTCATGCGTGACCCGATGAAATTCCAGCACTTCATCCGCTCGCAGAAGCGTATGCAGGCAAACAACATGCGCGACAACAACATGCAGTGGGACTTTTGGACGTTGACGCCTGAGTCGGCGCATCAGGTGACCTGGCTGATGGGGGACCGCGGGATTCCCAAGAGTTGGCGGCAGATGAACGGCTACAGCAGCCACACCTACAGCTGGATCAACGCCGCCGACGAGATCTTCTGGGTGAAATACCACTTCATCAGCGATCAGGGCGTCGACTTTCTGACCCAGGAGGAAGGCGATCAACTCGCCGGCGAGGACGGCGACTACCACCAGCGTGACCTCTACGAGGCCATCGAGAGCGGCAACTTCCCGAGCTGGACGCTGAAAATGCAGATCATGCCGTTCGACGAGGCCAAGACCTATCGGTTCAACCCGTTCGACCTGACCAAGATATGGCCGCACAGCGACTATCCACTGATCGACGTCGGCACGCTCACGCTGGACCGCAACGTGACTGACTACCACACCGAGATCGAGCAGGCCGCCTTCGAGCCGAACAACCTGGTGCCCGGCACCGGACTGAGCCCGGACAAGATGCTGCTGGCCCGTGGATTCTCCTATTCCGACGCCCACCGCGCCCGGCTGGGAACCAACTACCGGCAGATCCCGGTCAACACGCCGCACGTCGAGGTCAACAGCTACTCCAAGGACGGAGCGATGCGGATCAAGAACGCCACCGATCCGGTGTATGCGCCCAACTCCTACGGCGGCCCGCACGCCGACCCGGCGCGCGCCGCTGAAGTGCGGTGGCAAGCCGACGGCGAAATGATCCGCGCCGCCTACACGCTGCGCCCAGCGGACGACGACTGGGGGCAGGCCGGCACCTTGGTGCGTGATGTTCTCGACGACGACGCACGAGACCGGCTGGTGCACAACATCGTTGGTCACCTGTCCAAAGGTGTCAAGGAGCCCGTCCTGTCCCGGGCGTTTGAGTACTGGCGTAACGTCGACTCCGATATCGGGAAAAAAGTTGAGGAGGAATTCCGGTCGCGCTGAGGCTAAGCTGCCGATGACTCAGGAGGCAGCGATGGTAGGTCGGTTGGCGGGCAAGGTAGCGATCGTCAGCGGTGGTGCCCGAGGCATGGGCGCCTCGCACGTGAAAGCCCTCGTCGACGAGGGCGCCAAGGTGGTGTTCGGTGACATCCTCGACGACGAAGGCGAAGCGGTCGCCAAAGACGTTGGGGGAGAAACGCGTTACGAACACCTCGACGTCACACGGCCCGATGACTGGCAGCGTGTGGTCGCCACCGCGGTCGACGAGTTCGGCGCAGTCGACATCCTGGTCAACAACGCCGGCATCATCAACGTGGGCATCATCGAGGATTACGAGCTCTCGGAGTGGCACCGCATCCTCGACATCAACCTGACCGGTGTCTTCCTTGGCATCCGGGCTGTCGTGCCGCCGATGAAAGCGGCCGGCCGCGGGTCGATCATCAACATCTCGTCCATCGAGGGCTTGGCTGGTACGATCGCCTGCCACGGCTACACCGCCACCAAGTTCGCCGTCCGTGGGCTGACGAAGTCCACCGCTCTTGAGCTGGGGCCCAGCGGAATTCGGGTCAACTCGATCCATCCCGGGTTGATCAAGACGCCGATGACCGAATGGGTGCCCGACGACATCTTCCAGACTGCGCTGGGTCGCGCGGCAGAGCCCCGCGAAGTGTCCAGCCTGGTGATCTACCTGGCCAGCGACGAGTCGAGCTATTCGACGGGTTCGGAGTTCGTCGTCGACGGCGGGTGCACGGCGGGGCTGGGACACAAGGACTTCTCGGCAGTCAACACCGAGCAGCAGCCGGAGTGGGTCAGCTAGAACGCGACTGCTCCAAATAGGTTGCCAGCGCGTTGGTCAACCCCTGCCGGGCCTCGTCGAGATCGGCATACGAGCCGAGTTGGCGCTCGGAGACCAGGCCGCGCATGGCCCCGGGGATCAGCGCTGCCACTTCCCGGACCCGCTGCGGGTCGACGCCCAGGCCCGCGAAGGCGCGCTGGCAGGTCTGCTGCCAGCTTCTGCCCCAGGAGAACAGTTCGGCAGCGGTGCGCGGAAAGAGCCGCTCCAGTTCGTCGGGCTCACGCGGCAGCGCTGCCCGCAGATTCTCGATCGCGCGTGAATCTTGCGACGCCAGACCGTGATACAGGGTGTCGATGATCGCAGCAAGCCGTTCTCGCAGCGGTGCGTCGGGTTCGGCGCTGGTGAATGCCGACATCGTCGCGTCACGCTTTTCGGCGGTGCGATGCAAGACGGCGGCCCAGAATCCGTCGACGTCGCCGAACTGATACTGCACCGCGCCCCAGGTGGCGCCGCTCTCCTTGGCGATGCGACTGGCCGACACCGCACCCGGGTCGCCGGAGGCCAGCGATCGCACCGCTGCGTCCAGCATCGCCTCGCGGGTGGCCAAGCCGCGCTTGTTACTACGGCGTTGCTGCACGTCCGCGGAAGCCATGGTCTGGATGGTAGCCGTAATACGAGATTTTCATAGTACCCACTATGAATTTCCGGTGAAGCTGATTAGTATCCGTGACATGGCCAAACCGCCACTGTCGATGAAGCCGACCGGCTGGTTCCAGGTTGCCTGGTCCGACGAGATCGGCATGGGCGACGTCCACGCGATGACCTATTTCGGCCAGCAGATGGTCGCCTGGCGGGCCGAATCCGGTCAGCTCACCGTGATGAACGCCTTCTGCGAACACCTGGGCGCGCATCTGGGTTTCGGCGGCAAAGTCGTCGGCGAGGTCCTGCAGTGCCCATTCCACGGGTGGCAGTGGAGCCAGCAAGGCCGTAACGTCCGCATCCCCTATCAGGATCGCCCCAACCGCGGTAGGCGCATCCGCACCTATCCGGTGGTGGAGCGCAACGAGTCGGTCTACATCTGGCACGACCTCGAGGGGCGTGAACCGTACTTCGAGGCGCCGGACATCTTCGCCGGATTCAACGACGGCAGCAGCGCCGATGACTACTACCCGCAACAGAGGCTGTACCGAGAGCGCCTGGAAATGCACCCGCAGTACGTGCTCGAGAACGGGGTCGACTTCGCGCATTTCAAATACGTGCACAAAACTCCGATCGTGCCGGTGTTCACCCGCCACGACTTCGCCGAACCGGTCTCCTTCGTCGACTTCACCATCACATTCGAAGGCGACGACAACCAGAAGATCGAAGACATCGACAGCCGGGTCGAGGCCATCAACGGCGGACTGGGCATCGCGGTGACCAAAAGCTGGGGAATGATCGACAACCGCACCATCTCGGCGATCACCCCCGTCGACGAGTGCACCTCCGACGTCCGGTTCATGGTTTACATCGGCCGCACCCCGGGCAAGGATTCCGAGCGGGCCGAAATCAAGGCACGCGAATTCGGGCTGGAAGTGATCCGCCAGTTCGAGCAGGACGTCGAAATCTGGCGGCACCAACGCTATTCGGACCCTCCCGGGTTGGCGACCGCCGAACACGAGGGCTTCACCGCGATCCGCACCTGGGCCAAGCAGTTCTACCCCGACGGCATCGGTGGCAGCGCCGCCGACGTGTATGCCGCAGCTGAGAAAGGCTGAATTGAATGCATGCACCGCTGCGGGTGTTCCAAGTGGCCACCGGCAACGTCGGCTCGGAGATGATCAAACGCATCGCATTGCGCCCAGACCTGGAACTAATTGGCGTGCACTGTTATTCGCCGGACAAGGTCGGCAAGGACACCGGCGAGCTGGTGGGTATCGCGGCGAACGGAATCAAGGCCACCGGTAGTATCGAGGAGATCATCGCGGCCGAACCGGACGTGCTGACGTTTCACGGCGTGTTCCCCGACGAGGATCTCTACGTTCAGGTGCTCGAGGCGGGCATCAACATCGTCACCACCGCGGACTGGATCACCGGGTGGCACCGCGACACCAACCATCCGCATCCCTCCGGCAAGCCGGTCAGCCGGTTGTTGGCCGAGGCCTGCGAGAAGGGCGGTGCCACCTTCTACGGCACCGGCATGAACCCGGGGCTCAATCAGATTCTGGGCGTGGTGTGTTCGGCCGATGTCGCCGAGATCGAGAACGTCACCACCATCGAGTCGGTGGACGTGTCGTGTCACCACTCCAAGGACACCTGGATCGAGGTCGGCTACGGTCTGCCGGTCGACGACCCCGAAATCCCGGCAAAACTAGAGAAATACACCCGGGTGTTCGCCGACAGCGTGCTGATGATGGCCGACTGCTTCGACCTGACCTTGGACGAGGTGAAATTCAGCTACGAGTTGGGCGCCTGTACCAAAGACGTCGATCTGGGTTGGTACACCCTGCCGAAGGGATCGTTGGGCGGCAACTACATCAAATACCAGGGCATGGTCGACGGCGTCCCGCGCGTCGAGACGCACTTGGAGTGGCAGATGACGCCGCACACCGACCCGAGCTGGCGCGTCAAGGGCTGTTACATCACCGAGATCACGGGTGACCCGTGTGTTTACAACAAGCACATGATCTTCCCCAAACCTGGCGTCGACCTGTCCAACCCGGCGAATTTCGCGTCCATCGGTATGACTGTCACAGGGATGCCCGCACTGTCCGCCATCGCGGGCGTCGTCGCGGCCCCACCAGGGCTGATGACCAGCGCGGATCTGCCGCTTCGCGGATTCGCCGGCCGCTTTACGCGTTAGCTCCCGCTGGTGGCGCGAGCGGGCTCGATCAGTGTGGAATGTTTACGCCACAACGGCAGAGCGTGACAGCGACGTAACATTGCCGGAACCGATCGACCTTAACGTCAGCCGCACACCAAGCGGATCAATCTGGCGATAGGGACTCCATTGAGCGGCAATGCTGTGCGCCTCCAGGCAATTACCAAAGTCGAGGCGTATGTGCCTCCCGCGATCAGTTTCGACCCGGGCGAGGAGCCGGGGGAGATCTTCGGGTCGAACGTCTTCACCAAGGCGGAGATGCAGTCCCGCTTGCCCAAGGCGACCTACAAGTCTGTGATCGCGACGATCGATAAGGGCGCCAAGCTCGATCCCGCAGTGGCTGACGCGGTGGCGGTCGCCATGAAGGACTGGGCGCTGGAAAAGGGCGCCACCCACTATGCGCACGTCTTCTACCCGATGACCGGCTTTACCGCCGAAAAGCACGACAGCTTCCTGGACCCGGTGGGCGACGGAACCACGCTCGCTGAGTTCGCCGGCAAGACCCTGATCCAGGGCGAGCCCGATGCCTCCAGCTTCCCGTCCGGCGGGCTGCGCAGCACCTTCGAGGCGCGCGGTTACACCGGCTGGGATGCCACCAGTCCGGCGTACATCCTGGAGAACCCGAACGGCAACACGCTCTGCATCCCAACGGTTTTCGTCTCGATGACCGGTGAAGCCCTGGACTACAAGACGCCGCTGCTGCGCAGCCAGCAGGCGATGGGTGTGCACGCCGAACGCATCCTGAAGATGTTCGGGCACAAGGACCTCAACCACGTCGTTTCGTTCTGCGGCCCAGAGCAGGAGTACTTCCTGGTCGATCGGCACTTCTTCCTCGCCCGCCCGGACCTCGTCAATGCGGGCCGCACCCTGTTCGGCGCCAAGCCGCCCAAGGGCCAAGAGTTCGACGACCACTACTTCGGTGCCGTGCCCGAGCGAGTACTGGGCTTCATGATGGATACCGAGCGCGAACTGTTCAAGCTCGGCATCCCCGCCAAGACTCGGCATAACGAGGTGGCCCCCGGTCAGTTCGAGATCGCGCCGATGTTCGAGCGGGCCAACATCGCTTCCGACCACCAGCAGTTGTTGATGACTGTGTTCAAGACAATCGCCAAAAAACACGGGATGGAGTGCCTCTTCCACGAGAAACCGTTCGCCGGCGTCAACGGTTCCGGCAAGCACGTCAACTTTTCGCTGGGTAACTCCGAGCTGGGCTCGCTGCTGGTACCCGGTGACACCCCGCACGAGAACGCGCAGTTCCTGGTGTTCTGCGCCGCCGTGATCCGCGCCGTGCACAAGTTCGCCGGACTGCTTCGGGTCTCAGTTGCCTCAGCCACCAACGACCACCGCCTCGGTGCCAACGAGGCGCCGCCCGCGATCATCTCGATCTTCCTCGGCGAACAGCTCGCCGACGTCTTCGAGCAGATCGCCAAGGGCGCAGCCACGTCGTCAAAAGGTAAGGGCACCATGATCATCGGTGTCGACACGCTACCCGCGCTGCCGACCGACCCGGGCGACCGCAACCGCACCAGCCCATTCGCGTTCACCGGCAACAGGTTCGAATTCCGGGCACCCGGCTCCGGGCAGACCGTCGCCGTGCCGTTAATCGTGCTCAACACGATCATGGCGGACTCATTGGACTACTTCGCCAGCACGCTGGAGAAGGCCGTCGAAGACGGTGAAGAGTTCGACGCTGCGGTGCAGACACTGCTCACCGAGGTCATCACCGAGCACGGAGCGGTGGTATTCAACGGCGACGGCTACTCAGACAACTGGCAGATCGAGGCGGCCGAGCGCGGACTGCCGAACCTCAAAACCACCCTGGATGCCATCCCCGAGTTGACCAAGCCCGAAGCCGTCGAACTGTTCGAGAAATACGGCGTGTTCAACGCACGCGAGCTGCACAGCCGTTACGAGGTCCGCTTGGAGCAGTACGCGCTGACCGTCGGGGTGGAGGCCAAGCTGGCGTTGGAGATCGGCACCACGGTTATCTTGCCCGCTGCGGTCCGGTACCAGACCGAGCTCGCTCAGAACGTCTTGGCGTTGAAGGCTGCTGGCTTTCCGCCCAGTACCACTGCGCTGGAGACGGTTTCGGGCTGGCTCAGCGATCTCGAAGCCGGGTTGGCAGAGCTCAAGTCGGCGCTGGAAGACCACTCCGCGGCGTCGGCGCTGGACGAAGCCAGACACGCACAGGAAAAGCTGCTGCCGGCGATGACGGCGATCCGGACGGCTGCCGATGCGCTGGAAGCCGTTGTGGCCGACGATCTGTGGCCGCTGCCCACCTATCAGGAGATGCTGTACATCCTCTGATACGGCGATGGACGGGACGCACCTGTAGGCTGGAGCAGAGATTTGTGCCCTGGTTGAGTCCGCAGCCGATGGCGTCCCCTTGTCTCGGCGCGCAGTTGTTGCGACAACGAAAGGGCGGTGCAATCATGCCCTCCTGGCAGGACCATGACAGTAGCGACGCCACGGCGACGACTCTCGCGAATCGCGAGGTCGGCGCGCAGATCGACGTCGAGGTCGCCGCTCCAGCCAGGTTGGAGTTTCAGATTGCCGTCGCTCGGCTGCCAGGCCTCGATATTCGTGAAGAGTTGGCGATTACGCTCAACGGCAAGCTGCTTCAGCCCCGCGAGATCATCGGGCAACACGACACCCGGATCCATTCGATCGAGGTCGGCGAGGGCGCGGTCAGGTTGTCCTATCAGGCAACAGTTTCCGGCCAAGCCAAACCCGCGCCGGTCCGCGATATCGACGTGATCACCTACTTACGGCCAAGCCGCTACGCCGAGTCCGACAAGTTTTTCGGTTTCGCGGCTACCGAGTTCGGGCAGTGCTCAGACTCGGCGACACTGTTGGAGAATGTTGCCGCCTGGGTGGGGGCGCGACTGGATTACGTTCCGGGATCGAGTGATCCGATCGACGGCGCCGCCGACACGCTGCTGGCGGGGGCCGGGGTGTGTCGCGACTACGCGCACCTGGTGGTCGCGTTGCTGCGTGCGGTGAATGTACCGGCTCGACTGGTGGCGGTTTACGCCCCGGGCTGCGACCCGATGGACTTTCACGCGGTAGCCGAAGCGCTCATCGAGGGTGAGTGGCGTGTGGTCGATGCGACGTGCCTGGCTCCGCGGCAGTCGATGGTGCGAATCGCGACAGGACGTGATGCCGCCGACACTGCTTTCCTGGATAACCACGCCGGCTCAATCACGTTGACCGGCATGGCCGTAACCGCCTACGTCGACGGCGAGTTGCCGTTCGACTCGATCGACCACCTGGTCAGCTTGAGCTAACCCAGGTGTAACCGCTCGCGGAGCGAGTCAGCGAGGAATCGCTTGGCGGACACCGGCCGGAAGTTGCGGGCCGCGTCGGTCAACGTCGCATGGGAGTCCGCACTGAGCTCGATATCGGCTGCGGCGACGTTGAATTCGAGCTGCTCGACGCTGGACGCCCCAGGGATGGCGACCACTCCGGGCAGGTTGATCAGCCAGGCCAGGGCGACCTGGGCCGGCTTGGCGTCGACGTCCTTGGCGACATCGCGCAGCGTCTGCAACAGCGGTTCGATGCGTCGCAGATTCTCGGTGCCGAATAGTGGGTTGATCGCGCGGACACCGCCGGGCCGGTGGTCCACCCCGTACTTGCCGCCGAGCAGTCCCTGGGCCAGCGGGCTGTAGGCGATCACCACCCGGTTCTGCTGCTCGGCGAACGGGACCAAACCCTCGAGCGCTTGCGGATGCGCAAGCGAGAAATGCACCTGGTTGCTGATGACCGGTCGGCCGAGCGCGGCGTCGGCCTGCCTCCACCGCGACAGCGGGTAATTCGACACGCCGGCCGCCCCGATCGCGCCGCTGTCCAACAGGTCGCGCATGCCGGGCATGATCACCGAGTCGGGGACCACTGGATTGGGCTGGTGGATTTGATACAGCGGAATGCGTTGCAACCCTAGTCGTCGGGCACTGGCGCGCTCGCGGTGTTTGACCACCGCCGGAAACGGCGCGACCGGAAAGATCTTGCTGGCGACCGCAACCTGATCGCGCTCGTCGCCGAGCGCGTCGCCGAGGATCCGCTCGCTTTTCCCGAGCCCGTATACCTCGGCGGTGTCGAAGAAGGTGACGCCCAACGCGCGTGCGCGACGAACGATGTCGCGGGCGGGACCGGAGGCATAACTGTCGCCATAGCCCCATTCGCGGGACCCGAACTGCCAGGTGCCCAGCCCGATCCGGCTGACACTGCCGATACCGTCGACATCTAGATACTTCATCCAGCTCACGGTACTGACCGCGGCGGCGGTGCGCGGCTGGGGGTTGCGTCGTCGTGTTCGCACACCCGGCGCAGCGGCTGCGATTACGCTGAGCCTGCACTGGGCGCGTTACGCGAGAGGGCGAAAATGTCACGGACAGTGGTCGTCGGAGCGTCGAGCGGGCTCGGCCGTTGTATCGGTGTCGGTCTCGCGCATCGGGGTGGGCGGACCGCGCTGCTGGCGCGGCGCCGGGCCCGGATCGAGGCTGCGGCGCAGGAAGCCGGCCCGGGCGCAATCGCCGTCGAATGCGACGTCACCGACGAGCAGTCGTGCCGGACGGCATTCGACCAGGCGGCCGAGTCGATGGGCGGCATCGACAACCTGATCTACACGCCGGCGATCAGCCCGCTGGTGCCGATGGTCGATACCGGCGCCGACACGTGGCGACGCATTTTCGACACCAATGTCATCGGCGCCTCGCTGGCGACGGCGGCGGCGATCCCGCACCTGACGGCGTCCGCGGGTAAGGCGGTCTACCTCTCCTCGGACGCCGGCAGCTTCGGGCCGCCGTGGCCCGGCCTCGGCGCATACGGTGTCAGCAAGGCCGCGTTGGAAAGACTCGTCGAAGCCTGGCGCGCCGAGCACCCCGACGTCGGCTTCACCTCCCTCATCGTCGGGGAGTGCGTCGGCGGCCAGGGAGATGCGGCAACCGGGATGAACGCCGGTTGGGACACGGACTTGGCGATGAAGGCCTATCCGCTGTGGGTGTCCAATGGCTGCATGCCCGGCAAGTTGATGCCGGTCGAAGACCTCATCGAAGTCGTGCAGACCATCCTGGCGACCAACTCCTCGACGTCGATGCCGGTGGTGGTGGCCCGGGGTGCGCCGGCGGCCCGGGCCGCCTTCCCGGACACCAATTAGCTGAAGCCGCAATGCCGATCGGTGATGCCGCCATGGCGCGTCCTCTACAGTTGCGCTGACAACCACGAGCGAAGGAGACGCGGATGGCGTGGTTCATGGCCCTCCAAGGCCCACACCACACACCCCAGCAGTCGATGGTCTACGAACTCCAGGACGGGGTGGACGTCGAGAAGATCGCCCAGGAGCTGGTCAGTTCTGCCACCCTGGACCGGGTCGTTGCTGTTCCGGCAGTGCTGTCGGCGAACAAGCGCCGGCACCAAAGGGTGACGATTTACGTTCGGCCCGCCGCGTGGGGCCTGTGGTCCTTCTACGAGTTGTCCGAAGAAGACCGCCGCGAAATGGCCAAGAACAACCCCGTCATCAATGCTCTCGCCGCGGCGCAGCAGCGTGCGGCCGCGGCCCAGGGCAGGCAGGCAACCGGTGGGCCGATGACCGTGCAGGTCAATCCGTTGACCGGCCAAGTGGGTCCGGCAAACGCCGGTTAGCGGCTACGCGGTGTGCTGAGAGTCGCCGGGGTCGTCGTCCAGCGTGGCGGCCCCGAGCGTGCTCAGCATCTCGACCGCGGCCCGTCGCCAGGTGAACATTTCGGCGCGCTGCCGGGCGCAGGCGCGCCGATGCTCTTCAGGGCGGCTGACCACCGTGGTGACGGCCTGGGCGATGGCCGCCGGGTTGTTGTCGGCCAACGCGCCGCTGTCGGCGGTGATGATCTCGCTCAGCGCCGACGTGCGCGACACTACGGCTGGCGTTCCGCAGGCCAGCGCCTCCAACGCGGCCAGCCCGAAGGTTTCGTGTGGCCCGGGTGCAAGCGCGACATCGGCTGACGCCAGCAACTCGGCGACGCGGTGTCGATCGGAGAGGAACCCGGTGAAGTCGATCGGCAGTCGGGCGGCCTGGCGCTGCAACCTCGCGCGCAGCGGTCCGTCGCCTACGACGATCAGTCGGACCTCGACGCCGGCGTCGCGCAGCGCGGCCACCGCGTCGATGCTGCGGTCGGCCCGCTTTTCCACCGACAGCCGACCGCAGTGCACCAGCAGGATCTCGCCAGGGGATGCCCAGCGCTGACGCACCAACGCCGAGCGGCGCGAGGGGTGGAAAGTCTCCAGGTCCACGCCGAGCGGAATGGTGACGGTGTTGGTCGCGCCGATGCGGTCGAATTCTTCGCGTGCAAAGCCGGTCGTGCAGACCACGGTGTCGTAGTCGGCGGCGGTACGCCGGTTGGCGAAGTCGGCGAACCGGCGTGCGGCGCGGCGCGGAAGTAGCTGGCCGGCAAGGCGATCGAGACGTTCGTGGGAGATCATCACGGTGGTCGCGCCGTGGTCGCGACCCCAGCGGCCCAGCGAGCGAAGCGTGAGCCGGTCGGACACTTCGAGGGTGTCGGGTTGTAACGACTTCAGCAAGGTGCGCACCGGCCCGGGCAGGACGGCTCGATAGCCGCCGGTGAATGGAATAAGCCTGGCGGACAGGGTGATTCGGTCGACGCCCGTCGAAAGATGCGCATGCTCGGCATGACGACCCGGGACGATCAGGAACACCTCGTGGCCCGCTGCGCAGTATTCCGCGCCCAACCGATCGACGGCTGTGCGAAGGCCGCCGGAACGAGGCCCGTAAAAGTTGGCGACTTGAACGACGCGCATACTCCCCAGCACAACCGGCGCTCGTGTGCGGTCAACGATCTGACACTGACGATTAGCTGAACTCGGCGTGAACACCGGCGACCACGCACCGAGGCCGGCGGCGTCACAGCTATAGCCCGCAAACCTCACTGCAGCAGTTCATGCTTGCGCAACGACTCGGATACAGGGCCGCTGCCCTGCGCTTGAATTCCGTCACACCCGTTACGATTGACCTGCGGCTTCTGACCGGCAACGCGGGACGACGACGGGATGGGAAAAGAGGAGATGCGCCATTTCGCGGCCACAGCTGTCGTAGCCGGTGTGGCGATTCTCGTCGTAGGGTGCGGCGGCGGCAGTCAGACCAGCCAGCCGTCGACGACATCCATCACCTCACTGATCCCGCGTCCGGTGGTCGAACGTGAGCTGGAGTCGTTGTTGTTGACCCCGGCCCAAATCAACCCGTTGATCGGCGCGACCGGGATGGCGGTGGTCCGCAAGCACGACGCGATGTCCGACGACAGCGCCACGATGAAGCCGGCGGAGTGCCTGGCCATCGACGGCTCGGCGCAGGCCCCGGTCTACGCCAACAGTGGCTTCACCGCCGTCCGCGATCAGGAACTCAACGACGGAGACAACTTCACCCATTACGCCGAGCAGGCGGTGGTGCTGTTCCCGACCGTCAAGCAGGCCCAGGTCTTCCTCGTCGCCTCAGCGCTGCGCTGGCCGCAATGCCATCACTACCTCCACACCCAGTCCCGGACGCAATGGGACGTGGGGCCGATATCGGACGACAATGACGTTCTGAGCACGATTGCGACGCAGCAGGAGGCCAAGGCCGGAGGGTGGGCCTGCGGTCGAGCGCTGGCCGTCAAAAACAACGTCGTCGTCGACGTCAACACCTGCAGCGCCAACCCGGCGAACTCCGCCGTCGACCTCGCCAATCAGATCGTCGCGAAGGTTGCTTCGCGGTAGGAGATCCGGTCAATCCGGACCCGAGGGCCCCAGCAGCCGGGCTTCTTCGAGGTCCATCGACTCCTGCAGTTCGAGCAGAACGATGTCGTCGATGCGGCGCTGATTGCGCAGCTCGGTGATGGCCCGGCGCTTGTGTTCGAGTACGCCGAGGCGCACCTGGCGAATCACGTCGCTGTCGGCCTCGGCGTCGTCGCGGGCCGCACTGTCGCTTGCTCTGACCAGGGCCGCGTGCTTCTGGTACTCCGCGTGCAGACGGTCCTGCAGCGCGTCGCTGACGCCCAGTTCGGCGGCAACCAGCGGCAGCGCGTCGAGCGCAGCTTGCGCGCCGGCGCAACGGGCAAGCCGTAACTCGTCGGCGTGGGCCACGTCTTCGGGCATCTTGGCCCAGCGCACCAGGCCGGGCAGGGTGCTGCCCTGAACGATCACGGTCGTCAGAATCACGAACGACACCACGAAGATGATCAGGTTGCGATCGGGGAAGGGCGCGCCGCTGCGGGTGGTCAGCGGAACCGCTATCGCCGCGGCGAGTGACACCGCCCCGCGAAATCCTGCCCAGCTGGGCACCATGCGTTGGCGCCAGTCGAGTCGACGTGCCCGATGTGCTTCGCGGCGGTCGACGGCGCGGGTCAGCCAGGTGGTGACTTCACCCCACACCAGCCGCATTCCCACGACGACGACGGTGACGGCGACGGCCAGCACCACGGCGTGCTGAATGCCACCGTCGACCCGCGAGACCCCGCGGACCGCGCTGGGCAGCTGGACTCCGACGAACACCCACAGCGAGCCGTTGATGAGAAACGTTGTGATATCCCAGAATGCGAACGACACCAGTCGCGACCGGGCCCGGATCACCCGCGGCGAGGCGTAGGACAACACGACAGCGGACACCAGGACGGCGACGACACCGCTGCATTCGACCGAGTAGGCGAGCAGGAACGCGGCGAACGGGGTCAGCAGGCTGAGCGCGGCTTCTTCTTGAGGCGCGTCGATTCGCGTTCGGGCGAACGTCACTGCGCCGCCGACGATCAGGCCGGCCGCGATGCCGCCGAGGTAGGACACGACAAAACGGACACTCAAATCGATCGGGCCGACGGGTGCGCCGCCCACCGCGACCGAGACCGCCACGCCGAACAGCACGAGTGCGGTGCCGTCGTTGATGATGCTTTCCGCTTTCAGCACGGTCAGCGTGCGCCGCGGCAGCCGCTTCGCCAGACCAGCGACGGCGGCGGCGTCTGTCGGGGAGAGCACGGCTCCGAGCACCGCGGCGGCGTGCGATTCCATCCCGAACGCCCGCGCTGTCCAGGACACCGCGATCGCGCTGGCGATCACCAAACCGACGCTGAGCAACGCGATCACGCGTATGTTGGCGCGGATCTCGCGAATGCTGGTGTTCAGGCTCTCCCAATACAGGATCGCGGGCAGGAACAGCAGCAGCACGATTTCGCCGTCGAGCCGGACGTGGCCGAACCTGGGGATCAAACCGAGCAGTGCGCCCAGGCCGATCAGCAAGACCGGCGGGCCCACCCGGTAACGCCGGCCCAGCACCGTCCCCGCAATGACGACGGCGATCAACACCACGATGACAACGAGCCCGAACATCAGCACATCATCCGGTACCACTCGGAGACATTTCACCTCGACGGCCCGTGCCCGCCGAGCGAGCGCTCAACGGCGGCAGGGAACGCTTAGGTCGTCGAGCAACCGGCGCATCGGTATCAGCGCGGCGGCGTCCACGAGATCGGCAGCGTCTTAATGCCGTGGATGAACGGCGACAGCAACCGCGACGGCTCAGCGGTCGCAACGATGTCGGGTATTTCGCGGCGCAATTCGGAGAACATCACCCGGATTTCGCGGCGGGCCAGGTTGGCGCCCAAGCAGAAGTGCGCGCCGCCGCCGCCGAAGCCGACGTGCGGATTCGGGTCGCGGGTCACGTCGAACTTCCACGGGTCGGCGAACTTGGACTCATCGCGGTTGGCCGAGCAATACCACAGTGTGACCTTGTCGCCGGCGACCATCTTCGTCTCGTGCATCTGGAAATCGCGGGTGAGTGTGCGCCGCATGTAGACCACCGGCGAGGCCCACCGCACGATTTCTTCGACGGCCGTGTGTGACAGCGCGTCGAAGTCAGACCACCACCGCTGTCGCTGTTCGGGATAGCGGGTCAGCGCGAGCAGTCCGTGGCTGATCGCGTTGCGCGTCGTCTCGTTGCCGGCGACGGCGAGCAGGATGAAAAACGACGCCACCTCGGCCGACGTGAGCCGCTCGCCGTCGACCTCGGCGCCCACCAGGCTGGTGGTCAGATCGTCGTGGTGGTTCACCCGGCGGTCTTCGGCCAGCGCGGTGGCGTAGGCGCCGATATCCATCGACACCTTCAGGAAGTCGTCGAAGTCGGTGGTCAGATCTGGGTCGCCGAAGCCGAGAATGACGTTGGTCCAATGGAATATCTGCTGATGATCCTCCTCGGGGATGCCCATCATGTCGCAGATGACTTGCAGTGGCAGCGGGCCGGCCAGTTCGGCGACAGCCTCGCCGTTGCCGTCGGGATGGTTGGCGACCATGTCGGCGACCAGCCGGCGGGCCCGCTCGCGCACCGATGTCTCGATGCGGGCCACCACTTTAGGGGTGAACGCCCGGCTGACGATCGACCGCAGCCGTTGGTGCCGCGGATCGTCGAGCACGATCATCGAGCCGAAATACTCCGACACTTCCGGCGTCTGGTCGTTGATCGTGATGTTGGGACTGGAGCTGAAGATGTCGGGGTGACGGCTGGCGAAGTGGACGTCGTCAAGTCTGGTCAGGGCCCAATGCCCGTCGCCCTGCTGGAAGCCTTCCTGGACCGGCTCGGGCCAGAACGAGATCGGCGCCTCGCGCCGAAGCGTGGCGAATGCACCGTCACGCTGATCGTCGTCGAGGTCCCAGAACTTCCAGTCCCCGAGATCGATGTCGCCGAGCGCGATGTCAGGCGGCGCGGCGCCGTTCACTCGGTTCACAAGGCTCATGTCGGCCGTCCTCGTCGTTGAGCGGGCTGTAGCCGCGAGCCTAAACGCCCGCGGCCGATCGAGATACTATTCGCACCCGGCTCGGAAACTGGTCAGACGAAATGATCCGGGGGTGCTGATACTGACCAGCCTCGCCTCGGGTGCCAAGCACGGGTATGCGCTGGCCCGTGATATCGAGCGGTTCGCCGGTGTGACGCTCGGTCCGGGAACCTTGTACGGGGCGATCACGGCGCTGGAAGACAACGGCCTGATCGAGCCGACGGGCCACGACGAGCGGCGGCGCCCATATCGGTTGACTGCCGCGGGACGGGCCGAGCTGACCACGGCGGTACGCAGCCTCGGCGCGATCGCGGCCGAGGGGCTACCAGCTGTTGCGGGTTGAGTGGTCGGTAGTTGTCGGTGGTGTGTTGTAGGAACAGCGGTATGAATCTGGCGGTGTGGGCTGAGCGCAATGGTGTTGCGCGGGTGACTGCGTATCGCTGGTTCCACGCTGGCCGATTGCCGGCTCCGGCACGCAAGGTTGGTCGTCTGATTCTGGTGGACGAGCCGATCGGCGCGTCTGGCCCGCGATCCCGCACGGCTGTGTACGCGCGGGTGTCCTCGGCGGATCAGAAGACCGACCTGGATCGGCAGGTGGCACGGGTGACCGCGTGGGCCACCGCCAAACAGATCCCGGTCGACAAGGTCGTTGTCGAGGTCGGTTCGGCGTTGAATGGGCACGGCCGCAAGTTCCTTGCACTGCTGCGTGACCCGACGATGAATCGGATCGTGGTCGAGCATCGGGACCGGTTCTGCCGGTTCGGTTCTGAATACGTCGAGGCCGCGTTGGCCGCGCAAGGCCGTGAGCTGGTGGTGGTCGATTCGGCTGAGGTCGATGACGATCTGGTGCGCGATATGACCGAGGTTTTGACTTCGATGTGTGCCGGCTCTACGGCAAACGCGAGGCCGCCAACCGGGCAAAGCGCGCCGTCGCTGCGGCTGCTGGCGACGATACGGAGGCGGCCTGATGGGGCGTTTCGAGGTGCCCGAGGGTTGGTGTGTGCAGGCGTTCCGGTTCACCCTCGACCCGACCGAGGATCAAGCCAGGTCGTTGGCGCGGCATTTCGGCGCCCGCCGCAAGGCCTTCAACTGGACTGTTGCCAC
>Ga0080006_1158426_pt1 | contig 37393 bp, 49 predicted proteins | sample RS3BMetagenome_FD_69209 | JGI IMG/M metagenome (GOLD analysis project Ga0080006, IMG submission 69209) | Ferric oxide microbial mat and aquatic microbial communities from Rainbow Spring, Yellowstone National Park, USA - RS3B (SPADES... ...
AGGGGAGTAGTAAGTTGTCCATTAAAACATAAACTTCATTCTGATTTAAATGGGACTTTAAACATATTAAAGAAAGCAACAGGTAAAGTATTATCAACAATAAAGAAACCCCTATCTTTCATTGTAGATCATAACAGAGTAGCACCCATAAAAGGGGTGTAACCCTCTAGACCTCAGGGAACCCTTCAGGGCGGGGACGAGGTCAGAAGACTTTACAACTTTCAAATCTACCAATTTACTCACCGCTTAGTGGTTAAATTTAAAAGTATAAAAGCTGATAGAGTTAAAAATAATAAATTGTAATATTAATAATTAAGCTAAAAAAGCTCCTCTTTAATTAATAATTATTTATAAACCTTAAAAAGAAATAATAAACCAGCTATAAATTTATTTAAAAATCAAAATATAATATAGGGAAGAGAAGGTAAATATTTTACATATCCCATTAGGTTGAAAAAAGTTTAGATTCTCTTTCTATTCTTTTTCTACTATTGCTTCTCTAAAAAACAACTTATTTTCTTCCTTTATTATTTTAAATTTACCTAATAAATCCTTCCACTCATTTTCGCTAACAGAAGTTTTTCCCTTGCTTAACGTTTCAATACTTATATATGCCATTCCCTTAGGTTTTAAAATTCTGTAAATTTCATTAATAGCACCCTTATGATCTAACATGCAACATAAAACATTATTTGAAAAAACGAAATCAACAATTTCAGATTCTATTTTTAATTTATTAGCAGAAGCTAATTGTGTCACAACATTTTTTAATCCCAGCCTTTCAATTTTTTTATTCAATATATCTATCATTTTCTTATCGGAATCCACAGCATAAACAAATTTGGCTATTTTAGAAAGCTTTACTGTATAAAAACCTGGTCCGCACCCTATATCAGCAACTACCATATCCTCTTTAATGTACTTTAAAGCCTTTTTCCTATCAAAAATTTTTCTTATAGGGTTATCTAGCAATATCGGATTTAAATGCCTATCGCTCATTATTGCACACAATTATTTAGAAAAAAGAAAGTTCTTATGCATTAATATTTATTATTTTTTCTGGTATACTAAATGAGACAACATAATTTGGTTCATCAACTACCTCGCTCATCTTCAGGCTACCTACTACACTACAGAGAATATATGCCTCTTCTCCGCTCAACCCTTTGCTCTTCAATTCTTCAACCATGTTTAAAACGGCTTTTCTAGCTGCAGCTATGGGGTCTTTATCTATACCCATAGTTACTATTTGTTTACCGGTATCATTAATATTAACAACAGCCTTTGGTGTATCAATCTTCTCCCCCTTTCTTAAATCCACCTTTATTAATACCCTTGCTGAGGTTTCTATTGCTGTTCCTGAAACTTCTCCATCACCTTGAGATGCGTGGGGATCTGCAAGAGAAAGCAATGCCCCTTTTACGTTAACTGGGAAGTAAATTACTGAACCTTGGGTTAATAACCTATTATCCATGTTACCTCCTGAACTATGAGGAGGTATCATGGGTAAATCACCAAACTTTGGTGCAGTTCCAATAACTCCTAAAAACGGATTTATAGGTATCTTAATACCTTTTAAAAAGTCTTTTGCTGTTGCATAACCATTTTTAATATCCCAAATGACTAGTTTTTCTTTAAATAAACCTTTTAAAATACCGAAATTGCTCAGTATAGCAGACCATCCCCAATTACCAACTTCGATCTCTTTTAATGTAACAACTAAAGTATCTCCTTCTTCTGCCCCCTCAACATAAATAGGCCCAACAGCTCCATCAAATTTTGATTCATCAATCTTATGCATATCTTCTGTTTTAAAATCATATTTTATTTGATTAGTTGAAGAGTCTGGTATTAATACTTCTACTTCATCACCTGGCTTTATATAAAGCTTTGGCTTATTATAAGGGGACCAAACAAAATGAACGTTTGATAAATCAAAGCCATCTAATTTCAAATCTCCTCCCCCTGCTCTAATTTAACTCTTAGATCCTTTTTCCTATAATAAAGTATAGCTCCAGCTATGAGCCAAGCAGCAACGATTGTTGTGCCTATTATTACATAGATGTTTATTGAAGTGAATGAGGCGTATATAGCAAAACCGAATATTAATGTTGCTATTATAGGTATTATTACGTGAAGTGAATTTAGCCTGTTCTTCTTTTTCATATAAAAAGGCAATGCTGCGTTAACCATAATGTGATCTATTAATGTGCCCAAACCTGTCCATAACCCTGTTACTAAAAATGCGTTTAGAGGCCCTAAAACCCAACCTGTTATTGTAAATAGGGCAATCCCAACTGCGGTCATAACTATTAATGATATATGAGGACTCTTATATTTTTTATGTGTTAAAGATAGCTGTGATGGTAAAGCATTATCTTTGGCCATAGTATACATATCTCTAGATCCTGCATTTATTATAGCAACTGTATCGACAAAACCGCTGTTAGCCATAAATATAAATATAATTGATGCTAAAATAAAACCCCCATATTTTACTGCTTCTATTAATCCGGGGACAAAGTTGCTGAAATATGTAGACATGTTATTTGGACCCCAACCAACTGTCATAGTATAGCTTGCAAAAGTAAAGAAAATTACCAACAGGGTTATAGTTGCTATGACTCCTCTTCTTATATTAACGTGGGCTTGTTTAGCTTCTCCTCCAAGAAAAGTCATTGAACCCCAGCCTGCATATGATGTGAAAGCAAAAACCATGCCTAGGCCAACTCCCATTAACCCAAGAGGGGAATATTTCAAACTATAAACTCCCGGATCCCATGGATGTGGAGCGCGCAATAATATTACTATACCTAAAATAAATATTAAAACCATTTCTATTGTGCCTGTATAAACGCTGTACCTTAATGATGGCTTTATCCCAAAGTATGCTAATAAAAATGCCAATACTGCAACCAATAATCCTAAGGGATACCATGAATAGCTAGGTAATGAAATTCCAAGAGCTTGCAATCCAAATATTATAGCTAAAGAGGTTTCAAAATATATAAAAGGTGTAGCTCCAATAACTGTATAGAGCATATATACCCATCCACCAAAAGCACCTACCCTTGGACCAAAACCTCTCTCTATATACCTATAGTATCCTCCGCTTGATGCAACACTTCTTGAAAATTCATAAACAACATATGCTGCCGCGAAAACTGCAGGTATTGAAAATAAATAAGCTAATGGTAAAGCACCATATGCAAAGCTAGCAGCACCTGTCATAGTTGCTAGTGCCGCTATTGCTGGAGCGGTAAAAGATACTGATTGAAAAATCAATTCCAAAAAGGTTACGCTGCCCCTTGCTAATTCTCTATGTTCCTCTCCCATAAATAACACACCACCTAAGCTTAAAAAATGTAGGAGTTTAAATTTTTATTTAATACTACCGCTTGACCTTGAAATTATTACTTTTCTGTTTATAAAGAGCAGGATATAATCTAGTTTGTCTTGAGGATGAAGGTCCCCAAAAAATGATTGCTTTATGCTAGCAAATGGGTAAAACACTATTGGCGCTGCAACTCCTATATTACTCCTATATTCCCTGCATCCACTTTATTAACAAATTCCCTTGCATAATATCCTGATTTAGTCTAAATTGAGAAAGCATTACCATAACGACTCTTATAAGAGGTATAGTTTGAAAATATCTTTATTTTTCCATCATTTTTATGGAAAAGTATAATCATTTTAATTGCAGTTTCATTACCGTCTTTTCCTGAAGTTCCAAAGAAGTACTTAGCAAGATTATCTGACGGTATTGATTTTAATTCAGAAGAAACCTTCGCCCTAATTTCTGTAACATAACCAGGCTGTATATACTCTAAAGTGTTTAACTGATCGTAAACTGCTTTGGCTATCATTTTATTGACAATCCCTAGGTTTGAGCACATGCCCTGACTGTTTTTATAGCATTTTACTCTTCCTGCATAGCAACTTTGACAGCACTTGCAAGGATTGTAGGGTGGCGTTATGCTTTACTGAGCCTAATAATACAGCTGATCCTTGCATTTCTGTTCTCTTATATAACGTTCTATCTGATATCCCTTTTATAATTTTTCTATAAAGATTTTTATAAGTATTTGCTAATTTTATTGCCCCATATTCATACAAGGTTTATTCATATAAAAATACATGACTATACAGAACTACTTTTTCGACTCACTTAAAAGATTTTTTATTCTAATTGATTTTTATTAAATAAATCAAAGGCCTTTTATAAAAATGCGGCGGCCGGGATTTGAACCCGGGACCTCTGGCGTGGCGGGCCAGCGTCCTAATCCAGGCTAGACTACCGCCGCCCTCACTAACTATAGCAATTTATTAGGGTTTTTAAGGTGAACTACCCCGTCCTCACAGACAGGGCATCCCCACCTCGCGGTGAGTATTCCTGCTTCTTCCAGGAAACCTACTATACACCCCCTCTGAGAAGGGAATGTATAGAGAGGTTTCCTATACACAGGCTCTAAGGGCAGTCCCGACCCCGCACGAAGAATATTTAGAGAAGCGTTATAATCACTGTCTACAGTCCAACCACAATTAGGGCAACTAAACACACAGTCAGCCAAAGTCAGGTCATTCTTAACGTGTCCACATTTAGCACACGTTTTTGAAGTATTTCTTGGATCTACCTTCACCACCCTTCTACTAGCGCTACTAGCCTTATAGGAGAGGTGGATCATAAACGTGGAGAAGTTAGATTGAAGAATATGTTTTCTCAAAGTTTTACTTTTACTATCTTCAACCATTTCCTTTACATTGAGGTCTTCCACGTAGATCTCATCATACTGTTCTACGAGCCACAACATCACCTTATGAATATAATCATTCATGAGATTTTTCACATGTTCATGTATCCTGACTAACTTCTTTCTGACATTCTCGTAGTTTCTAGATCCCTTCTTTTTTCTTGATAGCGATTTTTGCAGGATCTTTATTCTCTTCTCTACCTTATCAAAAACCTTAGGATTTTCTATTACTACACCATCAGAAGTAGTTACAAGTTTTTCAACTCCTAAGTCTATTCCAACCACTTTTCCAGTCCTTTCGAGAGGTTTCTTTTCAACCTCGACCTGAAATATTGCATCTGACTTCCTCCCCGCCCTGAAGGGCGAGGTTGCTGTTCTCAATATCAGCCAGCTACACTCTTCTTTATCATTACTCCTTTTTATCTTCTTGCGGTCTGTGGAAGAGTACTTTTATTTCTCCTATTTTTGAGAGAATTAGTTTGTCACCAACCACTTTGTAATTCACATTAATAAATGTTTTAAATAAATATAGATAACTGCAAAAGTTGACTGAGAAATTGGTGGAAACAATGATAAGCTTCAAATGGGTTTACAATAACGATGAAATAAATTTCGGACCTTCTTCTTTAGATAACTTAAGAAACTATCTAAATAATGTTAAAAAGACTATAATAATAACTGGCAAGACTTCAGCAAAAGCTAGCGGTGCGCTAGATGATACAGTAAAAATATTAAAAGAATTCAATATTTCATATACAATATTTGATAATGTTTCTCCTAATCCTTTATCATCTCAAGCAGATGAACTAGCAAAAGCAGTTATTTCTTATGGTGCAGACATAATAATAGCTATTGGAGGAGGTAGCGTTATAGATACTGCAAAGTTAGGCTCGGCCGTTGCAGCTAATGGCGGAAAAACAATAGATTATCTATACAATAAAAGAAAGGTAGAAAAAATTATTCCTGTTTACGCTGTTAATTTAACTCATGGAACTGGAACAGAAGCCAATAGATATGCTAACACAACTGATACAGAAAGAGGAGATAAACTCGGTAATGCCATTTGCTATCCCAAAGCATCTTTTGATGACCCAAAGTACACATTAAGCATGCCAAAAGAGGAAGTCTTGTGCACAACATTTGATGCCTTTTATCACGCATATGAATCCACTACTACTTCAGGCAGCTCCCCATTAGTCCAGATGCTATCAGAAGAAACTGTGAAACAAATCAAAGAAAATTTACCTCTTGCTGTTCAAAATTTAAATGATGTAAATCCAAGATATTATCTCCTATATGCCTCTATGATAGCAGGCGTTTCTATAGATCTGAATCCAACAAATATTATACACGCTTTAGAAAACATAATGAGCGGTTTAGTTCCATCATTACCTCATGGATGCGGACTAGCTATTATAGGCCCATTATTAGCCCCATTAATACACAAGTCTTCACCAAATGAATCAACAAAAATTTTAAAAATCTTAAATCCTGATATTAAACCAAACTCTGATCCTTCAATGATTACAAAAACAATAACAGAATTTCAAAGTTCTGTAGGCTTTAATAAAAAGTTACGTGATTATGGATTTGGCCGTGATATGCTGAGAGAATCAATAAGGAGGGCATTTTCCAACCCAATCATAGCAGACAGATTAAAAAATAGGCTTTACGGGATTAATATAGATGAAAAAGTTTTGATTAATATGCTTGAAAATTCCATTTAATTCTTAAGCTTACAAATTTAAACCGCGAATTTTACGATACTTTTTGTAAAGACTTAAGAGGTGCCGTTGGTGGCAAGAAGAAGGAGGAAGAAATCATTAAAGCCAAAAAGGCCAAGACATCCAAGCAGGTATTTCCAATGCCCAAGATGCGGGTCTATGACTTTAACAATAGACTTTGTTAAAATAAAAGGTAATGATGAAGAAAAAATAGCAATAGCAAAGTGTGGGAACTGCCATCTATATTGTGAGCTAAAGGTTCCTAAAGTTTTAGATAGGGTTGATGTTTATAATAAAATAGTCGATTTGAGTTATGACAATAAATTAAGTGAATGCGAAAAAACGGAAGAAATGAAACTAGAAGAGGGGAATATTGAAGAAGATGAAGAACAATGATGTATTTAGGGATTAATGGGTGGAATATTGAAGAATAGGGTATTTAAAAAATTATTGGAAGAAAAAATGAATAAAATACATTTAACGTTAATAGATCCAGATAAAACTTCACCTGAAATGGCAAGGTTAGTTTCCTTGAGCGCATATAAAGCAGGCTCTAATGCCATTTTAATTGGAGGGTCTTTAGGAGTTTATGAACCTCATTTAACAGAACTTGTAAATTCTTGCAAAGAATCTGGATTGCCTGTAATACTATTTCCAGGTAACATTAATGGTTTAACGGCATCTGCAGATGCGGTTTTATTTATGCTTTTACTAAACAGTGATGATCCATATTATGTAGGCGGTGTACAAGCCCAAGCAGCACCCATAATATTAAGAATGGGACTTGAAACAATACCCACAGCATATATAATAATAGGTCATGGGGGTGCTGCCGGGTATATAGGAAAAGCAAGACCTATTCCCTATGAAAGAGGCGATATAGCTGCTGCTTATTCTTTAGCAGGAGCAATGTTAGGCGCTAAGGTAATTTATTTAGAAGCTGGGAGTGGAGCCCCCTACCCAATACCACCACAAACTATATCTTTAGTTAGGAGGGCTTTAGATCAAATAGATTACGACGGCTTATTAATAGTTGGCGGAGGCATAAATAGTCCTGATGTAGCTAGAGAAGCAATAAAGGCTGGTGCCGATGGAATAGTTAATGGAACTATTGTTGAAAGGGATCCAAATTCTATATATCATATGATAAAAGCAGTTAAGAGTTAGGAATACACGCGGGTTTAGCTGACCTCCTCCCCGCCCTGAAGGGTTCCCTTTAGGGGGTTCATTAGTTCCCCTCATCTGTTCGGGATTACATCTGTCATTTGAGGGGCAGTCGGGGTGGTCAGAGATCCCCCCATCTTTTCAAGTGCTCTCTTCTCAATGTTTAATACTGCTATTGTATCTCTATTAGCCTCAAAGCCACACTTAGGACATTTAAATCTCCTATAACCAACCTCTACAAGCTTTGAACCACATATTGGGCATATTGACGATGTACCTTTAGGATTAATAACAATTGATGGTACTCCATGTTTTTTGCTCTTCCAATCAATCCAATATTCTAACCTTCTATAACCTAGTATTAGCAATGCAGTTTTGTGCTCCTTGGGTAGTTTCCTGAGAGCCTCTACTAAGTTTGTCAAGTCTTCTCTAACAACAGCATGTTGACGTTGTTTTGCTAGCAATACAATTGTATGGGATATCTTCTTAGCCCAATCATCTATAATGTTCCTAGCCTTTCCATAAAAGTATCTTATCCTTTTCCTAATACCTCCTCTCCTAAGTCAAGCATTGTATTTAGGATAGGAATGCCTTTTCTGAAGCCTTTCAGCTAATTGTCTATAATGCAAGGCTTTCAGTTGTAAAATTTTATATGATATGTTAACTCCCCGGTTAACAACCCCTCTGTTTCTTATGGAAAACAGAAGTCCTAACCCCCTCTGTTTCTTATGGAAAAACTGTAACTACTGTTTAGATTTAATTTTATATTAATGTAGTTTGTATAATGGTAGATCTATGAAAATTTATATTGTTAAAAGGTTTCTAGTTGAAACAGAGGGGTGAACCCCTTCTTAATATAAATTATTAACCATAATTTTACAGTAAACTATATTAAAATAAATACAATCACTAAATTTAATAAATAAAAACTAGCAAATTATAACATATAATTATTTAACTAAGTGATTTATATTAAATAAGAAACAGTTGCTAATTTAATAGCTTATCTTTGACATTTGTTACTAAAAAGCACCCCTCTGTTTCCTCTGCATCCCACCTTTTAACTCTAAAATATAAACCTCCCTTACAAAATAGATATTGGAATGCAAGGGTGTGTGTATGTATCTAGAGCTTAGGTTTCATGGAAGAGGCGGAGAAGGAGCAGTTACAGCAGCAACAATATTAGCTAGAGCAGCTGTTTTAGAAGGTAAATATGCTCAAGCAATTCCAAGTTTTGGTGCCGAAAGGAGAGGTGCTCCAGTAGAAGTTTATTCGAGAATTTCTGATAAACCCATAGAAAAACATAGTCAAGTAAGAAATCCTGATGCAGTAGTAGTTTTGGATTATGAACTCATTAAAATGGTAAATGTTTTGGCCGGTTTAAAACCCAACGGAATTGCAATTGTTAACTCCCCGGTTAACAACCCTTTAGATAATGTAAAAACGTTTTGTGTTGATGCAACAAAAATAGCTAAAAACCATAACTTAGTTATTAGTGGATGGCCTACTGTAAATACTGCAATATTGGGAGCAGTTTCAAAAGCTTTAGGTATAGTTTCTATAGACTCAATAAGCAATGCTATTGCTGAACAATTTTCATCGCCAAACATAGCTAAAGCAAATGCTGCTGCAGCGCTAGATGCATACAAAGAGACCTCATTATGTGGTGGTTTATATTGAATTTCTATTTTTATATATTTAGCTTATTTAAGTTTAATTTGGTATACATAAAGGGGTGTAGGGTATGACACAAGAGAACTCTACCTTGATAATAACAGAGGCTGAAACATATTTTGCTGTCCCAATATCTAGGCCAGATTTTGGATCTTCAGGTAAAACAGGTTCATGGAGAACCGAAAGACCTATAATAAATGAAGAGAAATGTACAAAGTGCTTATATTGTTGGTTATATTGTCCCGAAGACACTATTTTAAGGAGGCAAGATGATATGGTTTATGTTGATTATGATTATTGTAAAGGATGTGGTATCTGTGCTGCAGTATGTCCAGTTAATGCAATAGAAATGGTTCCTGAAGTAAAAACGGGTGAGAATTAATGATTAAAACTTTAACAGGAAATTATGCGGTAGCGGAAGCAGCTAAGCTAGCTAGGATTAAAGTAACATCAGCTTATCCAATAACACCTCAAACTACAATAGTAGAGAAGCTATCAGAAATGATAGAGAAAGGAGAGCTTGAAGCAAAAATGATAAGGGTTGAAAGTGAGCACAGCGCCTTAGCTGCAACATTGGGTGCAGCAGCTGCAGGATCTAGATCTTTTACAGCAACAGCAAGTCATGGGTTACTATATATGCATGAAGTGTTATGGTGGACAGCCTCTGCAAGAATACCAGTGGTTATGGCAGTTGCAGCAAGAGCCATTGGTGCTCCTTGGAATATACATGTAGAGCACAGCGATATTGTAGATCAAAGGGATACAGGTTGGATAATAGGTATTGCCCAAGAAAACCAGGAAGTTTTAGACATGACAATACAAGCATTTAGGATTAGTGAAGATCCAAGAGTTTATTTACCTGTTATTGTTGGTCTAGATGGATTTATTTTAACGCACACCGTTGCCCCGGTAAATGTTCCTGATCAAAAAGATATAGATAATTGGTTACCTCCAAGAATGCAACCATATGTTATTACACCAGAATCAAAAATAGCTATGGGAAACATGACAAGCGATGATGATTATTATATGATGAGATATTCTATTCAAGTAGGTCAAGAAGCAGCTAAGAAAGTGATTGAGGAAGTTGATCAAAGCTACGGAAAGGCATTTGGTAGATATTATGGAGGGCTTGTAGAATGTTATAAATGCGATGATGCTGATTATGTAATGGTATTAATGGGAAGCTGGGCTGGCGATGCAAAAGAAGCCATAAAAATTTTAAGAGAAAAAGGTATTAATGCTGGAATAGCAAGAATTAGATTTATAAGACCATGGCCTGCTGAAATTTTAAGAGAAAAACTATATAATAAGAAAGGAGTGTTAGTTTTCGATAGGAGCATATCTTTTGGAAATACTGGCCAACTGTTTACTGAGCTATCTTCAACACTTTATGGAATGACTAATATAAGGGGGGTAATAGCAGGGCTTGGAGGAGTAGATGTTTTGCCGGAAGATTTTGCAAACGAGATGATAGACTTTGTTAATAAAGTAGAAGAAAATGGTAAGGTTTATGATCCAATTAAGTGGTTGTTCCCAATGAAATATAGGAATGTTAAGGTAGAGGAGGTGGCCTCATAATGCCCGTTAGGTTATCAGATTTTCCTAGAGTAAGATATGGTATGCCAGGTAATGCTGCCTGTCCAGGATGCCCCGAAACTATGGGATTAAGATATGTTAAGATGGCATTAGGAGATAATGTTGTATTAGTAATTCCAGCAGGTTGTAGCAGCGTAATTCAGGGGTATACACCAAAGAGCGGTATTAATTTTCCCATATTAAACATAGTTTTTGCAAGTGCTGCAAGCGCGGCATCTGGAATGCAAGCTGCTTTCGAATCCCAAGGTAAAGACACAACTGTAATTGTGTGGGCCGGAGATGGTGGTACAGGGGATATAGGCTTTCAAGCTATGAGCGGCGCAGCAGAGAGGAACGATAATATAATTTATATTTGTGCTGATAACGAGGCTTACATGAACACAGGGATCCAGAGGAGCAGTTTAACTCCTTATGGTGCTTGGACTACAACTACATGGACTGGCAAAAAAGAGCATAAGAAAAACATACCTATGATAATGATAGCCCACGATGTACCTTATGTTGCTACAGCAACAGTTGGTTACCCCCAAGACTTTATTGATAAACTTAGAAAGGCTGCAAAAATTAAGGGATTTAAATATATACACCTCTTAGCTCCAGATCCTGTAGGATGGAAATTTGATCCAAGCCTTACTGCAAAACTGGGTCAATTAGCTGTTCAAACAGGTCTATTCCCACTTTATGAATATGAAAACGGAAAGCTAACGGTCAGCGTATTTAGCAGGCTATATAGAAAACCCGAAAAAAGAGTTCCTATAATAGAATATATTAAAGTCCAGGGAAGATATGCACAATTGATGAAAGATCCAGAAAAAATTAAAGGGTTGGAAGAGGAGATAGAAAGGCAATGGAAATGGATAGATGTTTTAGAAAAATCATCCAATCCAAGCAATGCTGCTTCGCAAATAATAAAAGAAAATAAATAATTAGCTGCTAGCATTACTTTTATCTTCTATTAATGTTTCGTTTCTTATTTTTCTTATTTCTCTAATTTCTTCAGAATTTTCAACAAGAGTTGGAATAAAATTAGTTAAATCTAAAATTTCTTCTCTTGGTTTTTCTATTTCAAATTTAGCTATAACATTTTTTGTTGTAGGATCAATAATCTTTAGATACTCATAAAGGGGGTCGTTATATAAAATTGCTATTACCTCTTTAGAATGATAACTTGTAAACTTTTCGTGAATATTATATACCATAATCCCACCACTATTATTATTGTAAACTAGGATTTATAAGAAGAAAGCCAGGAAAAAAGTTTTTAATAAAAATTAAAAACTTTAAAATAGTTTAACTTAAACCTTATATAACTATACCTTTATTCCCTCTGCAGTTCTAATTAGATATGAGGTTAGGTGTGTAGTTTGAGCGAAGATACATTAAATCTATTGGATTTGGCAAACAAGTTTTTAGCATCATTAGAAGAGCCTTTCGTGGGAAGGCATGAAGAAGCATTGGTTATAGCATTATCTCTTATAACAGGAGAGCATGTAGTGTTGATAGGAGAGCCTGGAACTGCCAAAAGTGCTATGGCAAGAAGGTCGGCCGATTTATTAGAAGCAAAATATTTTAAATACCTTTTAACAAAGTTTACAGAACCAAGCGAGCTTTTTGGACCCCTTGATATAGCAGGCTTAAGGAGAGGTATTTATAAGAGGATAACAAAAAACAAGTTGCCTGAGGCAGAGATAGCCTTTCTAGATGAAATATTTAATGCTAACAGTGCTGTTTTAAATAGCATTTTAAGCATAATGCAGGAAAGAATATTATATGATGGTTATAATGAAATAAAAGTACCATTATGGACTTTAATGGGAGCAAGCAATAGAATCCCGGAAGAACCTGAGCTAGAGGCACTTTATGATAGGTTTTTGTTTAGACACAACGTTAGGCCTGTTGATGAAGAACATTGGGAAGGTTTACTCAATGCATCTTGGGATATAGAGAAAGGAGTTTATATGCAAGCAAATAAAATCATGGATATAAGCAATGTTAAGGCATTAAATTCATTGTTGTTTAAAGTAGATATAAATAACATTAAAAGCAAATTATTAAGGATGTTCATGATATTAAATGAGAAGGGATTGCAGCTAAGCGATAGAAGAAAGGGCAAGATATTAAAGGCAATAGCTGCTCATGCACTTCTGGAAAAGAGGTATCAAGCAACAGAATCAGATTTGATAGTATTAAAATATACAGTCCCTAAAAACATAGAGGATTTTGAAAAAATAGGGACCATATTGATGGAGGAATTAAAAACAAAGGATAGAGTTATGAGGGAATTAGAAGAAATAACAAACAATATAAAGACTTCTAGAAGAAGTTTACAACAGATGCAATCTTTTGATCCAAGGCTTTTGGAAATATATAAAAACTTAAAGGCTGCAAAGTCAAAAGTTCAAAATTTAGTTCAAGACGTTGAAGATGAAGAAATAAGGAAGAAGGCAGAAGAACTGAATGATATGATAGAATCCTTATCTCAAGAAATAATGATTAAATTAAATATGTGAGGAACCTAATATGGAGAACCAAAATAAAAAGAAAGAAAGTGTTTATAGAGAAATAGGCAATATAGATGAGCTAAGGCTTTATAGAGGGGAAAAAATATTAGCAACAGCAAAAGACCTATCAGCAAAAAACTTAGATCCAAGAATTTCTCCATATCTAGGTATAGACCTGTTTTACACTTATTATTTTCCAATACCATCAACAGATGAAAGGTCACCTGAAGATGACGAAGAGGAGGCTTTTAGAAGAACAGTTATATCTACTTTGCTAAAAACGGAATCTGCATGGAAAACTAAAATATATACATCTGCAGACAGCATAACAAGTATAGTTGCAGCAGCATCTTTTATAGAAAAACTTAACAAACTATTACCACCTAATCAAGGAAATAATAAAGGTAAAGAGGGAAGTAGTCAAGATGAGTCTGATAATGAAGGAAATAATTCAGAAGAACTGCAAAATGCTATACAAAAAGCTTCCGAGTCAGCCATGAAAGATGCTGAGATGGCAAAGGAAGTCAAAATGCTGGCTGAAAAAATGGGTGCAGGTAAAGGGAGTATTTTTTCATTAGAGGGCTCTGCAGAAGAAATATTGAAGTTAGCAAGGGAAACGGATGTAGCAAGGATTTTAGAAAAGATAGAAGGTTTGAAGATGATAACAAATGCTAAAACTAAAAACACTATAAACTATTCAAAAGGTTGGATATCAGGAATCGAAATAGGAGGGGATATAGAAAGAGTACATTATAGCCAGCTTGCATTTCCAAGTTTATTATTCTATGCAGAGTTTGCCAATGATAGACTATTATTATATGAAAAAAACTTACCTTCAAATAAAGGACCTATTTACGTTTTATTAGACAAAAGCGGTAGCATGGTAGGTTCAAAAATAGATTGGGCAAGGGCAGTTGCAGTTGCATTATTTAAAAAAGCTATGGATGAGGGCAGAAACTTTTTTGTTAGATTCTTCGATTCGGTCCCTTATCAACCCATAAATGTTAAAAGCAATGCAAAAGCATCTGATATATTAAATGTCTTGTCATATTTAGCAAGGATAAAAGCGGGGGGAGGTACTGATATAACAAGAGCAATATCTTCTGCTGTTGATGATATGGAAAAAACTAAGACAAGCAGTAAAGATAAACCGAGTGACATAGTTTTAATAACTGATGGAGAAGACAGGCTTAGCCCTGAAATAATAAACAAGCTTTTAAAGAAATCAAACTCCAGGTTGCATTCTGTAATGATACAAGGGCATAATGCGTTTTTACAATCAATTTCATATAGGTATTTATCAGTTAAGAAATTAGAGCAAAAAGAAGCATTAGAGGTTGCAGACTTTTCTTAAGGTTCTATATGATATGATTGCTTAATATTATCTACATTGATTTTATAAAGGTATTCCTCGCTTAAATTAAATTTTTTAGCAAGATCGGTTAATTTAGCTGGGAGCTCCCAAGGATACACAACTTTCTTATATGAGGGGTTATCAGGGAAGTCGCTTTCTATCATAAAAATTGGAGGTAGATTATAGAGGACAAAGTTTAAAACTTCATCAATTCCGTAAACTGTAGAAGAATATCCAAGGTTATTAATTTCTATTAACATTGATGGTTTTGCATGATGAAAAATTATTTTTCTCTTATCCTTTATGTTAACTTTGTTAATACTATAATCTATTAATTCCACAGTGTCTACATCAGCATTTTCTAAGTGCATATGTAACATACAATCATAGTCTCTAGCATATTCAAGGGATTTTTCCAAAATAAGCTGAGAAATTGCTACCCTTTCTGGCATGGTTTTATAATGTTGTCTTCCAACTTCTCCTATACCGTAGAGAATTCCTTCCTTGCATAAATTAGACTCGTATTCTATAACTTTTAATCCTAAATTTAAAACACTAATTGGACTCATCTTTATTTTATCAATCAAAATATCTATATCTTCAGGGTGAAAACCGGCTATGCAAGCGGTTTTAATTCCTATTTCGTTTGATTTCTTACATTCATCAACTTGATAATCAATCATTTTCTTATAAGATTCAAAACCATTAAAACTATCAAAGTAATCCCATGGTGATGCAGAAACGTAAGAAATAAACCAACCTCCATTAGATTTGAATTTTTCTGAAATTTTGTATCCCAATCCTTTAACTGGATTTATATGAGAGTGTGCATCGGCGAACATCATATTTATCTCCAAATTCTTGGTGAAACTAAAATTTTTACAGTTTTGTTATAAACTATAAATGAAAATTAAATAAAATTAATTGTATCATAAAATATTTTTTAAATAATTATATACATTCAATTAAAAAAGGTTATAATTGCTTTATAATAAAATTTAAAATTAAAGGTGTTTGAAAATGAAGGTAGCTATAATTGGTCTAGGCAGGATGGGTAGAGGAATTGCAAAAAATCTTGTTAACAAGGGGTACGAAGTTGAAGGATTTGATATTGATAAAAACTTATACAAATTGCTATCAGATTTGAAGGGGTTTAAGCCTTTAAATAACATTTCAGATGCTCACGACTCAGATTACATATTATTATTATTGCCTACTGGTAAGGAAGTTATAGATGTAATAAAAGCCCTAAAAGATTATAAAGGAATCATTATAGATATGACCACTATGGGTTATGACGAAATAAATGATGTTATTAATTTTATAAATAATAGCGGGTTAAACTATATTTCAGCAAAAATAGAAAGAGGACCTGCTGATGCTGAGGCAGGTAGATTAGTATTTTATGTTGGTGGAAATAAGAAATTGTATGAAAAATCTAAAAACTTATTAAATGATATGGGAGAACATATTTATTTGGAAAGCAATGAGAATGCGAATATAATAAAACTAATAAGCACTTTATTATTAACAGCAAATACCATTCTTTTAGCAGAGATATCTCAAATAGCAGATAAATTAAAAATAGATAAGGATTTGTTAGTAAAGGCTTTATCTATGGGAGGCGCAGATTCAGTTCAACTAAGGTCTAGATTTCCCATGATGATTAATAAAAACTATAAAGAGATTTTCAGCATTAAGCTTGGAAAATATGTGGCAGAAAAGACTTTAGAATATCTCAATGATTATGGAATAAATTATACTCCCGTTTTAAGAAACATATTAGATGTGCTTAAATTAAGTAATATGCTAAAAATAGGAGATAAAGATATAGCAGAGATATCGGAATTCTACAAAAAAGTTAATAATGATAAAGAAACAGCAAACCTCAACTTTTAAGGTGGGGTGGCCATAAAAGAGTAACCTCTAGACATCAAAAAACCCTTCAGGGTGGGTTAGTAGTCATTTAATAAACTTTTTAATTCACTAGTTTTAATGAAAAATAGGGAGAGGAATTGAAAGAGGCAGTTTTTACAGATAAAGCACCTAAGCCTGTAGGTCCTTATAGCCAAGGTATATCATCTAATGGATTTTTATTTATTTCAGGTCAAGTCCCTTTAGATCCTAAAACAGGAAAGTTGGTCAGCGAAGATTTCGAAGAGCAAGTAAGAAGAGTATTAGAAAATTTAAAGGCTATATTAGAGGCATCTAATTTATCATTTGATGATTTAGTCAAGGTAACAGTTTTTATGAAAGACCCAACAAAATTCTCTACATTTAATAACATTTATTCAACATATTTTAAAGGATTATATCCAGCAAGGTCTGTTATATTTGTAAACGATTTGCCTGTTAACGCACAAATAGAGATTGAAGCCATAGCATCTAGGGAATAATTTTATGTTAAATAAAATTAAAAACTTTTTAAAGAATTTTTTTATAATAGCTGAATCTTTTAAGGAAGTAAGATCTATAGCAAGGAGAATGTTTATAACAAATTCTTTTGATTCAATTTTTGCATCTTTAGGTGTAATAGTAGGAGCTTATGAGCCAAGTTTAAATTCTTTAGTTTTAGGGATGAGTATATTAGGAAGTTCCCTAACTATGGGAATATTTAGTAGTATAATTTCGGTTTATTTTTCTGAAAGAAATGAAAGATTAAAAGAATTAAAAGAATTAGAAAAGGCACTTATGGTATCGCTGAAGGATAGCATATATGGAAAATCAATTAATTTTTTGTCTTTATATGTCTCATTGTGGAGTGGGGTCGGAGCTTTTGTTTTTACTTCTCTTATTTCATTACCATTCTTAGCTTCACATTTATTTAATTTTAATATGACACAGGCTTTAATAATATCTTTAATAATATCATTTTTTGAGTTAGGATATTTAGGATATTATATGGCCAAAATAAGTAATGAAAGTGCTTTAATAAATATTGTAAAAAACATTATTTTAGGTTTATTAGCAATAGCATTTGTTTTTCTAATTAAATATGCATTAAGAATTTATAGCGGGGGGTGGATTTGAACCACCGGCCTCGGGGTTATGAGCCCCGCGGGCTACCAGGCTGCCCTACCCCGCTCCATATAGATCATTGTTATACGTTGGGCTTTTATATATTTTCTATTATAAGGATTGAGTGAACTTTCTGCACTTATGAATTAACGTAAATAACAAGGATTCCTTGTTTCTCAAAATAACTTCGATTAACTTAAGGCGAGTTTATATTAACAAAACATTTTGTGATACCTTATAGAAGAATTGGACTTGTTCTTTACAGGATTTTGTTCTCTAAATCCTGAGGCTGACCTCCTCCTCGCCCTGAAGGGCGAGGTTCCCTGAGGTCTCAAGTGTTACACCCCTTTTATGCTACTCTATTATCCTCCAAGCCGATATTGCGGGAGAAATCGGCTCCCGCTCCTCATGTTTTAAGAGTTGATCGGCTTGGAGTTATATTTTATTACACTTGTTAGTTGGGGTAGATGCATACTCATGTTTCAGTGAAGCATACCCCATTAGCAACTGTCTCAATTTTTAATAAGTTTTTAAATTTAAAAAACTTTACCCCGCCCCTAGAAGGGGCTTGTCGTTCGCTTTATCAGTGTTAATTCAATATCTTTTTTATTAAAATCTTATATAAAAATGCTATAAACTATTCATAGGGAAAGTTATAAATGCAGACTTGAACGCGGCAATAAATATTCTACATATCCCCAAGTCCCTTGGATCTGAGAGAAAAGGGCAACCCCCAGTGGGGGATAGGGGTAATAGGTTGAAGACCCAGCCATTGGTCTATCTGGATAAATAGAGCGGGGTAGTGAAGAAACCTCTACCAGCTAGCTATGAAGTGATGAAAATGAAGGTTGTAAATCAAACCTATGATCCGCCCTAAGGGAATCCTTGTCCTTCAGGGCGGGGAGGAGGTCAGGATGAGGAAACTTTACGAGGCTATAGATAATTGGATTAAACCTAATTAGTTTTATAAAAAGAAAAATATTATTTTCTTTATCCTGTTATGGGGGATGCAAGTAAAACAACATCAAGAAAATTAATTAATAAAATAAAAATAATTTTGGTTTCTGTGCTTTTCTTTTGCTTTGGCCCCCAGGCCAAAATGCCTGAACCCGGGGGCCTTTCCTATTCCAGGCTCCTATCTGTCATACCAAATTCTACATCTTCCGGATCAAGAGCATTAACTATAAAATCAAAAGCCTTCTTAGGATCTGTATGAGAACCGCAGCTATATACATCTACTGTAGCAAACCTATATTCAGGCCATGTATGTATTGTTATGTGGCTTTCTAATACAATAGCCACGGCACTAACCCCTTCTCCTATCTTCCAAGTTTTAACGTCTAGTATAGTCATATTTCCAGCATTTCCTGCTTTAATTAATAAGTTGGTTAAACTTTTTTCATCACTTAATAGGTTTATGTTTCTGCATCCCTTAACATTTCCATAGACATGACGCCCAACGACTTTTGGTTTTTTGCTATATTCGTCCTCTATGTTGTAAGTTAACTGCATCTTAGCACCCCCCTATTTAAACCCTCTATATTTATATCCCCCACCACTTTAAAAGTTATTGCCCCCTATTATTACGAAATTTTCTTTGTTTTTACAAAATTTTGATGAATAATAAGGTTTTTATCTAAATCTTCTGATTTATATAAGGTGAACAGCTTGGAAAATCTAGAAAAGAAAGATCCAAGAGAGTTGCTAGATATGATTTATATAAGGCTTGATTTATTAGAAAGAGACGTTTCTGAGATGGCTAAAAGAGAAGAATCTAGAGGGAAATTAATTGCAATTAATGAATGGTTAGAAGAAATAAGAGATATATTAAATGTAATGAGAATAAAATGCTGATTATTTTTTAATTCTGCTTGTTATAAAGTCTTCATATGTGAAATCAGGTTCCTGGCCTGGAGCTAATAGTCCTTTGTTTCTCATTATTTCTCTTGTTAATAACCAATAAACTAAAGCTAGGCTCCTTCTACCTTTGTTGTTCGCTGGAATTATGAGATCGACGTCTTCTATTTTATTATCAGTATCAGCTAAAGCAACTACTGGTAGACCAATTTTAGATGCCTCAACTAAGGCTTGCTTATCAGTTCTTGTATCTGTTATTATTACTGCATCTGGTTCTATATAGCTTTCTAAGTTGGGATTTGTAAATATGCCCGGAATAACCCTGCCACTTATTGCTTTACAACCAAGCTTCTCACACATAATTGTTATAGGCCTTTGCCCATAAATTCTTGTTGAAACAACGGCTATCTTTTTCTGGTCAAAATTTGATAGAAATCTTCCCGCTATTCTAATTCTTTCATCTATTTTATTAACATCTAATAGGTAGAATCCATCTGGAAGTATTTTATAAACAAATTCTCTCATATATTTTGTGCATATCTGTGTTCCGAAAATAACTCCTGCTTTCTTATATGTATCCGAAGATACTAATAACTCCTTATTTTCTTCTTCACTCAAGCGTTTGCACCCTTTTCTAATTGCTTATACCTTGCAATCCTGGACGTGCTATATTTGGAAATTTGTTCTATATAAGCTATACTAGTATAGAGGGTCCTTCTGCAACAATACCTCTTTACTCCCAAATCATCTAAAACCTTTTCAGGATCCTCTCCTGCTTCAACTCTTTTCTTAAATGGTTCGTATAAATGCCCTAATGGTGCTCCGCAAGTTAAGCATCTTACTGGAGGTAACATATTTTTCACCTATATGATGTCTGCCAACCCCTTCTAGCACTGTATCTCATGTACTTTTCAGGCTCAGTTCTTCTATAATCACCGGAAAGCATTGTCCTATCGTATTCTTCGAATATCTGTTTAATTCTTTCTGCAATTTCGTTTCTCTTCTTGCATTCTTCGCTGCTCTCATTACATCTGAAAAATGAAATTAGTCCTCTAGCTATAGCTGTTCTAGATGCAGAAGCTTGCCCCATAACTCCTCCTCCGCTTACTCTTACCTCTATGTCTATCAAATTCATAATTTCTTTTCCAACTAGCAAAATAGGTTCCATTATCTTTACTCTAGCCATGGTATTTGGAATAATCTCTACAGGAACACCGTTTACCTTAACTTTACCATTACCTGGTTTTATTATAGCTGTAGCAACTGCCTTCTTTCTTTTACCCGTTGATACTATCAAATTTAGGTTACTCAACAGCCTTCACCTTCCATCCCATGTTTTCAGCTATTACTTGAAGTGTGGTAAACTTACCTCCTAGCTTATCTACCGTAAACTGTATTTTTATAGGTTGCTTATTTTTATATTCTTTAGGAACGCCGACATAAACTTTGAGTCTTTTTAATGCTTCTTCACCTTTCTTGTTGTTTTTTGGTAACATACCAGATACAGTTTTCTTAAATAACCTGCTTGGTGATCTGGCCCTCTTTGGCCTCCATTTATGAGAAAAGTGAGTTTTAACGTTTAATACGGTATCTTTATAAAACTGTATCAACTTTACTGGGTCACCACTAATAGCTATTTTCTCGGAATTCAATATAACGACCTTGTTCCCTTCTAATAATAATTTGGCAACATGGCTTGCTAGCCTACCTAATATTGTGTTACTACCATCAATCACTATTTCTTCCATCTATACCACCTCATACTATTATTTTTACACTCTTACCTTCGGGGTTTGTTTTCATTACCTCTTCTATAGTAATACTGTTACTACCAGAGGATCTTATTTTTTCTACAGCGTCTTTAGAGAATGAGAATGCAGCAATAGTAACTTTTTTGTTTAATCTGCCGCTTCCTAATACTTTTCCAGGAACTATTATAATATCATTATCGTTAGCTAACCTATTAACCTTATTTAGGTTAACTGCAACCCTTCTTCTCGCAGGTCTTGATAGTATTTCTGCAACATAAAGCCAAACCTTAGATTTCGTGTTTTTATATTGCTTCCTCAAATTCCTAATTGTATTAACTAACAGCTCATTTGTTATTTCTCTTCTCATATTTACTCACCCTTTTCAATTTTTTCCAGCAGCGCTTCTACCCTCCTATCAAGGCTTTTAGAGGCTTCTAAAATAATTTGCTGTGGGTCTAGAGAACCGTTAGATTCTACTGTAAGCAATAGTTTGTTGCTATCATATCTAACCTTAATTATATTTTTGCATGAGCTATCTTCACAATACCTTAACCCGCTGGTATTAATGTTTGTTTTATACTCTATTGTTTTGTTTTCTTTTGATTTAAGAGCATCTTCAACTTCTTTATAATAAGAAACGCATCTTATACACTCTTCATTAGCTTCACTTCCCTTTACGTCAACTATTGTTGTGTATTGTAAAATAGATGCGGAGGCGGGGCTCCACTTTCCATGCTCTCTACCTCTTCCTAGCCTAGCATAAGCAACTAAATGAATCCTTTGACCAGGAGCTAAATAAACTATTGGGGTATCAGGATATGCTGGTTTAATATTTTCATCAGAAAACTTGAGTTCCGAAGCTTTAACATATAATCCAGAAGTATTTTCATCGCTTAATTCCTTCTCGAGAACTACTTGAACATAACAAGAAGTATCTGTTTCATCTTTGCCATTACAATTTTCTGGTAAGTTGTATTTGTGTATGGCTTCATCTGATTTTAATACTAATAAGCCCAGCCTGTGAGCAATTATTTCATCATAAACGCTCGTATCATTATCATAAAAATATACATAATCAATAGCCATAGTAGGGACATCAGATAATGCTAGCCTTCTGAGGGCATTACCAAATGCTATTGGAAATCCTTCAAGATACACTGTTATTTTGTTATTTTTAAAGTCTAATATATCAACGCTCTTTTCCATTTTTATGCCACCTAAGCATCTGCAAAAATAAATAATAATACCAGGCTAATTAAATTTATATTAAAAAATATAGTTTAAACTCTTCTACCTCTTCTTCCGCCAGGTCTCCTTGTTGTGTCGTGAGGTATAGGTGTTACATCTTCTATACGTCCTATAACGAAACCGGCTCTAGCTAAAGCCCTTATAGCTGATTGAGCTCCGGGTCCAGGCGTTTTGGGTCCATGACCTCCAGGCGCTCTAACTTTTATGTGAATAGCTGTTATACCTCTATCCATAGATGATTGGGCTGCCCTTATCGCAGCAATCATAGCAGCATACGGAGAAGGTTTTTCTCTGTCAGCTTTAACGACCATACCGCCTGAAACTCTTGAAGACGTTTCAGATCCTGTTAAATCAGTTATGTGTATAATGGTATTGTTAAAGCTGCTATATATATGAGTTACCCCCCACCTAAGCTCTCTAAAGGCCATCAAGACTCACCTTCTTCACCTTGAGTTTCTTCATTTTTACTTTCCATCATATCTTTAATTGGGCTACCTAAGGCGTAAGTTATTTTATCTTCATCCTCCCTTGTTACTAAATACCCGGGATTTGTAACTCTTTTACCATTTATAGCGATATGCCCGTGAGTTATAAATTGTCTAGCCTGATAAATTGTTTTTGCCATTCCTTTCTTCAATATTATAGTTTGTAGTCTTCTTTCTAATACATTTTCTGAAGTTAATCCTAAAATATCATCAAGGCTTGATTCTTTTCCTATTAAGCCTAACTTGTATAGTCTCTCTAAAAGGCTTTTACCAACTTCGGATCTTTGAGGCTCTGGTAAAGCAAGTAGGTTTCTTGCTTGGTGTCTAAGAGTTCTTACTATAGTTTCTGCAGTCCAAAGTTCTTTTTTATTTCTCAATCCATATTTTCCTATTATCTTCATTTCTGTCTCTAATCTGGACTTAATCCAAGGATGTCCAGGCCCTTCCCATTTCTTTCTACTGCTTTTGGGATCCCCCACTTGTTTCCACCTTCTCTTTCTTAACTCCTATAGTCATACCTAATCTACCGGTAGTATGGGTTTTTTGTCCCCTTACCTTAAGTCCTAGTTTATGTCTAACGCCTCTCCATGAATTAACCTTCTGTTCTCTTTCAACGTCCCTTCTTGCAGCAAATATTAAATCAGCTCCAATAAGGTGCTTATCAAGCCCTGTTTCATAGTCTTTTCTTCTGTTATACATCCAGCTAGGTAACTTTAACTTAGTTAGATCGCTAATGACATCTTCTATTTGTTTAATTTCTTCATTACTTAAATAACCTATTCTTTTATTAGGATCCATCTTTAAATTTCTAACAATAGCTAGAGCTGTTTGATATCCAATGCCTTTAATTTTACTCAAACCCAATATAAGGTTTAAATTACCGTTTATGTCAGTTTCAGCGATTCTTAGCACATATTTAAATTGTTCCTCCTTCACACCTTTGGCAGGCATTCAGCATTCCCCAAGATAATTAATAATGTTATGCGCCGGCTTTAGCCCTTAATTCTTTAACTTTATCAACAATCTTCTTTAAATCGTTCTCGGCCTCTCCTCCTTCAACAATTGCAACGCTTGCTGCTCCTACTTCTATGTTAACTGCTTCTCCTAGTTTTTTCTTGCTTGGCACATATACAAATGGTATCTTTTTTGCATCGCATAATAATGGTAAATGAGCAACTATTTCTGGTGGATCTACATCTACTGCTATAACTACTAATTTAGCGTTTCCTCTCTCAACAGCTTTTGTTGTTTCATTAGTTCCTTTCTTTATTTTTCCGCTTTCTTTTGCCTTACTAACTACCTTATACACTTCCTCTGCCAGATCTTCTGGCACTTCAAATAATACATAGCTTGACTTTGACATATTCATCCTCCTCCCCTATTTCGGGTCGTCATACATATTTGTAGCAGATCAACTTTTAAATATAACGCATCCATAATAATAATAGGTGAGAAACTCGTGTGCCTTGAAAAACTAGGTCCTGGAAGCAAAGCACCAGATTTGGTAAACATGTTCATAGAAATCCCTATGAATAGCAGCGTTAAATACGAGCTGGACGAAGAAAGTTGTTTAGTAAAGGTTGATAGATTCTTATACACAAGCATGTCGTATCCATTCAATTATGGTTTCATTCCTGGGACGAAGTCAGAAGACGGAGATCCAATAGATTTGTTACTAATTAGCAGAGAACCAGTAATGCCTGGAACAATAATAGAAGCAAAGCCTATAGGAATATTGATGATGCAAGACGAAGAGGGTCCTGATTCTAAAATTATTGCAGTGCCCAAAGAAAAGCTCGATCCTATTTATGGCTCTTGGAGTGATGTTAAAGACATTCCAGATTTCTTGAAAAAGAAAATATCTCATTTCTTTGAGCATTATAAAGAATTAGAGCCTGGGAAATGGGTTAAGGTAACAGGTTGGGAAGGGGCAGAAAAAGCTAAGGCAGAAATTTTGAGTGCCGTTAAGAGAGCTAAGGAATAAATTATAAACATTATAAAAATATTTAATTTTATTTTATTGCAACAACTATTATATTATTTAAATTTGATCCTGTAGGGCCTGTCTTTATTAATAGCCCTGCCTTTTTTAAAACATAATAGCTGTTGTTATTTTTTAGTTCTTTTTTAATATCTATTCCAAGGGACTTTATATAATCTATGTCTTCACTAGACAATAAAGCTCCTGCAGAATCTGTTGGTCCATCAATACCATCGGTTGCAAAAGTCAAGATAGCAGCTCTTTTAGATGAATGATACTCATTAACCTTTAATCCCCATGCTAATGCTAATTCCATATTTCTTCCTCCAAGACCATTCCCTTTCACTGTAACGCTAGTTTCTCCCCCCAAGATAAGAGCTATTGGAGGTCTGGATGGAATGCCTTTATTTAATGAATCCAACGTTATTGAAGCTAAAGCATATCCAATATCTTTAGATTCCCCTTCGATTCTTGAAGTCAATATGATAGTTTTATATCCTTTGCTTCTCATCAGTTTTGATACATGTTTTAATATTAATACATTTTTTGCTATTATTTTATTTTTTATTTTTTTAAATACTTTATCATTAGGCTTAGGCGTTTCTTTTATTTTTCCATTAATGCCATCAATTAGCACATTTAAAACAGATTTAGGTATAAAATCTTTTAGATTATAATTTGTTATTACATTAAATGCATCATTAAATGTAGTTGTATCTGGTACTGTTGGTCCTGAGGCTATTTGATCTATTATATCTCCTGGAACATCGCTAGCATATAATCCATATGCTTTTTTTGGATATACTAAAGCTGCAAGCCTTCCGCCTTTAATTTGGGAAATATGCTTTCTAACAGTATTTATCTCAGAAATGCTTGCACCAGAATTTAAAAGAATCTTATTTAACTCTTTAAGGTCATCTAAAGTTATATTACCTAATGGTTTTTCTACAAGAGAAGAACCTCCACCAGAAATTAAAAATAGAAAATCTGTTTTTCCCTTAATTTTAATCCATTCTATAATTGAGTCCGCCGCCTTAATGCTGTTTTCATCAGGTATTGGATGACTTGATTCTATAACTTCCAAATTTCCTTTAGGCTTTTCAGTTCCTTTAGGTATAACTACAACTCCTCCATCGATTTTGTCGTTTAGTATTTCAATTGCTCCATTTGTCATTGAAGATGCTCCTTTTCCAAATGATATTAATATAAATTTCTTGTTAAAATCAATTTTAAGCTTTTTTAAGTCTTTTTTAACATAAATTGATAGATCTGATTTCGTCAATATATGGTTTATTATTTCCTTTAAATCATCCTTTGGATTCATCTTTTCTCACTATTAACGTGCATTAAATAAAAATTTTAGCGTTTGTTTTCAACAAAGTATTCTATAAAAGGAATTATAATTCCGGGGGCTATAATAAAGGCAACATAAATTAATAATATTAAAGATAGATCTAAAGTTATGTAGACTTGTCCACTACTTGTAGATATGGGCCCAACACTTAATATGCCTCCATTAAAATAGCTTAAAACTATAAGTAACCCTATTAGAGATGAAGAAGCCCTTAGCAAAGGATTATATATTGTTCCTTTCATTATCCTAGCAACTACATCTAGTCCAACAAATAATCCTATATATAGGTATATATCAGATGAAAAAGGTAGTCCCAATAAAGGTATTTGACTGCTCAAAGACGATGATAATACATTTAATAAATATGGTAAAAGGTAAACATATATTATAGAATAAAATATTCCTTCTAATATTCCCAGAAATATCTGTTTTATTATCCAATATATTTTTTCTTTATCCAATTTTGTTCACTTCTGTTATGTTAAAATTATATAGCCCAGCTATTTTTCCTGTTATACTGAATTCATATTGGGTGGCGTTCTCAAAATAATATGCTGGAATACATTTATAAACAGTTTCATTCTGATATAAGTTTCCAGAAAATAATACATTATTAATCGATTTCCCATTGCTGTATATTAGTTTTAAATCTATTGTTGCATTATTCATTTCAACTTCATTATTATATGTTATATTAAATAATATCCCAATAGTTCCATTGCAATTGGTTTGGGTTTCTGTTATATTTAAAGGGTTTTTCAAAAATCCTGTAACAAATCCGTATAATGGATAAACAGCAAGCCCCAACAAGATTAAACCTGCAACAATTGCTAGTATGCCAAGTTTCAATCATATCCCCATTATTTAATTAACTCTACCCCTTTTGATAATATAGTAGAGCCAGCAGCTAAAGCTATACCTAAGAATGCAACTTTAATTAATAATATTACTAAAGCCTCTGCTGTAAAAGATATTGGAACAGTATTTGATGAAGTTAAAGAATTCAAATTACTTATAAAACCTGGATTTAAAAATGATATATAGGCCTCATAAAATACGAATATCAGCAATGCAACCCCTATTGCAATTAATGCAATACCTATATTTCTAGGCGTTTTATTAGGTTTGTTTTCTGCTTTTTGCTGATTCTCATCTTTTGATGACAAATAGTTCACCATATGTAATATTAATTTTATGGTTTAAATTTTTATATGCTATTATAAAAAATAATAAAAATGCTATATTTCGAAATAAATAAGTATAAGTACAACTATATAAGTAAAACTTAAATAATATAAATTGAGGGACTAATAATGAGCTTTATTAAGAAACTAAAGGCCTTATTTGAAATGACTAAACCAGCACAGCTTGGATTACTGCTTGTCACAGTTTTTGGGGCATATTTTGCTGCAGGTACACCAATTAATATAAGAAACCTTCTTTTATTGATACCAGTAGGTATAGGTGGCATAGGGGGAGTAACTGCTCTCAATATGTATTTAGAGGTTGACATAGATTCTATAATGAAGAGAACGAGAAAAAGGCCTTTACCGTCTAAACAATTATCAAAAGAAGAAGCCATACTAGGAATCATATTTCTTATACTTATTGGTATTATAGCTGCCGACTTTATAAATAAATATGTAGTGTTTGCTATAATTATGGGGCTTTTGTTTGATATAATTGGTTATACTGAACTAACAAAGAGAACTACAGTCTCAAACATAATATTTGGAGGTATAGCAGGGGCTATGCCCTCTTTAGGTGGTTGGGCTGCTGCAACGGGTAGTTTTGGGATAGGAGGTATATTGCTTGCATTAATAGTATTAGCATGGATTCCAATGCATATATGGTTTATAGTTTATTATCATATGGATGACTATAAGAATGCCTCTATTCCAATGCTTCCCGTTATATCTAATGAAAAGACATTTGGAGGTTTGGTAATATTTTCTATAATTTCTTTAGACATATTAGTATGGCTTTTCTATTTATTAGAAGGAAGGGGTTTGATAGCTGCATCGTTATCAACAGTGTTTGTTCTGATAGCATTATTAAAAATAAGGAAGTTCATACTGTCTCCATCAAAGGACAATGCTCTGTCTGTATTTAAATTTGCGAATTCAATTATAGCAGCTTTTTTCGTCTTAGTAAGATTTTTATAAGGTGGAAAATATGAGTAATTTATGCAAAGGTGTTTGGTACTATGTTTGTATTTTTTATTCTATAGCGGCCTTATTTTTCACCATTTCTATAATATTTATGCCTTATATCATGATATCTTCAGCTATATTTCTTATATCTATAATTGAACCAATAGTATTTTTAAAGAAGAGGGATTATTTTGTTTATGTTGCATTGTCCTTAATGTCAGTTGTTTTGATATTAACCCAGCTAAAATTCTTATCATTAATTTTACTTTCCATATCATTAATTTACGTTACACTAAAAGACTTTAAAGCAATAATACCTTCATCTCTTCTGGCTACTTCTCTTATATCTTTTATGAATATTTCTTTATTATTTGAAAAGATACTTTTCTTTGTATTTCTTTTTATATCGACAATATCAATTAGCTTTATAACTAAAAAGCTGCACGCATTTGTTATGGTTGTCATCCCTTTAATTTCTTTATTTACAGCCCCTTTAGTAGGATTAATCTCTTCATCTGTAGTTGTGTCGATAATGTCGTTTTATTTTAGACAACAAAATGAGGTTTGTCCTTTTACAACAGACGCAGGGCTTGCAATGGGTGGAGGGTTCTTATCGGGAATAACGATAATATTAGCGGCAATATATGGTTGGAATTTATTTGTTTCATCCCTACTTGTTTTAAGCGTTTTGCTTTTATTATCAGGTTCTATGAAGCCAGAAAAAAGAAGCGTTTAAAGTTTTTTAGGTATTTTTAGCCTAATTTCTCTACTATTGCTAGCATATTGTGTTGTATCTAATCTGTATAGCGTGTAGGGCTTTCTAAGCATATTAACTTCTTTAAATGCCTCTATTGTATTTTTAATCGCAATATCTCTGGGCTTGTTCCTAATTTTAGGTAACAGATTTACTCCTGGCTTTCTCCAATTAATGCAAGGAATTAAAGTGCCATTAGCTAATAATCTTACTCTCATGCAGCCTGCACAGAATAAAGGGTTATTATATGATTTTACCATCTCAATTATCGCTCCATTAGGCAGCTCATAAATAGGTCTATTATGCAATTTCCTTAAAATTATCTTTGCCCCTTTCTTAATTAAAATTTCTTCTATTAATGAGAGGGGATAATGCAAGTTGTTAAATTGTTTTGAGCCAGAATTAATGGGTTGAAGTTCTATAAGCTGCAATGTTACACCTTTTTTCGCTGAAAATTCTACCAAATCCATAACTTCCCTATCATTTAAACCTTTTACTATTGATGCATTTATTTTGGTTTTTAAACCATTCTCTAAGGCAGCATCGAGTCCTTTTAATGCCTTTTCTAAACCATCTACACCTGTTATTTTATAATAGGTTTCTCTATTTAGAGAATGAATAGATATGTTTACCCTATTTAAACCGGAATCCTTTAGCTTTTTAGCATATGTATAAAGTAAGTAACCGTTTGTAGTCATGGATATATCCGAATTTTCAGAGTATTTTCTTATGTTGCTAATTATATCTATTATGTCGTTTCTAACTAAAGGCTCCCCTCCTGTAATCTTAAATTCATTTATACCTATCTTTGTTGCTGCCTCGGCAACTATACTATAATCATAAGGTGTTAATTCAGGAGGCATAGTTCCTATCTTTTGAGGCTTGCCTATGGGATCTCCTTCTAAATGACAAAATATACAATTGTAGTTGCATTCTCTCGTTACAGCAATCCTTAGATTCTCCAAAGGTCTTCCGTAGGCATCTATTAGCTTTTGCATGAGTTTTCCTCCTGCATTAACTATAATAATTGAAGATTTTATATAAAAGTATATTTTTTGAAGGCTATTATTATTAAACAGCAGAAATGATAAAGATATAATTATGATAAAATTCATTTTGCTAGGAGGATAAAGATGAGAGGAGGTATCATATCTATAATTTCGCCGAATGAAGATATGGCAAAGCAGGCTGCAGAAAAAATGGGTAAATTGCAGGATAAAGGTGATTTAAATATTTATTATAGAAAGCAAGACGATTACGTTTTATCTACCATAGTTCCAACTCAATATCCCTCATCAATTATAAATACATTGATTGCAATTTCCTTATCAAATAAGATAATAATATTATTAAACGATAACTTAGATTGGAAAGACGGAGAATTATTATTGGCAGCAAATTCATCTGGTATCAGATCTGTAGCAATTCACAATAATATAGGGTTGATTAAAAAGCTTATTGCATCATCTAATATAGATATTAATGTGAGTTCTGATTATGATAACGAAATAAAATACCAAGAGCCAGAATCAAGGAAAGAAGACTTTGTATATATAGATAGGGTTTTTACTGTTAAAGGAGTTGGAGCAGTTATGTTAGGCTTTACTTTTATGGATTTGAATGTGCATGACAAAATGATAGCACTACCATCAATGCAGACAGTTGAGGTAAAAAGCATACAAGTTTTAGATGAAGATCAGGAAAATGTTGGACCTGGGGTTAGAGTAGGTTTAGCTTTAAAAAACGTTAAGGCCGATGATGTAAAGGATACCTATGCATTAATTCCTGAAAGCAAAAAATGGTATAAATCATTAGAAGGGGAGTTTATAAAATATCCGTGGAGCGAAATTAAAGAAAATGGTCAATATCATTTTATTTCAGGAGGAGTTATTTTAATGGGTCAATTAAAGCTTGAAGGTAAGGCAAAGGTGGAATTAGCAAAGCCTATGCCAGAGTCCAAAAGAATTATGGTAGCCGATGTAAATGTTAAGTTTGGTAAATCCAGGATAATAGGGTACTTAAAATTATAAAAAGTCAAATGAAAAAGAAATAAAAATTCTATATTAGCTCTCTTAGATAAATAAATATAAGGGATTAGATATGAGTGAGGAAAATTTAAATAAACCAGTCGATCCAGACGAAATTAATGATGACATAGGTAAAGTTTTAGTAAAATTAGCAAGACAAAGCGTTGAATATTATTTTAAAAATAAAGAAGTAATGAAAGTACCTGAAAACTTACCAAAAATTTTGTATAGGCCTGGAGCCGCATTCACTACAATAGAGACTTATTATTCAGAAAAACAATATAGTTTGAGGGGATGCATAGGATTTATTGAGCCTATAAAGCCTTTAGCAAAAACTGTTATAGAGGTTTCAATAGAGTCTGCATTTAATGATCCAAGATTTAATCCTATGGACGAATACGAGTTAGATACAGTTACTTTCGAGGTTTCTGTATTGTCAAAACTAGAGGAGGCCCCATCAGATAAAGAAGGAAGGCTCAACTTTGTAGTTATAGGTAGAGATGGTCTTGTTGCAGAAAGAGGATACCATAGGGGTTTACTATTGCCTCAAGTACCTGTTGAAAATCTATGGGATAAAGAAACTTTTCTATCTGAAACATGCTTAAAAGCAGGTTTGTGGCCGGACTGCTGGCTTGATAATAAGACAAGAATTTATAGATTTAGAGCAATGGCTTGGAAAGAATTGAAGCCGAAAGGTGATATAGTTAGGAGGGATCTAGCTTTAGAATATAATGCATTAATTAGTGGTTCAAAAAAACTAACCTCTTCCTCATCCTAAAGGGTTCCCTTAGGTAGATCATAGGTTTGATTTACAACCTTCATTTTCATCACTTCATAGCTAGCTGGTAGAGATTTCTTCATTACCCCTCTTCATTTGTCTAGCGGTAGACCAATAACTGGGTCTTCAACCAATTACCCAGATCCTTAACGACCGATCATTTTTAAAATTAAACTCTTTAAAAAGCTAAATTATTTAGACTTGGAAAAAACTATTTATGAAGGAAGGCGGAAAGCAATGGATGCTATCAAGTACAGAATCGAAAAATATGTTAATAATGTTGAAAGTGCTTTGTCAGATCTAGAATCGAAAAATAAATTAATAATGGAAAAAGGCTTTGATATATCATATTTATTAGTTAATGTAAAAGCATATTTGGAAGACGCAAAATATTTTTTAAAAAATGATAATTTGGAAGATGCATTGATATCAATTTCTTATTCTGAAGGGCTGATAGATTCATTGAAGTTTTTGAATCTAATAGATGTAAAATGGCCTGAGAACCCATTAAAGGAAACAAGAGTGTTCGTTGCTGGAACCTTTGATATATTGCATCCAGGTCATATTCATTTGCTAAAATTTGCTTCTCAGTTCGGAAAGGTTTACGTAGTAATAGCTAGAGATATTAATGCATATAAAAACAAGGGTAGACCAACAATTTTAGATGAAAATACAAGGCTCGAAATGGTTTCCTCTATAAAATATGTATATAAAGCCATGCTTGGAGATGAAAAGGATATAATAAAACCTATAGAGACCATAAAACCAGATATAATAGTTTTAGGACCAGACCAACCTATTCCTGAAGAAAAGCTAGCATCATTAGTCGAAGCTAGGATGAACTATAAGCCTTTAATTATTAGATTTAAAGAAAAGGATAAGTTTTCTGGAGATCTAAAGGGATCAACAGATATTTTGATTAAGGGATGCGAATATTTAGAAAAATATATTAATAACAAATTATAATAAATTTAAAACCTAACTCCTAATTTCTTTAGTTATTAAGTTTGTCAAATAATTTAATTTAAGTAATGTATCTTTATTAAGCCTATAAGGAAATAAGCCCAAGTAGATGGGTGTTATTGCAATAGCCTTCTCTACATGCACTGCATAGACATCAGTATCATTTTTCGGCTTTACTGTAGAACCGTATAACCAATAGTATTTTCTTCCTGCAGGATCCCTATTTATGCTTATTTTTTGAGTAAATTTGACGTTAGCTGGTTTTGCTATTTTTACTTTAGTGCTACTATTAATTACTGACGGATAGTTTACATTTAAAAGGTGAACCCCTTTGGGAAATCCGTTATCTAATACATATTTAGAAATTGTTTTGTTTATTATATTTATATAGTCATAATAATCCTTCCTAGTTATTTCCATTTCTTCTTTAACATCAGCAGAAAAAGCAATTGATGGTATTCCTACTATAGCTGCTTGAGCGGCAGCTCCAACAGTTCCGCTAGATAGAATAACTTGAACGCTCGTATTATCACCAATATTTACTCCTGAAACTACCAAATCTATTTTATTAAAAATTTCTTTCAAAGCAAGATATATAATATCCGATGGTGTACCGTTGGTAGCGTAAACGTTTAATCCGTTTATTTCCATAGGATAAAGCCTTAGAGGCTTGTGTAATGTTATTCCAAGCCCTGTAGAGCTTTTTGGGGTTTCAGGAGCAACTATTTTAGCATCTCCTAATTCGTTTACTGATTCGTAAAGAAGTTTTAACCCTTTGCTATAAACTCCATCATCGTTTGTTATTAATATATTTTTCAATCGATTCACCCAGATATAAAGATTAAAAATTTTCTGGTAAATAAATATCCGGCTTTTAATGTAACAAGCCCTAGCGGACCATGAATTACGTTGCCTGGACTAATTGAGGTCCTAATACACTATGTTATCCTTGATATTGCTTAGGAATTAATGGAAAAATCTTAATGAATTCAGAGCATAATTAGAGAATCTTAGCTATAATAAATCAATCTCCGCCAAGTATTTCACTGGGCTCAACTCCAATATCTAGTTCCGTTATAAATTTTTCAAGCTCTCTTATAGATACCATGCACAAATAATTTCCTATCTCATCTACTATGGGTAAGTGCCTGAAACCGTAGTATGCCATTGTTTTTATTGCTTTTAAAACACTCCATGACGGGTTACCAACAATTGGATTTCTAGTCATAACATCTCCAATAATTATTTCCTCAGGTCTTTTGTCTTTAATTAAAACTTTGCTCAATAGATCTCTTTCGGTAAAAATTCCTATAATCTTTCCTTGCTCATCTGTAACAGCAACAGCCCCTATACCAGTTTCGACCATAACTTGCACTGCTTTGCTAACATTATCTTTAGGATACACTTTAGGTTGAAGGCCTGGACAAATTGTAATAACAGGTGGACCTTCGTCTGGCATATGTATCACCATATAATTATTATGAGAAAAGAAGATATTATATTTAAATTTGAATTTTCTATAATACAATATTTATATGCTACTATATATTCTCTATAAAGGAAATTTAACTGATAATTTAATATTAATAATTCTAAGAGAAATTTAGCTTTTAGGGATTATAGTTCAACTTCTTTAGTTTACCTTGCGAATAATATTAAAATTTAAGTATGTAACCTAAAATAAAAGGGAAACACAATGAAATGCGATGCTAAGAAGGAAGCAGCTAAAGGCGCTTTTGAATTGGTTAAAAAATTTGTGTCAAGTTATAAAACTGTTGGTCTTGGAACAGGCTCTACAACACAAGCTTTTATTAGGGAATCTGTTGATTTGCTTATTAATAAAAAATTGATAACTTCCAGCAACTCTACATCCCTATTTTTATCATCTTTAGGCTTAGAAGCAGTTGAATATAATCAAAAAGATAGTTATATTTATATAGATGGGGCTGATGAAGTAACAAGACAAGGAGATATGATTAAAGGTAGGGGAGCAGCTTTATTGGGTGAAAAGATTTTAGCATATTCCGGAAACCTTAATATATTTGTTGTTAGCGAAGAAAAATTAGTAAATAAACTAGGAGAAAAAAAGCCTGTCCCAATAGAAGTTATACCAAAGGCTTATCCATATATTTCAAATATTTTTAAAAAGAAAAATATAAAATACGAAATTAGACAATGTCAGGCAAAAGATGGACCAATAATAAGCGATTGGGGAGGCTTTATTATAGATATATACACAGGTCCATTGGATGATCCAAAGTATTATAATGACATGCTTAGATCAATTCCAGGAGTTGTTGAGACAGGAATATTTTTGAATTTAGCAGATTATATAGTAATAGGTAAAGAAAGCTGTGGTTATGATGTTATCGAACTCAAAAGAAAATCAAACAATATATGAAATTAATGAAAGCTCTTTTATGGAAGTGCCGAGCAGATGGGCAAGAAAAGTAAATGAAATAGGTTTATCTAATAGGTTTATCTTAATAAGCAAATATCCGGAGTTATGGGTTTATATTGGAGAACATGGAGATCACTTAATATTGTCATCAAATGGTTCACCATTATATTGCAGTTGCAAGGGGTTTAGAATGCAAATAGAAAAAAGGACTTATAAAGGGTGTTCCCATATATATGCTCTTAAAATAGCTATAAAATTTAGCAGATATAGAGATATATCTAATAAAATAAGTTTAAGTGATCTAAATAAAATAATAGAAGAAATTATGGAAGTGGATTATAGCAGCCATTTAAGGGAAATATTGGTTAAACAAGACGTTTCTTGATAAAGTGAACGACAAACCTCGCCCCTAGAAGGGGCGGGGAGGAGGTCAGAAAATATTATTTGCAATAAAACAATATATTATTAATAATTATAGATTAAATTAATCTTGCAAATATCACTATAATTGCTATGGCAACCGATATTATTATTAATGTCATAGGAGATATTTCTATTTTGCTATCATAATCCTCATAGAACGCTATCAAACCTGCGGATGTCATGGGTGAAGTTTGTTTTTTCTTTGAAGATTTTTTCTTAGGCTTTGTTGACATTAAATTCACCTAAATTTATTGTGATATGCAGAATTTATAAGTTATTATACTTTTAATAATAAAAAGACTTATATTAAAATTGACAAAAATTATAAGTTCACCTTCTAGGTCGTAATAATGTTTTTAAGGAAAACTTGGTGTCCCAAGCTGTCTTCAGCAATCCAGCTCAAAAAATTATTAAGCCGTACTTATAATATACTGACTAGTCAATACAAAATTTTATATATCGCTGACTATATTAAGTTGTTGGCGAGTGAAATATGGATCAATTAAGAAAAGATATGGGATCTGAATTTGAGGAAATTAAAAGGTTTGCAGAAGCAACACTAGGCGAAATGCCTGAAGTCATTGTTCAGCTTTATAAATTAAATGAAGGTGCGGCTATAGAGCAATTTAAAGAAAACAATATATTGTATTTAGGCAGGCAAAACATTCCAAAAAAGATTCTAGCTCTTATAGCTATGTCTGTCGCGCTAGCTAATGGTCCAAAGGAGTCAGCAAAGATACACTTTAAATTAGCTAAAAGATTTGGTGCAAACAATGACGAGATAGTTGATGCGATGAGAGCAACAAAAATGGCATTGATGTCATCTACACTTGATGCATTATCATCGATAATTGATATGGGGAAAGAGGAGTTTCTTAATAGGGATATGGATTCTGAAATTATATTGAACAAGGTAAAGGCGGAAACAGGAATTGTGCCAGAAAGGCTATACTTAACTGCAAAGGTTTCAACCTCTTTGTTAAAGGAACATCTTAGAGAAAAAGGCGAACTTCTAAAACCCAAAGCACTTGATAAAAAATATTTATTTGCAATAGCTTTTGCTGTAAGTGTTTCTATTCATGATAAGGAGTGCCAGAGGGTTTACTTGGATCAATTTATAAAAAATGGTGGAAATGCTGCTGAACTTGAGGATATTATTACTGTAACCAGATTTTTGACCGGTAATAGGGCCTTTGTAAATGGGCTCGATATTCTTAAATCAATGAATGGCTATTAGGACATGTAAAAATACTTTTTTACAAATGAAAGCCTCGCCTTTTAAGGCGGGGATGAGAAAAGCTTATAAGGGCTATTTTCTTATTAGTTATCTGGTGGTAAGTAGTGGTAAAACTTAGATGTCCTAGGTGTGGGTATGTATGGGACTACAAGGGCAAAAAGCAATATTATGCAACATGCCCAAATTGTATGAG
>Ga0080006_1155303_pt1 | contig 37310 bp, 38 predicted proteins | sample RS3BMetagenome_FD_69209 | JGI IMG/M metagenome (GOLD analysis project Ga0080006, IMG submission 69209) | Ferric oxide microbial mat and aquatic microbial communities from Rainbow Spring, Yellowstone National Park, USA - RS3B (SPADES... ...
TTCCATCTCCTCCGCGAGAAGCGCCGGATCCACCAGTCACGCTACCTCCGCAACTCAATTCCGGGGGAGAACGACGTCCCTTGAAAAGAGCCGCACCCAATACATTCTGCCCCCTGGTCAGCCCGCTGACCTCCTCCGATGTCCGAAGGCCTAGACCGTCCCCTCCGCGGTCAGGACCCGTCGGCGGCTGGCCCCACCCGTTCCCTGGGTGCCTCGTACGGCTCTTCGATGGCTGATCCCTGCAGAAGCTGCTGGCCGACGTGGGCCACCGCCTCCAGCTCCTCTTGGTAGTAGCGGATTCCCCACTCCGCCACCAGGGCGGCGTATCGCAGCCGCGGATCATCTCCCAAACTGCTGCGAATTCGGTGCAGATCGCGGGTGCGGGCCCGGAGCTGCTCCCCATAGCGATCGAGCACGGCCCGCGGTCGCTCCGGTCCCGTGATGTGTCCCAAGAACAGCCTCAGGGCCACCTCGTGCTTGAGGACAGGGAACTCCACCTCGCCCTGGCCCAGCCAGTCCTCAAGCACGGCGGCCCCGGGCCCGGAGAGGCTGTAGCGGTGGAGCTTGCGCCCTCCCCGCTCGAAGATCTCCTCGGTCACCAATCCCTGCTTGGCGAGGCGCCCAAGTTCGGAGTAGATGTGGCTCATCGCCGGCGCCACCCAGAAGAAGCGCAGGGTCCTGTCCGCCAGCTTCTTCAGCGCATACCCGCTCATCTGCCCGCGCAGAGAAAGAAGACCCAGGAGCGCGAATCCCGTGACCGAGGGGGGGTCTTGACGTGACACCCCAGACATGATATTCATTTCAGTCTGTTGTTATTCCTAATCGGAATAACGCCTCGAAGGATGGGAGTGGTCGCATGACTGACGTGGTTCTCCTGATCGGGACTCGCAAGGGCGTGGTGCTGGCGACGCGCCAGGGCCACGGCGGCTGGCAGATGGACCCCCTGCAGCTGGTCATGAGTGAGGTCTACGGAGTTGGCATCGACCAGCGCAGGGCGGTGCCGCGTCTGTTTGCGGGCGCCACCAGCCCCCATTGGGGTCCGTCCCTCTTCCATTCCGACGACCTGGGCAGAACCTGGTCCGAGCCGGACCATGCTCCGGTTGCCTTTCCGGAGGGGACGAAGACCTCGCTGGTGAGGATATGGCAGATCCAGCCCGGCTCGACAGCGGAGCCGGACGTTGTCTACGTCGGCGCGGAGCCTCACGCGCTCTTCCGATCCACCGACGGCGGCCTTACCTTCGGACTGGTCGAGGGCCTTTTCCAGCACCCTCACCGCACGGAATGGGCCCCGGGTGGGGGTGGCGCCTGCCTGCACACCATCATGCCCCACCCGACGGACCCCAGGCGCATGCTGGTCGCCCTGTCCGCGGGAGGCGTCTACCGGACCACCGACGGTGGCTCGTCGTGGGAGCCCGCAAACCGGGGGATCCAGGCGTACTGGATGCCCGAGGACCAACGTTTCCCCGAGTTCGGTCAATGCGTTCACAAGTTGGGGTCTCACCCCTCTGCCCCCAACCGCCTCTTCGCCCAGAATCACTTCGGGGTGTACCGCTCGGATGACTATGCGGAGAGCTGGGTCGCCATCGAGTCCGGCCTGCCATCCACCTTCGGGTTCTCAATCCTGGTTCATCCCCAGGAGGCGGAGACCGCCTTCATCTTTCCCCTGCGGGCTGACTCCGACCGCATGCCCCCGGACCGCCAGTGCCGCATCTACCGCACCCGGGATGCCGGCGCCCATTGGGAGCCCCTGGGCGCGGGCCTTCCGGACTCCGGATATCACTCGGCGGTGCTCCGGGACGGAATGTGCACCGACGGCGGAGATCCGGCCGGAATCTACTTCGGGACCCGCAACGGCGAGGTCTTTGCCAGCGGCGACTCCGGGGACAGCTGGCAGCTGGTGGTGGATCACCTGCCCGATGTTCTCTCCATCCGGGCGGCGACCGTCGGGTGACCGCGAACCTGGTACTGCCCGCCGTTCTGCGCCCGACCGCGATGGGCCAGACCATGATCGCGACCGAGGCCGCCACCGTCGGCGAGGCCCTCGACCGCCTCGCCGACGAGTGGCCCCAGCTGGAACGCCGGCTGCGGGACGAGCAGGGGCGCCTGCGTCAGCACGTGCGCCTGTACCTGGGAGACGCCGACATCTCCGACCTGGACGGGATGGCGACCAAGCTCTTCGACGGCGCCCGGCTTCACATCATCCCGGCGGTGTCGGGCGGGAGCTGCTGAGCCCTCAGTGAATCGGGGTGGTCCCCAGGTCCAGGTGGGCGGCGGGAATTTTGCCCAGACGGCCGGCACGATAGTCGGCAAACGCCTGGCGCAGCTCCTCCTCGGTGTTCATGACAAAGGGGCCGTACCAGGCCACGGGCTCACGGATCGGCCGGCCCCCCAGCAAGAGGACCTCAAGGGCGGGGTAGCGACCCTCCTGGACTGAGCCTGCCGCCAGCGTGAGCGAGTCGCCGGCGCCGAAGACGGCCAGTTGGCCCGTCCGAATCGGGGTTGCCTGGCCCACGACCCCCTCCCCGGCCAGCACGTAGGCCAGAGCGTTGAAGTCGGGACGCCAGGGGATGCGCACCCGTGATCCCGGCTGCGCGCTCACGTGCAGCAGGCTGATCGGGGTGTGGGTGACGCCCGGGCCGGAATGCCCCGCGACCTCGCCCGCTATCACGCGCAGGAGCGAGCCACCGTCGGGTGACGCCAGCAGGGAGACCTGCCCTCCGCGAATGTCCTGGTACCGCGGCGGGCTCCACTTGAGCTCGCGCGGTAGGTTGACCCACAGCTGGATGCCATGGAACAGGCCACCGCTCACCACCAGCGGTTCGGGCGGCGTCTCGATGTGGAGAATCCCCGCCCCCGCCGTCATCCACTGGGTGTCCCCGTTGGTGATGAGGCCACCTCCACCGTTGCTGTCCTGGTGTTGGAAGGTCCCGTCGATCATGTAGGTCACGGTCTCGAAACCGCGGTGGGGGTGCCACGGGGTTCCCTTGGGCTCACCGGGCTGGTACTCGACCTCCCCCATCTGATCCATGTGCACGAACGGGTCGAGGGCGGACTGGGGGACCCCGGCAAAGGCACGCCTGACTGGGAACCCCTCACCTTCAAGTCCGGGCACGGCGGTGGTCACCGAGACCACCGGCCGGTCTATGGCGGTTGCGTCAACTTCGGGGACGCGGGGCAGGACGAGCGGGTCGGGCGCGGAGATTGCCGGCATTGGGATGGCTCCTAAGAGACTGCGGGACTCCGGCCGCAGCCCCCAAAAGTGATTGCATGTGCAATTATACCCTTCCAGGTCAGGCGGTGGCCGCCTCATGCTGATGGGCGCTGGCACGGTGGGCTTCGATCACGGGCTGGGCGACGGCGCCCGGCACCTCCTCGTAGTGGCTGAAGGTCATTTGGTAGGTGCCTCGGCCCTGGGTCATCGCGCGAAGCTCGATTGGAAATGAGTACATCTCCGCCAGCGGCACCTGTGCCGACACCTGCTCGAAGCCGTCCTCGCCCGGCACCATGCCCCCGATGCGCCCACGCCTGGAGTTGAGATGCCCGATCACGTCGCCCATCTGCGCCTCCGGCACTGTGACCACGACGTCCATCACCGGCTCCAGGAGGAACGGCCCCGCCTTCTCCACGGCCTCCCTCATCGCCATGGCTCCGGCCAGCTGAAACGCGATGTCCTTGCCGTCGACCGGGTGAGTGGACCCGTCGACCAGCTTCACCTTGACGTCGACTATGGGAAAGCCGGCCAAAACCCCCTGCTCCAGGGTCTGGCGCACCCCCTTCTCCACGGATGGGCGGAACTGCTGGGGGATCGCGCCCCCGAAGATCTTGTCCTCGAAGATGAACCCCTGGCCTCGAGCCAATGGCTCTATCTCGATGGTGCAGTCACCGAAGAGGCCAGCCCCTCCCGACTGCTTCTTGTAACGGTGCTGCTGCCGGGCGGTGCCCCGCACCGACTCCTGGTACGGCACCATCGGGGTGGTCAGCTGGGCGTCGACCTGGTACCGCCTCCTCAGCTTTTCCAAGGTGACCTCCAGCTGGACGTCCCCCAGCCCGTGGAGCAGCGTCTCCTTGGTCGCCGGCTGACGCTCCATCCGCAGGGTGGGGTCCTCCTCCAGAATGTGGACCAACCCGGAGTGGACCTTGTCCTCGTCACCCTTCGACCTGGGCCCGATGGCCATGGTGTATGCCGGGGGCGGGAACTCCAGGGGCTCCAGGGCCGGGCTGCCCTTGGTGCCAAGGGTGTCCCCGGTGGCCGTGTGGATCAGCTTGGTGGCCACCCCGATCTCCCCGGCCGACAGCGACTCCGCGGGCTCGTGCACCTTGCCCCTTGGCCGCAGCGGTCGCGAGATGCGTTCCTCGTGCCCGGTCCTCGCATTGAAGAGGTGGGCGTCCGGGCGCAGGGTCCCGCCCACAACCCGGAAGTAGGACACCTTGCCGAAGGGATCCGCGACAGTCTTGAAGACCAGGAGTTGGGGCGGCCCCTCAGCGCCTCCCTCCCGGCCCTGGGGCAGGCAGGTCGTGAGCGCCTCCAGGATGAGCGCAGCCCCCTGCGCATGGGCCCCGTCCGCCAGCAGCAAGGGCGCCAGACGCGCTTCGGCGGTGGCCCGCAGCAGCGCCTCCTGGATCTCTTCCGGCGCTGGCTCATCGCCATCCAGATAGCGCTCCAGAAGAGCGTCGTCGGACTCACATACAGCCTCGATCAGTTCCTGCCGGCCGCGCTCAACCGGCTCCACCAGATCCCCGGGCATCTCGATCTCGCTGCCCCCGCCTCTCTCGTCGAAGAGCACAGCCCGCCTGGAGAGCAGGTCCACCACCCCCCGGAATTCGTGCTCCTGACCCATGGGGAGCTGCAGAGGGATCGGCCGGGGTTCAAGGGTGGCCCGCAGGGCCTGAACCATGGTCCCGTAGTCGGCATGCTCCTTGCCCATCTTGGTCAGCACCAGCAGGCGCGGGAGCCGCCGCTCTGCGAGCAGGCGCCAGTGGGCCTCGGTGCCCACGGGGAGGTTGCCCCCGCCGGTGGCGCCCACCACGACCAGCGCGGCGTCGGCTGCCGCCAGCGCCGCCACGACCTCACCCTGAAAGTCCTGGAAGCCGGGGCAGTCTAGGAGCGTCAGGCGGCTACCCCCAAATTGCAGCGCGGCAGCGGCGAGCTGCACCGAAATGTGGCGGTGCTGCTCCTCCGGCTCATAGTCCATGGTGGCCGTGCCCTGATCTGGGGAACCCAGCCTCGGCACGGCTCCGGCGGCGAACAGCAACGCCTCCGCAAGCGTCGTCTTGCCGTCGTGACTATGGCCCAGAATTGCTACGTTCAGCATGGGCCCCAGGCTCGCTCAGCCATGCCAGCCAGATTCTATGCCCCCCGAGCCGCCGGCGGCTGGCAATCCCGCAAACTCAGCTGGTGATCAACTCGCCGCAGGCCCCCTATCCCCTGCGCCTCCTCGACCCCTGGCGCACCAGCGGCAGCGGCCCCCGGCGCGTTCTGGTGATCACCGACGAGCCCGACCGCTGGTGCTCTGGGGCCGCCTCCATAGGTGTGGAATGGGGCCGTGACGGCCGTGGGGTGGTGCTCCGAGGCGAGCTCGAGGCCCTTCTGGCCCTGGCTCGGCTCCTGGAGGGATCGGCCGGGTCCAGGGAGCTCGCCGCGGCCAGCTCCGTCCTGAGCCGGCCACCTCGCTCCCTGGAGCTGCGCGGACACCGTTGGCGCCTGGGGATGAAGACCAGACTGCTGGGCGTGATCAACACGACCCCGGACTCCTTCAGCGGGGACGGGGTCGGCGCCAGCGCGGACCGCGCCCTGGACCGCGCCGCCGCCATGGTTCGCGAGGGCGTGGACGCCATCGACGTGGGCGGAGAGAGCAGCCGTCCGGGACACTCCCCGGTGAGAGCTGACGAGGAGATGGAGCGCGCGGTGCCGGCGATATCGCGCATTGCGGCCGCCCTTCCCGTCCCCGTATTCGTCGACACCTGGAAGGCCCCGGTGGCCGAGGAGGCCCTGCGGGCGGGCGCCTCCGGCGTCAACGACATCTGGGGCCTGCGCCGGGACCCTGAGATGGCGGGGGTGGTGGCACGCCACGGCGCCGCGGTGGTGCTGATGCACAATCAGCAGGGAGCGGAGTACCGCGATGTGCTCGGGGAGGTCCTCGGGGGCCTGGCCGAGAGCCTTCGGTTGGCCCATTTGGCAGCCATCCCAAAGGCTTCGGTGATACTTGACCCCGGCATCGGCTTCGGCAAGACCCCCGCTCAGAGCCTGGAGGTCCTGGCCCATCTGGAGCAGCTGACCGTCTTCGGCAGGCCCCTCCTGGTGGGCACGTCCCGCAAGTCCGTCATCGGCTGGTTGCTCAAAAACAGGCCGGTTTCGGAGCGCCTGCTGGGCACCGCGGCCAGCGTTGCCTGGGCCTCGTGGATGGGTGCCGAGATCGTGCGGGTGCACGACGTCGCAGAGATGCGCGACATACTGCTGGTGGCCGACCGGCTGCGGGCGGAGGCGGAGCGGCCCCCGCGGTCCCGCTGATGGCCGGGTCGTCGAGCGGTCCCGGCCACGGGAGCCTGGCCGTCCTGGGATTGGGCAGCAACCTGCCCGATCGGGAACGCTGGCTAGATCTGGGGACCTCGGCCCTTCTCGGACCGGCGGTGGAGCTGGTCTGTGCGACCCCGAGGTGGAACACGGTGCCAAGGGGGGCGCCCCCGCAGCCCGACTACCTCAACCAGCTGCTCCTGCTGCGCTCTGAGCTCGGTGGCTCTGAGTGGCTGCTGAGGGCCGAGGCCGCGGAGCTGCTGGCCGGGCGCCGCCGCGGGGTCGCGAAGGGCCCGAGAACTCTGGACGTGGACGTGCTGCTGGTCGAGGGGGAGCGCTCGGCTACCCCCAGGCTGACCCTCCCCCACCCCGCCATCCTGGAACGGCCACACCTCCTGGCCGGTGCCGCCGCCATGGTGCCGAGCTGGCGCCTGCCCGGCTACGACATGCCCATTTCCGAGATCGCCAGGATGAGGCTTGAGGGTTGCTGGGCGGGAGCGGTCGAGCTCAGAGGGGGAGGCGGTCGGCGAGAGCCGGAGTGACCCTCAAGGTGCCCTGCACGGTCTGGCAAACGGCGTCCAGGTCTGGCGGCTCGCTGAGGTCCAGGTACCACACCTGTTCCGCGGCGAAGCGGTCCACCCAGATGGTTCCATCCCTGACCGTGAGGCCCAGCCGGACCACCCGGCCCTCCTGAGCGGGGAGCGCCCGGGCCAGCAGGCCTTCCACCGTATCGATCCAGGCGCTGACCTCGCCGAGCTCCCGCAGGGCATAGCCCCCGTCGCCCAGGTCGTACTCGGAGACCAACTCGATGGCCGGGCGAGCCTGCTGGTGGCCGCAGGGCTCGTCCTCCTCGTGGTAGAGATCACATTCACTGCCCGGTCCGTAGGTTCCCAGGTAGGTGAGCAGGGCGTCCCAGTGGAAGTGGATCGTGGCCAGGTAGCGGTGAGGCGGGTCGCTGCTGGGCAGGCGGACACTGCACTGAAAAGTTCGCTCGCCGGTGCTGGGTTCCAGGTCGTGGCCAACGTCCTGGACCACGAGCCCGGCGCGCTCCATCCCCTCCAGCACCTCAGACGCTATCTCCTCGTAGGTGGGGAAGTAGGGAGCCTGCCGCTCATCGTCGACACCGCGACCATCTCGTTTCACCGCCGCCTCCTCAGTCGCCTGCGGGCCAGGTCGGCCACGTCGACCACCCGATGCCCGAGCGGGCGCAGCTGGTCCCTCCAGCAGCCGGCGTACTCGACCCTGGCCCCACCGAAGCCCCTCTTGAACTGGTCAAGCCCGTGCCAGGGGTGGTCGGCACGGTCCTCCTCGGGAACTCCCCACAGGTCATAGCTAACACAACCCTCCTTGCGTGCCTGCATCATCGCGCGCCAGTGCAAGAAGTGATTGGGCATAGCTTGGCGGTGCCGCTCCGTCGACCCCCCGTAAAGGTAGACGACCTGGGACCCGAAGCGGGCCAGCATGACGGCGGATACCACCTCCCCCTCCACCACTGCCCCCAGCAGGGACGCCGCCTCCCCGAGACAGGCTCGCACGTGGCCGAGGTGGGCGTCCGACGGAAGGTGGATTCGCTGGCGCGCTTCGGTCGCCCTGACACAGCGGCTGAGCTCCGCCAGGCTGACCTCCCGCACCTCCACCCCGCGGCGCTCGGCCAGGCGGACGTTGTACCTGGTCTTGGAGTGAAAGCTGGCCATGATCGCCTCCGGTGACGGGCGGAGGTCGACTATCGAGGTGGCCAGGGGTTGGTGTGCGGCGGTCGGCAGCAGGCGCGTCACGGGGTGCCCCTGGGGAAGCGCCGCTCTGGGCCAGGGCAGCTCCAGGTCGAGGACGGCAGCTGAGCAGTTTCGGCCCAGCGCCCTGAGACGACTGAGAACCAGAATGAAGCCGTCGATGTCGTCGGGGGCGCAGACCGGCCCGCGCGGAACGTAGAGCCGGTTGACGCCTGGAATCCCGGTCCTGGTGATGAGGGCGGTGACGGGCAGCGGCCCCGCCCCGGTCTCCACCAGAACCCGGTGGGTGCGCCAGCCGGAGCGATCCTGGACCTCTCCCCAGCCCCGCGACTGGAGCAGGTTCGCCCATGGCCACCTGGCCAAAAGTTGGTCCCAGTCAGAGGACGCCGCCGATCCATTCCTTCCCTCGATCAACCGCGCCATTCTGGCAGACTGGGCCGAATCGGCAGCCGATCCCCCTCGGGAACGCGCGGCCACCTATGCTAGTATCTCGCCGACCAACCGGGGAGGTGGGTCCGTGCCGTAATTCGGGCCGCCAGGAGTGACTCCGCACCGTGCAAAACCAGGGCAGCATCGGACCAGCGACAGTCGCGGAACTGCTCCAGACCATGCAGCAGGACCGGGCAACCGGCACGCTCTCGATCGAGAGCGAGGGGCACAGCTGTGCTCTGCACTTCCTCTTCGGCCACCTGTTCCACGCCGTGTCGGACGCGGGTGACGGCGAGGGCGCGGTGCTTTCGGCCCTTAGTTGGAGCAGCGGCGAATACACGTTCAACCCGAGGGCCAAGCTGCCTCCGGAGGAGACGATCAACAGTTCCACCGAAGAGCTCGTCATGAGGTGGCAGAGGCAGTCGGCGGCCCCCGGTCCGGACGCGTCAGCGGGGAGAGTCCCGAGTCCGCCCATAAATGAGGCGGCGCCGGCGAGGCCCAGCAGTTTCGAGTCCCAGGCGATCAGCGCCGGGGCTTCCAGCGAGGGGGATGATGGTGATTGGCTGGACTCCATGGTGGGTCTGACGCCAGCCGTCCCGGAGGAGGACATGCCCGACATACCGCCATTTCAGGTCCCCGCGCCTCAGCCGAGGCCGGCTGCCGCTCTTGAGCGGCCCGCATCCCCGTCGCGTCCCTCCGCTCCGGCCGCGCCCCAGGTGCGACCCCAGCAGGCCCCTGCTCCATCACAGGCCTCGCGGCCCTCGCCCAGGCCCGCCGCGCCGCCCGCGCCAGCCCCGAAGCCCGTCGCCGGAGCGAGCCGGAGCCAGCTGTCGATCCTGGTCCCGATGCCGGGCGGCCCGAGCCTCCATTCAGGCCTCAAGGCCTCGTTCCTCAACTTCCCCATGCTGCTCAAGACCCTGGGGCAGGACGGATTCTCCGGCTTCGTCAGCGTTCATGGCGAGGGCGAGGACCGCAGCCGCGGGCACATCCTCTTCCGCGAAGGGGAGGTGGTCCAGGCTCAGCAACGCTCCGAGGGTAACTACCGGCGCGGCAAGGCCGCGCTCCAGGAGGTGGCCAGGACCGTCGCCCTCGGGCACGGGCTGATCGACGCCATCGAGCTCCCTCCCGACCTGGTGGCCTCCGTGGCGGCCCTGATCGTGGCCACCACCGCGTTCGTGAACCTGCCCGCCCGGATCGTGGATTTCGAGGCCCTGCTGGAGTACGTGGGGGACCAGCGACTAAGCGGTGGAGTGCTGGTCTCACAGGGCGAACAGGTGTCTGTGGCCCTGCTCACCGACGGCGCCGTCAAGGGCAGCTACAGCAGTCAGGCTCCCGACCTCAGCGACGGCTCCCAGGTCGCGGCTTCCGCCTGCTCCGACAGGGAGGCCCGCATCGACGTGGTGGCGGCGCCGCCACAGGCCCTGGTGGCGCTCGATCTGTCGGAGCTCGGCTGACAGCTTCGCCGGAGGGAGGGGCTCGTGCCTCGAGCACAGGCCGATCGCAGCGGTGCCGGCGGGCGTGATCAGGCGGGGCGGTGGCGGCCCATCGCTGGGGACGAGAGCCTCTCGACGCAAGCGAACGCGGGGTTGGCCATGACGGCCAGGGCGCTGGGTAAGAGCCGGGGGTGGCAGGGAGCCTCCCCGCTCCTGATGGGAGTGCTTCTGGCGTCGCTTCTCGCCGCGCTGCTGGCCGGGTGCGGTCCCGAGTCGCCACCGCAGATCACCAACGTGCTCCCTCCCCCCAGCCAGGGCGCGGTGCACACAAATGCGCCCATCGAGATCGTCTTCAACGTCCCCATGAAGCGCAACTCCGTCGAGCTGCGCCTCTCCATCCGCAGCCGCAAGGGCAGGCAGCCCCCGGGTTGCGACGTGGGCCGCGCGGCTCGCGGCGAGTCCACGGACTGTCATTTCGTGTGGAGCGACAACTCCAGGGTGATGGAGCTGGTTCACCCGGGCCATCCCCTGGCGGTGGTGACCACGTACCGGGTGAATCTGAACGGGGGAATCGAGTCGCGCCAGGGCGCCGTGAACTCCCTTTCGCACTCCTGGGCGTTTTCGACCGAGGGAGGACCCTCTCTCAGCTCCATCTTCCCCGCCGATCACGGCGTGCTCGGCCCGGACCAACCCATGGCGGTCGACTTCAACCGGGCGATGGACGAAGCCTCCCTCGCACAGGCCATAACCCTGAGCCCGGCGCCGGTCGGAGGCTATACGATCGAGGCCAACCCCAAGGTGGTGGGCAGGTTTCTGGTGGTGCCGGCCAAACCGCTGGCGCCGGGCACCAGCTACACCCTGGTCGTCACCCGCCGGGCGCTGGACACCGACCTGAATCAGCTCCAGGCCGCTGCCCGGGTGACCTTCAGCGTCGGCAAGCTGGGAAGCACAACCACGGTCGACTTCGCCGCGGGCCCGTCGCCGGCCGATCTGACCGAGGTCATGGCGGCCCCCATTCCCGAGCAGCAGGGGGACCCGCCCGCTCTGAGGCTCCTGGCCTCCGCTCCCGCGGGACAGCATTATGCCCTGGCCGAGGTTTCGCCCAACGGGGAGTATCTGGCATCCGAGCTCTCCGGCCAGGCACTCGAGGTGACCGATCTCAACACCGGCCGGGCCACCTCGGTGCTGGGGAGCAGCTCCAGCACCGAGGCGGTGTGGAGCCCCAACAGCCAGGAGCTGGCTTTCCTCTCTAGCGGGGCGCTGCGGGTGTACACGGTGGCGACTAGCACCGCGGTCACCCTGAGCGCCCCGGCCAGCCTCGGAGGCCCGCTGGCCTGGAGGCCGGACAGCTCGGTGCTCGCGGCGGTGGCGGCTCCCAGCGCAACCGCGGCTCGGATCGCGCTGCTGAGCCCGGCTTTGCGCGCTGTCACCTACCTCGGGGCCTCCAACGCTGGGGCCGAGGGCAATCCGGTGTGGAACCCCCTGGGAACAAGTCTCGCGTTCTCGGTTGGGACGGCGCCGAATCCGCAGGTCTGGCTGTATCAACCCGGGGACACGGTGGCACCGCTTCGGGAGCTGGCCAAAGCGGGCGGCAAGCCCCTGGCCTTTCTCAGCTCCGGGTCCATCCTTGTGAATCTGAGCTCGGGCGCGCTGGCGGCCCTCTCCCCCACCACCGAGACCACGACGGCCGTGGTGTCGGCTCAAGGTGGTCAGTACCCCCTTGCCGCCGCTGTAGACGCCGCTGGGCGGGAGCTGGCCTTCACCAGAATTCAGGGGGGGTTCGCCCAGGTGATCCTGGCCAATGAGGATGGGTCCGGGAGCGCCGCGCTGACCTCCTTCTCCAAGGCGGATCCGCTCGACGCCGGGCCGCCCACCTTCGTCGGCGGATGAGAACGCCGCCCCCGAGTGGGAGCCGCGCGTCGCTACATTGCGCTGCGGATGGATATTCAATGGCGCCCGGCCGGATACCCGGAAGTTGGTTGCGGCTGACGAAGAGCGCTGGCGAGCGGGTCCATCTGTGAGTGCCACCCTCTCCCTCCGGCAGGTTTGGTGGCACGCCTCCAGGCCCGCGACCCTGGCCGCATCGGTGTCTCCCGTGATCCTGGGCGTGGCCGTGGCGGCCCACCTGGGGAGAGTGAACTGGTATCTGGCCCTGGCCGCCCTGGGAGTCGCGGTCGCGCTCCAGTTCGGGGTCAACTACGCCAACGACTACTCCGATTTCCGGCGTGGCGCCGACCGCGAAGGCAGGCTGGGACCCCCCCGCGCCGCGGCTTCCGGCCTGGTGCCGCCCCGATTGGTGCTGGCCGCCGCGGTCGCGAGCTTCGCCGTGGCGGCCGTCCTGGGCCTGCTGCTGGCAGCTCTGACCTCCTGGTGGCTGGTGGCCCTGGGAGCGGTCTGCATCCTGGCCGCCATTGGCTACACCGGCGGGCCGGTCCCCTACGGCTACCGCGGCTATGGGGAGCTAGCCGTCTTCATCTTCTTCGGTCTGGTCGCAACCGTCGGCACCGAGTACGTGGTCAGCGGGAGGATCGACCTTCTCGCCCTGCTCGCCGGGATCCTCCCGGGGTCCCTCGCCGCCGCTCTGCTCATGGTCAACAACCTGCGCGACCTGGAGACCGACCGCGCCGTGGGCAAGCGCACCCTGGCCGTGATCCTGGGGGCCCGGGGAGCCTTTCGCGCCTTCTTGGTCATGGTCGGGATCTCCCTGTGTGTCCCGCTCCTCATCGCCATCCCGGGGATCGAGCACTTCACGGTCTTCCTGCCCTGGCTGCTGGTGCCCGTGCTGGAGGCTCCGGTGCGCAACGCCTCCTCCGACGACCCTCAGGTGCAGATCCGGGCGCTCAAGCAGATGGGGGCCATCCTGCTCTTCAGCTCGATCCTGCTGGCCGTCGGGATCTGGACTGGCTGAGTTCCCTCAGCCCGGCTGGCAGCCGGCCATCGCCAGCGGGGCCGCGATCCCATACTCCGGCAGGAGCACATCAACGGTGCGCTCCCAGGAGAAGCGCTGGGCCCGAAGCCAAGCCGCCTTCCTCATCTCCTTGACCGAGGACCGGCTGGCGCCGATGACCTTGGCGATGGCGTCGGCGTATGCCCTTGGGTCCCGCCCCTCCACCAGGTACCCTGTCCTGGAGTCCGCCACTATGTCGCGCAGGCCGCCGACCGCCGCCGCCACCACCGGCGTGCCGCAGGCCTGAGCCTCGAGCGCCACCAGTCCGAAGGACTCCGTGTGCGAGGGCATGACCACCACATCGGCCAGACAGTAGAGCATGGCCAGCCTGTCCTGGGGCTGGGCCCCGAGGAACATCACCCGGTCCGCCAGCCCCAGGGACCGGGCCCTCTCCTGGAGCTCTCGGCGCTGACCCACCCGCGCTCCTTCACTGCTGGCCTCTCCGACGAACAGCAGGTGGGTTGGGGAGCCGTTGGCAGGCAGCAGAGCCATGGCGTCGAGGAGAGTGTCGGGGCCCTTGAGAGGTTCGAGCCTGCCGGCGAAGAGAACCACCTTTGCCGCTCCCAGACCGAGGCGGTCGCGCAGCCGTCCCGGATCCCTCGGCTGAAACTGGACCAGGTCGACGCCGGGCGGCGCCACCACGCATTGATTGGGATGGGCGCCGTAGACCCCGATCAGGGCCTGGGCCTCGGCCCTGGTGTTGGCCACCAGCCTGGCTCCGGCGGCTACGGCTCTCCGCTCCGTCACCAGTCGTTCGGGTCCGTCCCCGCCGAAGCCGAACTCCGCCTTCACGGCGGCCAGCGTGTGAGCCGTGTGCAGCCAAGGCAGTTCAAACTCCTCAGCCAGCGCAAAGCCGGCCTCAGCCGAGAGCCAGTAATGACTGTGAACCGCCAGGTAGCGCCTTGGCGACTGCCTGATGAAAGCCCTGACCCCGTGGAGGTAGCCATCCCTGGTGGCGGGCAGCTGATGCTTGGGGAGGGTGCGAGGCGGGCCCGCGTCCACCGCGATGATGCGGCTCCTCGGACCCATGGCCTGCTCCGTGGGTTGATCCGGATCGGATCTGCGGACATAGACATCGGTGTGGATTCCCCTCGCCCCAAGCTCCTCGCAGATTGCGCGGACGTAGACGCTGAGGCCGCCGTTCTCCCGCTTTCCCAGCCGGGCCAACGGGGACGCGTGCAGGGACAGGAACGCAACTGCGTCTTCGCCTTGGTGGCGGGGCCCAGACCTGTTCAAGAGGACTGACCGGAGGTTATCCGCAGGTGAATCAGGCGCTCATCGACCGCCCCCAGGTGGTATTTGTAGCCCTCGTCTCCCCTCAACAGGTCCGCTCTGGTGCAACCCTCGGCGATGGCGCCCCTGATCCCCTCGGCCACGCACAAGAGTCCCGGGGACAGCGAGGCGAACGCCGGGTCGTAGCCGGAGTTGTACAGGTACCAGGTCTGGCCCACCCGGAAGGCGAAGATTCCCGCCAGGTCGTCCTCTCCGGACTGCAGGATCTGCAGGCGCAGCCATCCCCGCTGGTCGAGCCTCTGCGCCACCAGCTGGAAGAACCTGGTGATGGACTCGGTCAGAAATGCCTGCTTGTGGGCGCCGCTGGCAGCCAGCAGACGCAGAAAAGTCTCCACCGCCGCCGCGAGCCCGACCTCCCCAGCGGGAACCATTCTCCACCCGGGGCGCTCCTGCTCCAGTCGGCGCAGCTTCCGGCGCAGCTCGTGTCGGTCCTTCTTGTTGAGACTGTTGGTCAGGTAGCCCTCGAAGTCGGTGGCGAGATCGAGGCCCGGGCAAACCTCCTCCGGCTCCGGAATTGCCTGTAGCTGGAACTCCTTGGCCTGTCCAAGCAGCGCCTCCAGCGTCGCCGATCCCTCGGGGAGGAAGTGGAGGTCCAGGTTGACGTCGCCCGCACCTTCTTCGACCGCCCAGCCCAGGGTCGCCCGTGCGACCTCTGCCTCCCTCCCGGGCAGGGCCAGGAACCCGAGTCGGTCGGTGAGGTTGGGGCCCCCGGCGAATACCAGCACACCCGGAGATTCCTTCGCCTCACAGAGTGGGACCACCCCGATCACGGAGCCGCCCTCGCGCACGACCAGGTGGCGGGGCCGGTAGTCGGCGCCGAAAACCTCCCACCAGCTCCACTGCCAGTCCCAACTTAGGAATGGGTTGGGGGCCGCACCCACCAGCTCCAGCTCCGCCCAGGCGGAGCGCAGTTCGCGCAACTCCTCGGGGAACTGGATGGCCGCCGCCGTGACGCCACCCTGGCTCTCGTCCGCTTGCGTTAGCGCCCCGGAGGGCGCCGTACATGAGGGGCCGATAGTGATCCACCCTACTGCCTGGCACTGGGACGCGGACCCTTCCCGACCGCGACCGATGCCTTCACTTTACCATCCGCGCGTACCGGTATCGTCCTGTACCAGTCCCTTCAGGAGTAACGAAAGAATTGTCCGAGCCCTCCTCGGCTGATGTCCAGTTCTGGGTCACCACCACTGGCGGCGGCCACCGCCGGGTGGCCGAAGCGGTGCGGGATGCCCTCCTTGTCGTGGGTCCGCCCGGCATCAGCGTCGCCATCGATGACCCTCTGGCCTACGGGGCACTCCCGCACGCTCGTGCGCTCCTGCGGGGGTATGGGCCCCTGGTCCGGACCTCGCCCGGACTTTGGGGCTTTCTGTTCGACACCTTCGCCAAGCCCTGGGCTCGCGCCGCGCTCGAGGCATATCTGATCAGCGGACTGGGCCTGGCGATGGCCAGAGCGTCCAGGTCCAGGCGCCCCCGGGTGATCGTCAACTGCCATCCCCTTCTGGGCCCGTCGGCCTCTCGGGCGGCGCGCGGGATTGATCCCCGACCGCAGTTCCTGACCCTCATCACCGACATGACGGTGGTCCACCCGGGCTGGCTCTCCCCGCGCGATGCCAGATTCATAGTCCCGTCGTCGGTCGCGTATCGCTGGTGCCTGGAGCAGGGGATTGCCGAGGATCAGCTGGTGGAAGTCGGCATCCCGGTGGATCTCCGGCTCAGCGCCGGCAGCTCCCCAAGTTGGGACAGGAAAGGTCAGCGGTCCAGTCTGGGACTGGACCCGGATCGAATCCTGGTGCTGGTGGGCGGCGGCGGCGAGGGTGCTGGTGATCTTCGCCCCCTGGTGTCGGCCGTGGCCAACAGCGGCCTTCCCATCCAAATGGCGGTGATGTGCGGCCGCAACTCCCGCCTTCGCCGCTGGCTGGAGGGAACCCCGAGCCTCGCCGCCGTGGTGGCCCTCCCCTATCTTCAGGACCCTTCTCCGTGGCTGCTCGCGGCCGACGTGTATGTGGGCAAGGCTGGCCCCAGTGCCCTGGCCGAGGCGGCGGCATGCGGTCTGGCGATGGTGGTCACCCACGCCCTGCCCGGACAGGAGAGCCGCAACCGCAGCCTCTTGGTCCATTCCGGAGTGGCCCTGGGCGCCGAGGGTCCGCTGGAGTTGTTGGAGGTGCTGGGCCGGCTCTGCGCCTCCGACCGAACCCTTCTCGCAAACATGCAGGAGGCAGCTCGTAGCTGGTCGAGGCCCAAGGCCGCCCTGCTGGCGGCGGAGGAAATACTCTCCAAAATGAAAGGGTCAGGTTTCGGTGATGAACCTGATCCTCTTGATGGGCCTTCCCTGTAGGTCCCGGTTGACTGCCTCCAGCACCCTCACCGACTCCATCTGCAGCTGGTGGGATATGGCGGGGTGAGCGCAGGCCACGACCAGGGTCCCGCCCTGTATGGCAGCCACCCTGGCATGCTCGCGAAGGTACTCTCCACACACCTGCTTGAAGACCGCCTCAACGCGGACCTGGCGCACCTGCTGGCTCCCCCCCATCTTGCGGACCACCCGCGGCAGGATCTGCTCTATCCCCTCCATGCGGACCCACCTGCGGAGGGCGCAGCCGTCACCTCGCCGGCACTGACGAGCAGGGTCTGGGCCACCCCAACCTCCTCCGAGATTCCCCTCGGCTCGGTTGCGGTGATGAGCGTCTGCTCCACCTGAAGCTCACTTCCAAGCCGCCCTATCAGCCCCTCTCTATGCCTCAGGTCGAGCTCGGAGAGAACATCATCAAGCATCACCAAAGGGCTTCGTCCCAGGATCCTGATGTGGCTTCTGACCTCGGCCACCTTCAGCGCCAGGACCAGGGTCCGCTGCTGTCCCTGGGAGGCAAACTGCCTGGCCGGCTGGTCCCCCAGGGAGATGTCGAAGTCGTCCCGGTGCGGTCCCACCATCGACTGCCCCCTGGCCACCTCTTCCTGGCGGACCATGGCGATGGACCTCATGATCCCCTCCTCAAAGTCATCCCCGGTTGCCTCCCGCAGACCCGGGCGGTAACTGATCTCCACCTGGCCCCTCTCCCCGATCCCCGAGACCGCCTCCCGCACCGCCGGCAGGGCATCTCGCAGGTACTGGCGGCGGTGGGACATGACCATGCCACCGTGCAGCACCAGGGCCCTGTCCCACGGCTCCAGAGCCTCCCTTGAGTCCAGCCCTTCCCGGACCCGCCGCAGCATGGTGCTGCGCTGCTCAACCGCGCGGCGGCACTTCACGGCGGCCTCGGCGTAGGCGGGGTAGAGCTGACTCAGCACCACGTCCAGCATTCTGCGCCTAGGCTCCGGGCCCCCCTTCACCATGGCCAGATCCTCCGGCCAGAAGATCACCACCCCAAGACGTCCCAGGATCTGGCGAGGGGGAACCGGGCTCCCGTTCTCCTTGATGGTTCTGAGCCAGCGCCCTGTGTCCGGGTGGCGCTGGGCCCGGAACTCCAGCACTGCTGCCGCATCGGTCGTGAGCGAAATGCCCATGTCCTGGGCGTGGAAGGAGGCACACTCCGAGACGGTCCCGGTCCTCGGCGACCTGGTCAGGGCAACCGTGGCCACCGCCTCCAGCAGGCTGGTCTTGCCCGCCCCGTTCTCACCAACGATCAGGTTCACGCCCGGGAGCAGGTCCACCTCCGCCTGCTGGTAGATGCGGAAGCGCAGCAGTCGGAGCTGGGTGACGTGCAAGTTGAGTCCGTTTGGAAGGGGTTAGAGGGCCACGCGGACAGGCATGATTATGTAGCGGTAGGTGTCGTCTCCCGGGACCCTCACCAGTCCAGGTGCCAGCGCCCCGTTGAGGACGAACTCCACCTCTGGAGAGTCGATCAACCCGAGCACATCCGCCACGTAGCGAGCGTTGAAGGCTATCCCCACGCTGTCGCCCTCCAGGGTGGCGTCGATGGCGGCCACGTTGTCCCCAACCTCGTTGGTGTTGGCGGAGAGCACCATCTGTCCCGGATCGCAGCGCAGCTTGAGCACGTTGGCGGCGTCCCTGGCAAAGAGGGAGACCACCTTGGTGGTTCTCCGGAGCTCTTCGGTGGAGGCCCTGACCAGGGACTGGGACCCCTCCGGTATCACCTTGTCGTAGCTGGGGTATGAGCCGTCTATGAGCCTTGTCGTCAGCTCGTAACCGGGGATCTGGAATCTAACCTGTGAGCGGGACCCGGAAACCGACATTCCGACCGAAGCGGGGGTGGCCACGACCGGCTTGAGCAGCCGCGCCAGCTCTGCCAGCGCCCGGGCTGGGATTATCACCCCGAACTGAGCTGGGGTGCCGGCCCCCGACCGTGATATCTCAAGACGCCTGACCGCGAGGCGGTGCCCGTCGGTGGCGACCATGGTCACCCCGCTCCCCTCTGCCTCGAAGAGAACCCCGGTGTATATCGGTCGTCCCTCGTCACCACTCGCCGCCACCACGGTCTGCTCGATGGCGCTTAGCAAAGCCTGGGGATCGAGTTCGAAGGATTCGCCGTCGGACACCTCCGGCAGGGGCGGAAATTCGGCTGCGTCTATCCCTCGGACGTGGGCGTCGAACCGGCCGCTCTGCAGGCGCACCGTCTGGTGAACTGGATCCAGTTCCCAATTGAGTGGCTGCTCGGGCAGGGCGGTGACGAAGTCCGAGAGGATCCGGGCGGGGACGGTGACCCTTCCGGACGCCACCACCTCAGCCGGCAGGGTGTGGTGGATGGTCAGGTCCAGGTTGGTGGCGGTAAGTTCGAGCGCCCCGTCCCTGGCCTCGATCAGGACGTTGCTGAGGATGGGGAGGGTGTTGCGGCTGGAGACAGCCCTGGTGACCGACGCTAAACCTGCCCCCAGTTGCTGGGGTGAGACCGTGCACTTCAAGGGTCTTGCCTCCTTCTCATCGATTGGAAACTTCGGGTCTTGTCAACAGGGAGCCAGGACACGAAGACGGAATTTTTGGAATCGCAGTCATAGTAGGGGAGTTGAGGCTGGGGAAATCTGCCAAATTCGATCTGAACCAGCCGGTGGAAATCCTGTGGAGTGTTGCCCTGGCCGCGGGGGTCTTGTCCCCCGCGGCTCGGCCCGGGGAAGAAAGCCACAGGAATGGTCTGCCTCTCCCCAGGGTATCTGGAAAAGCTGTTGGAGAATTCAACCTGACCTCAACTTCTCCCGTAGCCTCGATATGTCGTCGGCTACCTTCGGGTCCTCCTTGATGTCATTGGAGATCTTCTCGTAGGAGTGGAGGACGGTGGTGTGGTCGCGCCCGCCGAACACCAGCCCGATCGCGGGCAGGCTCATGGCGATCTCCTCACGGATCAGATACATCGCCACCTGACGAGGAAAGACGATGTGCTTGTCCCGGCGCTTGCTGGTCATCTCCTTGACGGATATCCCGTAGTAGTCGGCGACCAGAGTCTGAACCGCGTCGACCGAGACGGGTCTCGTGTCAGCGGTCGGGATGATGTCCCTCAGGATCTCCGAGACCTCCTCGATCGTGGGGCTGCCGCCGCCGTTGATCGAGGCGTGGGCGAGAACCCTGGTCAGGGCCCCCTCCAGTTCGCGGATGTTCTTCTTGATGTTGTGCGCGATGAAGGAGAGCACGTCGTCGCCGACCCATCCCTGGGCCGGGCTCAGCTTGCTGCGCAGGATTGCCAGCCGAGTCTCGAAGTCGGGAGGCTGAATGTCCGCCATCAGGCCGCCCTCAAACCTTGTCCTGAGGCGGTCTTCCAGAGTGGGTATCTCCCGGGGCGGACGGTCGCTGGTTATCACGATCTGCCGGTTCACCTCCTGAAGCGCGTTGAAGGTGTGGAAGAACTCCTCCTGGGTGCGGTCCTTGCCCGCCAGGAATTGAATGTCGTCCACCAGCAGGACATCCACCGTGCGGTAGCGGGTGCGGAACTCGGCCATCCGGTTTTCCTGGATGGAGGTGATCATCTGGTTCATGAAGCTCTCGGAGGTGACGTAGGCGACCCGCTGGCGGTGGCGCTGCCAGACGGCATGGCCGACCGCGTGCATGAGGTGGGTCTTGCCGAGCCCGACGCCTCCATACAGGAACAAGGGGTTGTAGGCCCGGCTGGGAGAATCGGCCACCGCGCGGCAGGCGGCCTCAGCGAATCTGGAGGTGTTGCCCACCACGAAGGCGGAGAAGGTGTAGCGGGGATTTAGGCCTGGAACGGTCTCGGCCACGGCCTCCTGGGGTTCGGCCCTGCGCTCGCTCACCTCACCCCTAAGCAGCATGGGCTGGGATCCGTCCGGGGCCTGGACCTGAACCGCGAACTCCACATCCACTTCGCGATTCAAAATGGCGGAGAGGGTTTCCCTTATGACCGCGGCGTACCGGTCGCTGACCCAGTCTCTGGCCAGAGGGGTGGGAACCCCTATGACTGCCCGGGCTCCATCCTCCTCGAGGGTCAGAAGGCGAGCATTCTTGAGCCAGGCCTCGTAACCGGGCCGGCTCACCTGAAAGCGCAGCTCCTCCTGGGCGGCGGTCCAGAGCTGCTCTGGAGAGATGCTCAAATGGACTCCGACGGTCGAATTGTGGCAGGGGAAACAGAGTGCAATTCACACCTTCTGCACAGGAGTGGAAAACTCACCTGAAGGGGAAGATGCACCCTGTGGAATTTAGAAGCTTGGACCGGGCCTGGTCCACCCCCGCGGTCGCTCCGGGATGGTAGCACCGCTGAGGCCGACGCGCAATCCGTCCTGCTCCGGGGACCGGGCTGGAAGAGAGCCCCAGGATGAACTTCTGGTTTCGCCAGGCCACGGTGGTCAGGCAGGGCATTGGGACCGTTCCATGGCAGAGCCCGGCCCGATCCCTGGTGTGCCGCGTCTCTCTGGTATCCTCAGGTGGTCAGTCCACAGTAAGAATGCACCCTGCGCCGACCCTTGGCGGGCGGGTCAGCTGACAGAGGAGACAGGTCATCAAGAGAACCTATCAGCCCAAGAAGCGCTACCGGAGGAAGGTGCACGGGTTTCGCGCCCGGATGTCGACCCCAGGAGGCGTCCGCGTGCTCAAGCGCAGACGGCTCAAGGGTCGCTGGCGTCTGACGCCCGCGCCGGTGCGGTGAACAAAAGCTTCCGGCTCCGCAAATCCGCTGATTTCGAGCGGGTGCGGGCGGAGCGGAGAACCGCGGGAGACCGGCTGCTGCGAGTGCAGGTCAGGGGCAACCACCTCGGTCACCCCCGAGTGGGCATCTCCGCCAGCAAACGGGTGGGGTGCGCCGTGCAGCGCAACCTGGTTAGGAGGCGCCTGCTCATGGCGGTGGCGGCGGAGATGCCCAGGCTGGAGTCCGTGGATTTCGTGGTGATCCCGTCTCCGCAGGGGGCCAGGAGTCCGTTCCCGGCGCTGGTGGCGTCTTTGCGAAACTCCCTGGACATCCTGCGGGTGCGCTCCCGGTGAAGAAGCTGTCGCTCTGGTTCATCGCCTTCTACCAGGTGGCCCTCAGCCCCATACTCGGCCTCGTGGGAGGCTGCCGGTACGAGCCCAGCTGCTCCCATTACACATACGAGGCGATTCAGCTCTACGGGTTCAGGCGAGGGTGGATGATGGGGATCCGGCGGATCGTGAGCTGCAACCCCTTCCACGAGGGTGGCTATGACCCCGTCCCGTTGCCCGAGGATCTAGCCCATGGGCATTGAGATGCTGGCTTTCGTAAACCCGATGGCGCCACCGCCGTCGAACCCCTTTGAGGCGGTCTTCTTCTACATCCTCCTGACCCCGGTGGGGATCGCCCTGCACTTCCTGGACACGGTTTTTCAGGCCTTCGGCCCCACGGCCGCGATCGGAGCCTTCGGGGTGGCGATCATCGCCATCACGGTCATAATCCGCGGAATCCTATTTCCCCTCTTCCGCTGGCAGATCTCGACGCAGTGGCGGATCCAGGCTCAGCAGCGCCTGATCGGGCCGGAGCTGAAGGAGATCCAGCAGAAGTACAAGAAGGACCGCACCCGGCTCAACGAGGAGACCATGGCGCTTTACAAGCGCCACAACATCAACCCTCTGGGGCAGCTCTCCGGGTGCATGCCGCTACTGATCCAGATGCCATTCATCTACGCCCTGTACGGGGCTATTCAGAAGCTGTCCCAGGCCCACAATGCCCACGGTGGGTTCCTCTGGGTTCCCCAGCTGAGCGACGTCGCGTTCAAGGTCAAGGGAGGGATCATCGGGCACCCCGCCCTGCTGATCATCCCCATCCTGGCCGGGGTCCTCACCTTCATGCAGTCGAAGATGATGATGCAGCCGGCCCGGCCCGACATGAGCGAGTCGGAGCGGCAGATGTACCGCGTCATGTCGCAGACGACCTACCTGATGCCGGTCCTGATCGCCTTCTTCGCCCTCAACTTCTATCAGGGGGTGGGGCTCTACTGGATCACCCAGAGCGCCATCATGGTGATCCAGGTCTACACCATGATGGGTTGGGGCGGGCTGCGGATGCCAGCCTGGGTTCCGGGGGCCGGGTGGTATCCCGCCAACTCCCCAATGGGCCGGTTCAGGGCCCAGTTCCCCGACGATTTCTCCGCGGGAGTGATTGGCGGCAGGCCGATCCAGAGCGGCGGCGGCTCCAGGAATCTTAGGCAGGGGCGTGGGCCGTCCCAGAACGGGACGACCCAGAGGAGCGCTGGAAAGACCGCCAACGGTCGCCCGGAGCAGTCGTCCTCCGTGGACCAGAAGAAGACCAATGGCAAGGTGGATGGGGCTTTGCCCCCTGCCTCCGGGAATGGGTCCTCCTCCAGGCCGGGGCAGACCAGGACCCCGAATCCCCGCACCGGCAGCAGGAGACGCTCCCGCCCGAAGTGACGCACATGAGAGATTTGAAATGAGTGAAGCTGTGATCGAGGCCAGGGGCCAGACGGTGGAGGACGCCTTGGAGCACGCCCTTGACCAGGCTGGCGTGCCCAGGGAGGCCGTGCTGGTTGAGGTGGTCAGTCAGGGAGCCCTGGCGGTCCCGGGGGAGCGGATCACCGCGTCCGAGGCGTGCGTGCGCCTCCACCTGGTCCCGGAGGAGGTGGTGGCCGCCCGGCGCCATCTCGAGAACCTGCTGCGCCTGATGGAGATAGAGGCTCAGGTGGAGATCACCAGACCGGCGCAGCCGGACGGTTCCTCGCCCGCGGAGGGGAGTCCCTTTGCGCTGCAGGTGGACGGAGCCGACCTCGGGGTCCTGATCGGCTGGCGCGGGGAGTCGCTGCGGGCGCTGCAGACGGTCGTGAATCTGATGCTGAGCCGGGAAGGATCAGCTGCCAGCGGCGCCAGGGTGATCGTTGACGTAGCCCACTACCGCGAGCGTCGCGAGCGGACCGTGACCCAGATGGCTCAGCGCTTGGCGGCCGACGTGCTGAGCACCGGGCGCACGGTGATGCTGGACCCGATGCCGCCGTACGAGCGTCGAGCCGTCCACATGGCGCTGGCGTCGGAGCCAGGCGTCACCTCGGAGAGCACGGGGGTCGACGACGGCCGCAGGGTGGTCATCCGGCCACGGGCGGGGGGAGCGCCCACGGCGGGCGGGACGGTCCGGAGCTGAGACCGGAACTCACCCGTTCACGAGGGCTGAAGATGGGGCTGGCTCTGGCCTCCAGTGCCGGAGTTTTTCTCTGCGGCTGTGGCAGCCAGCCCGCCCAGATCATCCACAAGCCGGTGAGGGACCTGGTCCTGACCGTGGGCCAGATCCCATATCCGGGGTTCCAGGTCGAGCCGGGGTCCCCTTCGGCCGGCCCCTATTCCAACAAGAGGGCGGCCGCGGGCAGCGCCGCTGTGGCGCGGGAACTGGCCAGGGCCGGCCGCATCACCGGATACGAGGCGGATTTCGAGCGCACGGCAAGTCCCCAGGAGGCCGTCGGACCTGTGGTCATCGAGAGCTCCGCCGCCAGCTTTCGGAGTGACGCGGGAGCAGCCCAGGGCCTCAGGGTCGTGGCCCAGCAGGCGAGGACGGCCGGGGGCACCCAGATCTCGACCGGTAGGCTCGGCGATGGCGCGGTCGGATTCATCCTCCAAAAGCAGTTCAACGGAACCAGCTATGAGGCGTTCGTGGTGGCCTGGCGTCAGGCCAATGTGGTGGCGGGAATCCAGATCGAGGGAAATGCGGCGACCCTGGATGTCGGCTACGCGATCACTCTGGCCGAGCGCCAGCAGCGCGTGATCGAGGCCGCCTAGGGTGGCGCTGTCCACCAGCTGGCGGGAGATGCAACTCCAGTCCGGGGCGCGCCTGGTGGTGGCGCCGATGCCCGGGCGCACCTCGGTGTCGGTGTCGTTCATGATGGGCGTCGGCTCACGGTCGGAACCCCGAAGGATATCCGGGGTCTCGCACTTCCTCGAGCACATGGTCTTCAAGGGGACGGAGAGGTACCGCGACAGCCGGGCCGTGTCGGAGGCGGTGGAGGGGGTGGGCGGGGTCCTCAACGCCAGCACCGACAAGGAGATGACCGTCTTCTGGGCCAAGGTTCCCGAGCCGCGCCTGGAGTTGGCGGTCGACGTGCTGACCGACCTGGTGTTCGTGCCGCGGATCGAGCCAGATGAGGTGGAGAAGGAGCGCCGTGTCGTCCTGGAGGAACTGGGCATGTATCTGGACCAGCCCCAGGAGCTGGCGCAGATGGCATTCGACACGCTGATCTGGGGCACCCATCCCCTGGCGCGTGATCCCAGTGGCAACAGGGCGTCGCTGGCCCGCATCGGAGCCGATGAGCTGCGCTTCTTTCGAGACTCGAACTACCATCCCTCAAAGCTCGTTGTGGTGGTCGCCGGGGCGGTCGAGGAGGAGCGGGCTGTGGAGGTGGTGCAGCGCCGCCTCAACCAGGTTCTGGGCCCTGCCGCAGGGGTGGGTGCATCGAGCTCCGAGGAAACCTCGCCGAAGGCTCCGGAGGGCGGTCTGAAGGTCCGCCTGAGGCGGCGGCGCGGCGAACAGACCCACCTTCTGGTCGGGTGCCGCTGCTCCTCGTATCTCGCCTCCGACCGCTGGTCACTCGACGTCCTGGACACGGTCCTGGGAGATGGCATGAGCAGCAGGCTGTTCATGGAGTTGCGGGAGCGGCAGGGGCTCGCCTACGACGTCCACTCCTTCACCACCAGGCACCGAGACACCGGCGCGATGGCGATCTACATGGCAACTCAGCCGGAGCGGGCCCCGACAGCCCTGGGGGCCGCTCTCCAGGAGGTTCGCAAGCTGGCGGACGCCGCCCTGCCCGAGGTTGACCTGGAGCGGACCAAGGATCAGATGGAGGGCCGCCTGCTGCTGCAGATGGAGAGCGCCGGCGCTCTCAGCGAGTTTCTGGGCCAGCAGCTGCTGCTCACGGGGTCCATCCTGGCGCCGGAGGAGGTTGTCGCGAACATACGTTCCGTGTCCGCAGCAGACGTGCAGTCGGTAGCGGCATCCCTGCTGGAGCAGGGTGGCTGGCGCTTGGCGGGCGTCGGTCCGGGCCAGGGGCAGGAGGAGCTGGCCGAGGCGGCAAGGGCGGCCCTCGGGATTTAGGTGGCTTCGGCCACTTCGTGAAACAGGAGGAGACGCAGTTGGAGAGAACTCTGGTGCTGGTGAAGCCCGATGGGGTCCAGCGTGGTTTGGTGGGGGAGGTCCTGGCGCGCTTCGAGCGCCGCGGCCTGCACCTGGTCGGGTTGAAGTTGTTGGCGGTCGACCGGGTTTTGGCCGAGCGGCACTACGCGGAGCACCGGGAGCGGCCGTTCTTTGAGGCGGTGATCGAGTTCATCACCTCATCCCCGGTGGTGGCCATGGCCTGGGAGGGGCCGAGCGCGGTGGGTTTGGTGCGTTCCATGATGGGCCCGACGAATCCCGCCGGAGCCCAGCCGGGGACGATCCGAGGGGACTTCGGGATCGACATCGGGCAGAACATCATCCACGGATCGGACAGCCCTTCCCGGGCGGAGGAGGAAATAGCCCTGTTCTTCTCGCCAGAGGAGCTGGTCAGCTGGGCGCGCGCCGGGAGCGCCTGGATCTACCCCTGACGCGAAGTCGGCGGCGCACGGGAATCACCAGTCCGGCACCGCCGACGGCCGCCAGGGTGGGTGTCTGGGCCGGAACCGGCCCGATCCTGGTGAGCGGCCAGAACCTGAAGATGGCGATGGCCTGGACGCCCCGGCGGTACTCCCAGCCGAAGGTCCTGGAGTCCTCGGACACGTTGCGGTTGTCCCCCAACACGAAGTAGGCGTTGCTGGGGATGTGGGCCCAGCGGCCGGTCGCCGGCAGGTCCGGCGACGCCGTCCCTGCGTTGGTGCAGCACAGTACCTGCTGGGTCCAGGGGCCGTTCACGTACGGCTCCTGGAGCTCATGACCTCCCGTGGCGGACGTCGGCTTGGTGTTGGAGATGAACACGTGGCCGATGCCGTTAGGGCCGGGGGCGATCCGGACCCACTCACCGGGGAGCCCGATCACGCGCTTGATGAAGTCGTTAGGGGACGCGATCGGAGGATTGATGATGACGATCTGGCCCCGCGAGGGTCCCGAGAAGTAGAGGGACACCTTCTCGGTGATCAGGAGGTCGTTGTTGTGCAGCCCCGGGTACATGCTGGTGCCCTCAACATGGACCGGCTGAATGGCGAAGGCGATCACCAGGTAGATGACCGCTGCCAGGGCTACGACCTCGAGGAGGTCTCGGGCCAGAGACTTGCGGCCACCCGAATCCGGCGCAGTCTCGGGTGTCTCCGGCCGGGTCGCGACGGGCGCGGTTCCGGGGTCTGAGGACACTGCGGCAGTATACGAAGCGAGGGGGCAGGGGCCGCTGGCTGAGGGTGATACCCGGGTGAATCCCAAGGTGATACCAAGGCCAGATGACTGCGCTCGGCACCCCGCTGCGAGATGGATTCCGACCCGATCCAGGGCTGACGGACCAGGCGATCCGCCCGCTTTGGTGCCGGGGTAAGGCGTGCCAGGGCGAGATCCTGGCCGCCCTGACCAGAGTGTGGAGCCGGAGCCGGGGGGCCCGGGTCAGGCCCGCGCCGTAAGGGCTGATCTCAGAGGTCTACGCCCAGCGCCTCGCACAGTCCGCCGAGCTCATCCTCCGAGAAATAGTCGATGACTATCTTGCCTCTGCCCCTGGCCCGGGGTTGGATCTTCACCCGGGTGCTCAGGCGGCGCGCCAGGGCTGCCTCGAGAGCCACTATCTCCGGCCGGGGCGCGGATCGGGCGCGGCTGGGCAGGGCGTCCGACGCAGCCAGGCTCTGCACCAAGCGCTCCGTGTCTCGGACGGACAGCCGCCGCGCGATCACGTGAGCCAGGGTCTTGGTCTGGAGATGGGGGTCGACGACCCCCAGGAGCGCGCGGGCGTGGGCCGCCGAGATCCTCTCCGCCGCGAGTGCTTCCTGAACCGCCGGGGTGGCCTGGAGAAGGCGCATGGTGTTGGTGACGGAAGAGCGGCTGCGGCCGAGTTGCTGGGCGACCGCCTCCTGGGTCAAGCCGAATTCGTCGCACAGTCTGGTGAAGGCTCGAGCCTCGTCCAGCGGTGAGATATCGCGGCGCTGAATGTTCTCCACCAGCGCCATCTCCAGCCTCGCCCGGTCCGGACCGGCCGGTCGGATCACGATGGGGACCTTGGCCAGTCCGGCCAATTTCGAAGCGCGGAGCCGGCGTTCGCCAGCAACCAGGCGGTATTCATCGCCGTCGCGTTCGATCACCAGGGGCTGGAGCACCCCGTACTCGGCGATGGACTTGGAGAGTGTCTCCAGCGACTCCTCGTCGAACTCGGAGCGGGGCTGGAGCGGGTTCGGCTTGATTGCCTCCACCGGGACCTCATGCACGGGAGGACCGCTCATCACCGAGCTTAGCGTGGGCGCCCCTGGGGGTATCAGCTGGTCCAGCCCCCGGCCCAGGCCCCTATGCTTGGTCATGCAGCGACCTTGGAGTTGCGAAGGACCAGCTCCTCGGCGAGGGCGCGATAGGCGATGGCCCCGCGCCCGGTCGGGTCGTACTGGGTGATGGGCAGGCCGTGACTCGGCGCCTCGCTCAGTCGAACCGATCTCGGTATCACCGTGTCGAAGGCCTGGGAACCGAACTGCCGGCGCACCTCAGCCACCACCTGGGAACTGAGTACGGTCCTGGGGTCGAAGAGGGTGAGAACGATGCCGGCCAGCCGGAGCCCGGGGTTGAGCGATTGACGGACCAGCGACTGGGTGTGAGTTAGGAGGGTGAGCCCCTCCAGGGCGTAGTACTCGCACTGCAGCGGGATCAGCATCGCGTCCGCGGCCACCAGGCAGTTGATCGTCAGCAGCCCAAGCGATGGTGGGGTGTCCAGGAGGACATAGTCGAAGTCGTTGAGGCCATCCAAGGCGAGCCTGAGCCGCGACTCTCGCAAGGGAAGGTCGGCCAGCTCCAGCTCGGCGCCTGCCAGCCCGACCGTGGCCGGGACCAAGGTGAGGCGCGGGACGTGCTTGATCGAGATGGCGACATCGAGCAGGGGCCGACCCAGCACCACGACGTCGTATATGGATGCCTCGAGGCGCTTGAAGTCGACGCTGAGCCCGGAGGTGGCGTTCGCCTGAGGGTCGCAGTCAATCAGCAGAACCCTAAGCCCCTTCTCGCAGAGGGCGGCTCCCAGGTTGATCGCGGTGGTGGTCTTTCCCACCCCACCCTTCTGATTGCACACCGTGATGACGTGGGGCCGAGGCATGTGAGAAGTATAGGTGCCGCCCGGTGTTTCACGTGAAACACCGGGTCGACTAGAGAGGCAGGAGCCCGCCCGGCCGGATCTCCTCCCTGATGCCCCGGAAGCGGTGCTCGACAACTCCCCGGCCCACGGTGGCCCAGCCGCGGGCGCACCGAACCACCGCTGTCTGCTCAGGAATTCCCACAAAATGAAGGGATTCCGGCACCTGGCGGGCCATCAGGCCTCGCCACGGGCGCATCATGGGGCTGTCCCAATGGACCCCGAACACGTGGCCGGGAACGAGCCCCAGTCCCTGGCCGAAAGCCGCCGCCGCCGGCCCCCTGCCGCCCGCGAAGCCTTCTCCCGCCACCATGGCGCCGGCGCTGCAGCCCGCATAGATTCCGCCGCGTGCGACCATGTCGAATATTGCCTTCAGGAGTGGCGTGCCTTCCAGGGTTCGCTTGAGATGGCCGGGGTTGCCGCCTGAGAAGAAGACCATGCTGGCCCCCCGCACCGAGTCGGCCCACCTCGTCTCCTGGGCATCCTCCCTGGTTCGCACCGGGAGCGCCTCGGCGCTCAGGCCGAGACCGCGGTAATGTGCCTCTCCCATCTCGTTCCAACGTCGGAACACGGCCTCTCCCTCGGGCGCGCTGGCTGCCGCGAGGATCAGGACGCGCCTGTCGCCGCCAGCCCGCTGCACCAGGGCGAGCTCAGTCGGCCCGACCCACGGCTCGAACTCCCCAGACCCGAGGAGAAGCACCTGGCCCGCTTCCGAGCCATCCCCCGCCTCCACTTCTCCCTGGGTCAGGAACTGCGCTCCGCCCCGGCCGAAGCTCCGGAGTCAACTCCTTCCCCAACGATATCGGAGGCCAGGGTGGCGCGATGCCCGTTCTTGGCAGTCTGGCCCTTCCTGAGATCGAAGAAGGGCTCAAACATGTCCAGCGGCACGGGGAAGACTACAACCGTGTTCTGGTCGGCCCCAATCTCAGACAGGGTCTGCAGGTATCGCAGCTGAAGGGTCGCCGGTTGGGTGCCAATCACCTGGGCGGCGTCGGCCAGGGTTTGCGCGGCCTGAAACTCCCCCTGAGCGCGGATGATCTTGGCTCTCTTCTCCCGTTCCGCCTCCGCCTGCAGGGCCATCGCCCTCTGCATCGATTGGGGCAGGTCAACGTCCTTCACCTCGACCGCGGTCACCTTCACTCCCCATGGCTCGGTCTGCTCGTCGATCACCGTCTGCAACTCGGAGTTGATCTTGTCTCGCCGGCTCAACAGCTCATCCAGCGTGGACTGCCCCAGGATGGACCTCAGCGTCGTCTGCGCCGTCTTGGAAATGGTGCTCATGTAGTCACGCACCTTCACATAGGAGTCGCGAGCGTCCACCACTCGGAAGAAGACGACCGCAGTCACCCGCACCGTAACGTTGTCGCTGGTGATCACGTCCTGGGGCGGCACCTCATGCACCATCACCCGCAGATCCACCTTCACCATCCTGTCGAACCCGAACGGGATGATGAGCCGCGGGCCCGGGCCCTTGACATCGATCAGCCGGCCCAGCCGCAGGACAACGCCGCGCTCGTACTCGTTGATCACCCGGAACCCGGTGGCGAACGCCATCAGGACCAGGATTGCCACCACCGCCAGCACCACCACGATCGCGACCACAGCTCCGCTCATTGTGCGAGCCCTCCTTTGGCTCTCGCCGTCACTCCCGACTCAACTCCGGGGCTCGAATCGCTGGGCGTCGGAGCAGGAAGTCCGATCACCCTCACGATCAGGGTCAGACCGTCCTGAGCCAGCACCTCCACCTCTGTACCCGGTGCCAGGGGTATTTGATCGCGGGCCTCCACATGCCACAATTCTCCGTCCACCAGCGCCATGGCCGTTCCACCGCTCACCTGCCTGACCGTCCCGACGTCGCCCAGCAGCTCCTGCGGCTGCCTGGGGTAGGGGCGGTGCCGCACCCTCAGCGCCCGTCTGCTCAAGGAGACCCAGACGAGCCCCAGAACGACGGGCAGCCCGATCAGGGCAATCGGGTTCACGCCCACCGCAGGGAACATCAGTACGCCCCCGGCGATGGCGGCCCCCATGGCGGCGACGCTGAGCGCGCCGTGGGAGGGGGAGATCAGGTCGACCACGAAGAGTCCCGCCGCGACCGCGAGCAAGAGCAGTCCCACCGGATTCAGTGGCAGGCCAACCAGAGCAAGCACGGCCAGCAGACCGGCTCCGATCCCGATGGTCCCCGGGACCATGCCACCCGGATGCATCGCCTCCAAACCGATTCCCAGCATCGCGAGCAGAAGCAGCCCGAAGGCTATGGTGGGGTCGGCCAGAAAATCGATGGCGGAGGGGAGGGAGACCAGCGGGCTCGCATGCGCCTCCTCACCGAGGCCGCTGGCCAGGACTGGCCCCGTCAGGACCAGGGTGGCAGCGAGCGCTCCCGAAGCAGCACCGGCAATCGCCAAACGGCGCATAGCAACTTCCAGTGTACGCCCAAATCCAAGTGGCCGAGAACCGGCCGACGATAATCACCCGATGCCAGCGAATCCCCTGCTCGAGTCGCCAGCGCCCCCGCTGACCCGGTTGGCGAGAGAGGACGAGCGCCCCGCCTGGGACGAGTTCGTGAGGTCCTCCGGGGGGGTGCTGATGCAGTCCTGGGGATGGGGGGTGCTGCGGTCGCGTTACGGGTGGAAGCCGGCCCGGTGGCTCGCTCAGGATCCGCGATCCGGGGCCTGGTTGGGCGCTCTCCAGGTGCTGCGACGGCCGCTCGGCCCAGGTGGCCTGGGCTGGGCGTACGCTCCTCGCGGCCCGGTCCTGGGCTCCCTCGACCAGGCCGCCGCCGCCGGGGCCCTGCTGCGGGCGGCGGCCGGATTTCTGCGGCTGCGAGGAGTGGTGGCGCTGCGGCTGGACCCCGAGTGGTCGTCCAGCGAGCCGGCGGCTGACTCGCTGCGGCGTCGGCTCCATCTGGGCGCCGCTCGCTTCGACATCCAGCACCGTGATTCCTGGGTCGTTGACCTGGGCGCGGATGAGCAATCGACACTGTCCTCGCTGCCTCCATCGACCAGGAGGAACATCCGCATCGCAGGTCGGGCGGAGGTGACGGTGACCGCCGCCAGCTCAAGGTCGGCGCTGGCCGCCTTCTACCGCCTCCACCTGGAGACGGTGCGCCGTCAGGGCTTTACCACGCGGCCGCAGAGCTACTACGAGGCGGCGGTGAAGGATCTCGACGGGGTGGTCTTTCTCGCCTCCCACCGGGGCGCCCCTCTCGCCTCGGCCATCGCGATCTCATGCGGGCCGCGCCTGATCTACCTCTACGGAGGCACCTCTATGCTGGCGCCCGAGGTCAGGGCGAGCTACGCCCTCCACTGGGAGGTCATCCGCTGGGGCATCCGGCAGGGCTGCTCTTTATACGACATGTGGGGGGTGCCCCGCCACTTTGACCCCACCAACAGGGCCCACGGCTACGCCACCTTCAAAACCAGGTGGGGTGGGCGGCCCGTGAGCCACAGCGGCCTGCTCCTGGCCCCGCTGTGGGGCCCTGCTGACCCTGTGCTGCATCGACTGGAGGCCCGGTTGCTGCGGCGACGCCCCCTCCTCACCTGATCGCGCCGGGCATTCTCCCAATTACAATCTGAGGCATGCTCTACCTCGGCCCGAAGCGTCACGACCGCTGGGAGGCGGTGGTGTTCGCGCCGCCCCGGGAGGTGTTCGCCATCGCCGAGCAGGTGGCGGGCCTGCCCCCGTTCAGCTTCAGGGTTGTCGACGACCACACCGCGGAGGTGGTGCAGGACCTTGCCAACGGGTTCTTCGGCCAGTGGTCAAAGGTGCGTTACCCGAAAAACCGCATCCGCATCGAATGCGAGGCCAGCCCCGCCGGCACCAGGGTGACCATCACCGCCGACGGCGAGCGCAGCGTCACCATGCGGGCGACCAATCTGCTTCGGATCCTCGGCCGGGGTGAGCGGGACGCGTACACCGTGTATCGCTACCGCAGGATCCCCCCGGGCCTCTGCACGATAGTCCAAAGCTGGGCGGGAACCGGCTACCCGATATTCAAGGAGCCGGACCACCGGGCCGAGCGGGGCCGCGCTGTCCGTCCGGCCTCTCCCCTGCGGGCGCTGCGGCAGGAGGGGAGATGGGTGCAGGTCAGGGCTGGCGAGGAGCCGGACTCGGAGGTGGGGTGGATCGAGGCCGATCAACTGGTTCCGGACCAGGCCCCGGCGCGCGCCGCCGGCTAATCCTGAACGTGGTGGGCCAGGCTGTGCCAGGCTCCGGACTCGATCAGGTTCTGAGCTTCGGCGGGGCCCTCGCTGCCGGCCGGGTACAGCCGGATGGGGGGCATGCTGTCCAGCACCGGCTGGAGCGCGGCCCAGGCGCACTCGGTCTCGTCCTGTCGTATGAAGAGGGTGTGGTCTCCCAGCAGGGCGTCGTGGAGCAACCGCTCGTAGGCCTCTGCGGGCTCGGTTTTGAATGACTTCCCATAGGAGAAGTCCATCCTCACCCCCTGCTCCCTGACCACCGGACCCGGTTCCTTGGCGACGAAGGAGAAGGAGATCCCCTCGTCGGGCTGGATCCTGATGGTGACCCGATTGGGCTGCAGAGCCTCGATCCCGGTGCCTTCAAATAGGTGCAGGGGCACATCCCTGCAGAAGAGCATGATCTCTGTCCGCCTCGTGACCAGCGCCTTGCCACAGCGCAGGTAGAAGGGGACCCCCGCCCACTCCCAGGAGTCCACCGCGAGGCGCAGCGCGATGTAGGTCTCCGTGTTGGAGTCCGGGGAGACCCCGTCCAGCTCCCTATACCCCGGCATCAGCTTGCCGTTGACCGAGCCCCTGGTGTACTGACCGCGGACCACATCGGTCGGGGCCACCGGTCGGATCGACTGGAGGACCTTTACCTTCTCGTCTCTCAGCGCTTCCGGATCGAAGGAACTGGGAGGTGACATGCACGTGAGGGCAAGCAGCTGGAACAGGTGGTTCTGCATTATGTCCTTGAGCGCCCCCGTCTCCTCGTAGAGATGTCCCCGATTCTCTACTCCAATGTCTTCTGCCACAGTGAGTTGGACATGGGAGACCACATCGCGGTTCCAGATACGCTCCACAAGGGTGTTGCCGAATCTGAAAACCAGTAGGTTCTGGACTGTCTCCTTGCCCAGGTAATGGTCGATGCGGTAGATCCTCTCCTCCGGCACGATGCGGTGCAGGGCCTGATTCAGCTTCCTGGCGGAGTCCAAATCGTGTCCGAACGGCTTTTCGATGATGAGGGACGCGCCGCGGGAGAGCCCGGCGTCCTTCAACTCTTGCAGGATCGGGGCGAAGGAGGAGGGGGGTACGGCCAGGTAGACGATCCGGTGGGGAAGCTTGAGCACCTTCGCCAGCTTCGGGCCGGGGTCGGAGATGGCGGGCACGTAGCGCAGGCGCTTGGCGAAGGTCGCGAAGCTCGGCTCATCAAGGCCGGTCCTGGCGAACTCTTCGACGGCATCGTGGGCGAAGGCCCTGAAGCCATCATCGTCGAGCTCGCGGGTCGCCGTCCCCACGACGTCGCCCCGGCGCGGCAGCAGCCCCTGGCGGCTCAGCTCGTAGAGGGCGGGCAGAAGTTTGCGGCGAGCCAGATCCCCGGTTGCACCGAAGACGACCAGATCCTGGTCTGGGGGGACTCGCATGGCACGGGGAGGCACGGTCTGAGTGTACGAAGACCGCTCCGGGGCAGGACCTCTCCAGTTCGCCGAACCGAGCCTATACTCGGATGAGTGCCCACTCCCAAGCCGACTTCGGCGCCATCAGAAGAGACCCGGACCCTGCGGGCCATGGTTGGAGAGTTCCCGCCCCTGGGCGAGTCGGTGATCGCCACCCTGCTGGCCGAGGTTGGCTACGAGAACCTGGACCAGGACCCCCGGCGCCAGCTGGTCCAGCACCACCTCTGGATAGCGCTGGAGGAGGCGACTCGGGAGGAGCGACCGGGAACCCTGGTGGGCGATCTCTTTCAGGAGGGCACCACCGCCCTGCTGAAGCTGGTGCATGGGCTCTCCGGCGAGACCCCCCTCACGCCTGCGGAGTTTCAACGCCAGGCACGCGCCGTCGTGGCCACTGCGATCAGCGCCACGCTGGAGGAGGAGGAGCGCGCCAGGAAGCAGGACGAGCGCTGGGCACGCGACGCCGAAGTGGTGTTCGCGGCCGATGTAGAAATGCGCCGGGAGGCCGGAGCACCTCCGACCGACCGTCAACTGGCGGACCATCTGGGGTGGTCCGAGGAGCGGGTGAGACAACTGCGGCAGGCGGCTTCGGAAGCCGCCGCCCAGCACGATCGCGAGCTGCTGGAGACTCTCGAGGAGATGGAGGAAGATTGACTGACATAGAAGTTCCGCTGGGGTCTATTCATCGCCGTCTCGGTGCCCGCATGACCCCGTTCGGTGGCTACATGATGCCGATGCAGTACCGCAGCATCCGGGAGGAGCACGAGGCGGTGCGGCAGCGCGCGGGTCTGTTCGACGTTTCCCACATGGGCGAGGTCGTGGTGCGAGGCAGCGGCGCTCTCGGCTACCTCCAGAACCTGGTCAGCAATGACGTCTCCAAGTTGCCGGAGGGGCGCGCCCTCTATGGAGTCATGTGTCGGGAGGATGGGGGAATCGTCGACGACCTCCTGGTCTATCGGGACCGTGACGAGTTCATGTGCGTGATCAACGCGGCACGTCACGACGCTGACCTCGCCTGGATGAGGCGGCATCTGCCCCCAGCGGGCGTGGAACTGCTGGACCGTTCCCTGGAAACCTTCTTGATCGCACTGCAGGGGCCGCGGGCCCTGCAGATCCTGGAGCCCCTGGTGGCCGAGGGCAGTCCCCAGGACATCCGCTACTACCACCACCGCCCGGGGACGGTCGCCGGAGTCAGGCTGCGCATCTCCCGGACCGGCTACACCGGCGAGGACGGATTCGAGCTGTACGGTCCTGCGGAGGCGGCGGAGACCATCTGGAACGCTCTCTACGAGAGGGGGCAGGAGCACGGCCTGCTGCCGGCGGGCCTGGGAGCGCGGGACACTCTGAGGCTGGAGGCGGGCCTGCGTCTTTACGGTCAGGACATCGACGAAGGGACCGATCCGATCACCGCCGGCCTGGGGTGGGTGGTGAAGCTGGGCAAGGGAGAGTTTTTGGGCAGCGCTGCGCTGCGACGGATCTCGGAATCGCCCTCCCAGGCGTTTGTGGGCCTGACCCTGGGCCCTCGCCAGATCGCCCGGCCTCACCAGCCGATATTCGCCGCTTCTGAGCAGGTGGGAATGGTCACCAGCGGGTCGTTCGGATTTTCGGTCGGCACCGCCATCGCCATGGGATATGTGGACCGGAAGATGGGCGCCCCGGGCACCGCGCTCAGGGTGCGTCTGCGACAGGAGCCGGACCAGTGGGCGGTGGCGACCGTCGTCCCGTTACCTTTCTACCGGCGGCCAGGACAGTAGCAGTCTCCCAGAGGGAGGAGGACCAAGTTGGCAGACCTAAGTGGCTTCAAATTCACCAAGACCCATGAGTGGGTGCGTCCCGCCAATGGAGATGAGGCGTTCGTAGGCATCTCCGACCACGCCCAGGGGCAGCTCGGCGATGTGATCTTCCTGGAGCTGCCTCAGGTTGGGGCCAGGTTGGAGTCGGGAGCCCGCCTTGGCGCGGTCGAGTCGGTCAAGGCCGCCAGTGATCTCTACTCGCCCGTGGCGGGAGAGGTTCTGGAGGTCAACTCGGCGGTCAACGAGTCCCCCGAACTGGTCAATCAGGATCCCTACGAGAGGGGCTGGCTCGTCAAGCTGAGGCTCGATGGACCTCTGCCGGGCACCCTCATGGATGAGGGCGCCTACCAGACCTACGCGGAGGCTGATCAGCACTGACAGCTCCGCGTCCCAGCGCTCCCTGAGAGAGGGCCAGGGCCGGCGTGAAGCAGCTTTCCGGCAAACGCAGGCGATCCACCGGGTCTCGAACGACACCTCCAGCGGCCCAGCCGCAATACCAGTAACTTAGACCCCAAAGCTGGTATAATTGGTGGGTGCCACGGGTAGGACAGCCGAAGCCTGAGGATGGCCGGCGGTTGCGCGACCGGATCGCCCTAGGAGTGCTGACAGCAACCTATCCCCAGGACTTGGTGGACCAGGCGATCGAGAGCACTGGGAAGCGTGAGTTGCGCTACCGGCTTTTACCGGCACGGATGGTTGTCTACTACGTGCTGGCGATGACCCTGTTCCGAGAAGCAGGCTACGAGGAGGTGCTGCGGGAGCTGACCGAAGGTCTGCTCGGGCGGGCCCGGAATGCGCTGCAGCGGCCGAGTGCGGTGGCGATCTCGAAGGCGCGAGCGCGACTGGGCCCGGCGCCGCTGCAAGCGCTGTTCACAGCCGCGTGCGTGCCGCTGGCGCAGCTGGACACCCGGGGTGCGTTCTATCGGGGG
>Ga0080006_1245167_pt1 | contig 37161 bp, 28 predicted proteins | sample RS3BMetagenome_FD_69209 | JGI IMG/M metagenome (GOLD analysis project Ga0080006, IMG submission 69209) | Ferric oxide microbial mat and aquatic microbial communities from Rainbow Spring, Yellowstone National Park, USA - RS3B (SPADES... ...
TGGGAGAGACGGAAGGCTGTCCTAATGAGGAAGCGGTTCAACGTGGTTCCAATGTGCAACATCAAGTCACATTTTGTGACTAACGACTCCAGAATCCTTCACGGCATCATGAAGGAGATCAGTCCGGAGTTCAGTGTCAGCAGGGAGGAATTCTCCGGTGAAAACCGGGAGACGCACTGGAAGAATATCTTCGATTTCAAACGTCTCAAAGTGAGCAAGCAAAAGGTATTCACTGGGATCATCGAAACCGATGGAGTAGCCTAGTGTGTAAACTATCGGCTGTTGAAGAAAGGTCGTCCAGTTCCGCCCTCGGCGAACCATGAATATGAGAAGGAGGCGGATCCTGCGACACAGGAGGTGCAGGATAACGACCTTGTCGTTGACGCGGCGAAGCATGAAGAAAAGAAGGATTCGGATCCTGCCACACAGAAAGTGCAGGATAACGACTTTGTCGTTGGCGCGGACCCCGGGAGCACTAACATCATTACCATCGCAGTACCCAGGAGTGCGGAAGCTCGTACTGACGGCAACTTGCTTCAGAAAGACATGCGTCTGTTGAGGTTCTCGAGAGCGAGATATTACCGAGAATCCCGTATATTGAATACGACGAAGAAAATCGAGACTTGCAATTCAGGAATGAAAGAGCACCTGGAAACTTTGAGCGAGGTGACGAGCCGAGGAGCGGTCTTTGATGCTTTTCGGAAAATCATGGAAGTTCCTGTTGCTCACTGGAAGCCGCTGTGGGAGGAGTATACAAAGCCCCGGTGGGCTCGTTTGCGAATGAAGCTATACTGTGGTAAGCAGCGTGCATTCGCGAATTTTTCAATCAGTTGAGTGCCTTCAAAGAGGATCAAAGTCAGAGGCTCGTTGTGGCATACTGAGCAGGGCGTTGGAAGACCCAAAAAGGAACTACGCCAGCTCCAACGACAAGAACGTACAAGGAGTGTACACGGCGTTTCGTTATGATACCGATAGATGAGTTTCGAACGTCTTATACACACCATGAACTGGGTTGTACACTTCAGAGAGTGGAGATGGAAAAGTGTCAGCGGAACCCTGAGGATATAAAAAAATACGGACCGCTGACGGAGGAGCAAATGAAAAAGATGGCGAAAGTTCGTGGACTACTTGCATTAGTACGTACAACCAACGGAAAGAAACGGATTGAGTTTGTGAATCGTGACTTCAATGCTGCGATCAATGTAAGATGTGCAGTGCTCGAGAAAAGACCTCGAAGGTCCACAAGAGTGAACTTTATTGGACAACCTCTAAAAGTGGAATTATATGAGAAGAAGTTGGAAGCAGTAGTGGGTGCCGGTCCAGAAAGGCTGGGAGGCGTCTGCACGTCAGTGGCAGACGTCGTGTTTCGGGCGGGTTTCTCGCCACTACTGTACTGCCGACCGCAGCGTCTCGACTGTGCCGCCAGAAGCATTTGCAACTGGAGCGCATGCGAGCCACTGCATGCGTCAAGGGATACTTGGGGTTCTTGCTAGCACCTAGGCTTACGACGACAAGGCCAGTGAGCCAAGGCCTTGTTCGGGGACGACGAACAGCGTCTGTGCGGAGCGAAGCTCGCACTGCGCGACGAGTCAGCCGGGGTACGCGCTTGCCGTCTGCTAGAAGCACGTTTCAACAGCTTCAAATGGTTCGTACGGAGTCTGCTATGGTTGAACTCGGCACGGTTATGCCGGCGTTTGCTTTATCCGACGTAACTACAGGAGAAATCGTGTCTCTCGATTCGCTCTACGCGGACAGTCCGCCGCCGAAAGCCCTCGTCGTGGTGTTCTTGGCTGCGCACTGTCCTTTTGTGAAGCACATTGCTGGCGAGCTCTCTCGGTTGAGTGCAGATATTAGTTCTGGAAAGTTTGGCCCGGTGAAAATGGTTGGCATCAGCAGTAACTTTGTCGGAACACACCCGGACGACGCACCGGAGCGTATGGCGGAGGAAATCAAAACGCGTCGCTATCAGTTTCCGATTCTCTACGATGAAACACAGGATGTTGCTCGTGGCTGGAAAGCCGCGTGCACGCCCGACTTTTACCTTCTGGATCACGAGCGCAAGCTGTTCTATAGGGGGCGTCTGGACGGCAGTAGGCCCGGAAACGATATTCCTGTGACAGGTGAGGACCTCCGGAACGCCATCCAGTTATGCGTGAATGGACAGTCACCTCCGGAAAATCAACTGCCGAGCATCGGATGTAGTATCAAGTGGAAGCCGTCGTAAACACTCAAGTGGAATGATACTTTACATGGATTGAGCGCAAACGCCAGGCGGCTGCACACGACGTGGGTTCGAAGCAGTCGCAGCTCGCGTCGGCAACGTCTCGCACGGCGAGCGTCTGTCTCGAGAAGGCTCCCGGAACGGTACGCGAGGCCAATGGTGTCGCTGATACTGTTTGAGGATATGTCCTAGACAGGTTTCGGACAAGCTCGACGTACTGGTTCCGTGCAGTTCCGGGGCGAGTGTCGTGATTGAAACGTAGGTGCGCGAGAGCCCCCAACGAATGTGCGTTGGAAACTGCTCACAAATGCTGGTGCTTTCCGCAAGGACCTGATTGCATGCAAGACACTTAATCGAGACAAGGCGGGCTGCTCTCGTCAACTCGGTTGGGAGGTTGGCAGGTTGCGGTGCGCGCTAAGCTCAGCAGTCAGCAGAGCAAGCCGGCGGCCGGCTTGCTGCTCGTGTGCGTCGCAACCCGTTCGTGACGCGTACAAGCCACCGCGACGTTCGCGCTCCACTCAAAATCGAGCGCTCTACTATACAAATGCTACATACATGTGGGAACGATATAGACAAGTACGAATAAAGTGTACAAACCGCCGTTCCAAGGCTATGTGATCCAAGCGCACCTTCGTCTCTGGTTGCTGAAGGACACTGTGTTCTTTTCATTGGATTTTTCGCGAACAATGCAATTATGAAGCCTGAACGCTGTACTGTACACATGAGAATAATATACAATCGAATGCCGCGGTCTGTGACCGCCTCACATGGCGACCATCAGCAACACCACTTCGACAACGTGCGCGATCAGACTCCAGTGCGAATCATCGGGAATGAGGTTGCTTCCGACCAGCTCCTGGTACATGTCCAATAACACGGAGAGCACTGCAAAAATGGGGTGCCGAATAGCAAGTGGCCGAATACCCAGCTCGCCGGCCCATCGCGCAAGACCTTCGGCTCGCGCCGGAGCCAGAATCATCGTCAACAATAAGGCGTACATGAGGAGTCGCCGGCGGCGCGTCTGCAGCAAAAAGCTGAGTGCACGCTCTCCCATTTCCCAAACCGTACCCGAATCGGTCACCTCATGGTGCTCCGGATTAGGTCGCTCGACGCTCTGTTGCATCGGAGACGCTCGTTCCCAGATCCGCTCCAGCTGTTCTCGAGAAGAGGGCATCACTACAAGATCATCGGGTGTTGTGGCGCCGCTTCGAGGGCTCCGCGGATGCAGTGATACCGAGATCTGCATCTGATTCGATTCAAAGGGATGATCCGATTCGGAGCTTCTCGTACCAGTCCGGTTCCATTTTCGCTGTCGGAGGATGTAGCGAAGACGCGCCACGCGTTGAGAGACTCGACGAGCGTACTGAGACCTCGATCGCACACCTGACGGGAGCAGCGCCAACAAAAATAACTGAACTTCCAGCGGCACCAGTCGTGCCAGACGTGGGGAACGTGGCAACTCACCATGTAACGCTGAACCTGGATCGCTGGAAGATGCTGAAAAACTCGTATCCAACGGCAGCTGGAGGTTGTCCTTTTCGCCGCGATCAGAGAGTACATGAGACTCCGTCCTCAAGTTCGCGACCCGATTGACGCTTTCGGAACAATCTTGCTGCGTCGAACTCATAAACCAGCGGACACGTAGACTGCTGGCGCGCACCTTCGTATCGCTGTTCGGGGCCGTCAGCGACGACTGCGCCACCTGCCAGTACCTCGAGACCAATCGACTACTTAAAGCGCGTTCCTCGGTTACCGCAGATCCCAATTTCGCAGATCGAGTCCACCCAAGCGGCGTCACTGCAAAAGCGACCTCGAACGGAACACGCTTCACTGCGGGATCGCGCGTGACAGCGTGTCCACAACGGATCGTGTTGCTGCCCGAGTCGCTACTCATCTTCAGCAGTTCGATGCGCGTGTCCGATCTACACAGCGTTCAACTATACAACACGCTCTTGCAAGCCCTTTTATCAAAGTGTCTTTCCAGGTCAACTCGTCACTATAGCAGTAGGCGTCAAGGATGTGTCACGGGTAGAGTACAAATAACCGCCACTCAAATACTTTGGAGCGCTTGCTGGCGTGCATTGCCACGCGCTCAACATGGACACGTGTCCGCTACACGTGCGATCCTGCAGTGGCGCGTGCGTGCTTCTGCGCGCATCGGCACACTGCAGCGGGCGCAACGGCATCGCGCCTGATACGGCGCGCGTGACGATGGCAGCAACGACGTCATAGAGCATACCATTTTCGGCAGCATTGCGCACGTGTGCCTTCCTTCTTGGGGAGGTCTATGATCACGCGATCGCTTTGGGTAAATTGTTTTCGGCACGTGTGCCTCCTTTCTTGGGGAGGTTTATCATCATGCGATTGTTTTCGGTGCATTGTTTTCGGCACGTGCGCCTCCTCTCTCAGGTTGCTTTTCCATCACGCTATCGTATTCGGTGCATTGTTTTGGAAAAGCATCCTCCGGAGGACACGCTAGCCTCTCGTTGCTTGCAGTGTTGGTCGGCTCGGCTGCAAGTCGTTCTCGATATGGACGGCGCCGCGGTGCGGCCTTGGTATCGATGCAGCGCACCGAGCGTGCCATGTGCCGCCACGCCGGTGCTCCCGCAGCTACCGCATTGGTTGGCAGGGAACGTGCGTATCGGCACGCTTCGACAAGCGCTCAACATGACTTGGGATGGCGCGAATGCGTGAATGCACTAGCAGCCTTGCGCTTCAATGTGAGACGGTCGACGTTATCGCCCTGGCCGCTTCCATACAGGCAGTGAATCCGTCTGGGCGATGCAAGTCGGGAACAACGTGCGTCTGTGTTCGTATCAGTGCGATGCGGGCTGCGGCGAGAGTCATCAAAGTCCCGTACCTGCGTTTGCCGCTCGTACAGGTCAACGTGTTGCTCTTGGACTCGTGTAAAAAACGTGTTACAGGCAGAGCCCGAACACCTATTTTCATTGGTTCATCTCGGTGCACTAGAGTGCGCTTCCCTGGCGGGACCTGGTAAAGGTTTAGCCTGTTTCCGTCAAGTCCCAGCCGCGACTTGCGTAGCATACTTCGGGGCCTTCTGTGCTTCTTCCGTTGAACGCGTTCGGACGCGCAAAGTACTCGTAACGATCGGATGACTGTTTATCCAATTGGTCGACTCCCATGCGACGCATTTCCGTGCGAGACCGGAGCGGCTCTGGGCACTGGACGTGAACCTTTTTTGCAATCTTGCACGCGCTGCCCGCAACGAACATCCAGTCCCCAACAACCCTGCTTCTATCCCAGGGTTCCGTATGGACGATCGTGCGATATCTCCGTGGATGTCATGGCAAAGCATGATCAATCCAACACACGGACAAGCCCTACGCCCGTGCGTACCTATCAGACGATAAACGCTTCAGACTTGCTCTCGTTATCGGATGTGGGCGTCGACTCGACAACGCGGAGCACAGCGCGGTATACGCGCAGGCGATGCGGTTCGAACTCCCGGTACTCGCCATTTGCGTGTTCATCGAATATGACGAGTGTGGAAGGGCGTCCCTTGGCATGCAAATGCCACGGCGGTATATAAAAATACCGCTGCGTCGGCTGGCCATGGCCCACTTGCTCAATCGGTGCCTCCTGGTCGCCCTGTCGAAGAAAACCGTTTTTCGGCATAGTTCCGTGAACTCGCCAGTGGCGCCCGCACGGTTCTCCGTTCATATAGATCCATCCTTTTTCAACGCCGCTTTCATAGAGGTCTAAAATGATGCCCTCGGTTTCATCAGCGTTTGGCGGGGGTATCGCTAGCGATGCGCGATACCAGCGCGGCCAAGAGAATCGCCTGCCGCTGAGCGCGGCTTTCTGAGGTGTCCACAGATACGGATACGCGTCTGCGTCGCCCTCTATGACACTCCGAATGCGCTCTCCGCGGAGACCGGCAGCGAAGCCAACAACGAGCGCATCCCGCCACTCGTCATCTGCGAAGGTGACATCGGAGCGGTACGATGCCCGGAGAAGGCCTTTGCGTTCACGAGCCATGCCGTATCCCGGTGGCAGTTGCCAGTCGCCCTTTACCATGCCGAGAGAGCTCACCAGCACGACATATTCCTCGTGACAGTCGATCGCACCGACCTCTACAATACCGTACCCGTACTCCGTGGAATTCCATGCGTTCGGAAAGCGATCCTCTACTGGCGGCTCTGGGCCGGCGGCGGCCCACTCGAGTGGCTGCCGCTCCGCGTCGTCGCCTTGATCGACCGCTTTCCGCCTCCATACTCGCCCGAAATCGGCGATTTCTAATTGTAGTAGACCGCTGCCTTGCGCTGTGGGGCATCGCAGTATGTACCAAGCATAGTCGCTTGTGCCCGCTGTAGCGTCCACAAGATCCGGTATCGTAGCCAGCGTAGCCGATGTATCGGATAGGGCTGCTCGCAGCGGTGGTGGCTCGGGGAGCATCCGCCACCGGAGGTCTTGGCCGGTATCCCTACTCGCAGCGTTCACAATAATCTCCCGCAGCTCCAGAGCGAGGTGCACGCGAATGTCGGCCGAGTCAAATACACACCGAACACTTTCTTCCGACCTGTGATCCGCATCACCTGAAACCGTTGATCGTTCATAGAGGATGGCGCGGCGTTCGCCCTCGAACACCTTTAGCTCCAAGCGGCTCATATCTAGAACACCATCGCGGTCGCTTAGGAAAGGTTGAATGCTTTCGTGCAATCGTCGCAGATGGCGGCTCTTGGTCGTCTCCATGACATACTCATTCAGTGGCGCATCATAGTCATAGGAGGTAGCCTGCAAGTACATGGTGTTCTCCCGGCGCCAATTGGTACCTCCAAAGTACATGTAGTAGTTAATGCCTGCACCGCCTGCGGCCAAAAAGCGCAGCACGGCGTACGCGAGGTCTGCCGCGTCGCGTCGATGATGCGGCGCTCCCCAGACGTCGTACCAGCCGGTCCAACATTCTGTCCACAGTAGTGGTTGCGGATTCGCCCCCTGAGCACGCCTTAACGACTCCACATGCTCATGTGCATAAAAAGCATTGATGGTCTCGATGACGCGTCCAGACTCTCGCTGGCTGGCGCCGTAGCACATAACCAGCGGGACACCGAGCGCCAGTTGGTTCGCCAACGAGGCGATCCAGTCGAGGTATTGCTGACCATCAGGGCCGTAGCTCTCGGCGATCATGGCGTATTCATTTTCGATCTGTGCCAAGATCACGGGCCCGCCTTGCGGAGCGAAAACTCGAGCAGGTTTCAGCACATGATCCACGAGATACTTGAGCCAGCGTTCCACCTGCGCGCAGTACGCTGGATCCCAGGTTCGAAAGCGCACCGGCTTGGAGCTACCCTTTTCACATACTTGGCGTAACCACCATGGAAAGCCTCCATAATTCACTTCCGCACATACATAGGGGCCCAGCCGGAGGATCGCGTTTAAACCGTGCAACTTTGCGCAGCGGAGGAAGCGCACGAGGTCGCGCGGTCCACTAAAGTCTGCTCGCGGCTCCGCGTCAGGCATCTCTGGAGGCTCAAGCTCATGATCACCCCAGAAAACATATGTCTCTACGGTGTTTAGCCCATCCCGTCGCATGCAGCGGAAGATCTGCGGCCAAGCGGACGGATGCGAACGCACATAGTGCACTGCCCCCGAGAGGCAGAAGAACGGCTTACCATTAATGCGCAGCGACCTGGAATCGTAGGTGATCTCGCGTCGCTCACTATTCCAGCTCATCAAACGCGTTCCCTCACTTGAAAAAACGACGCCACGCTCCTACAAGGTCCAGGCTTAGCATTCGCTTGACCGCGAGATAGCGGCTGCGGGATCGACCGCCACCGACGACGGGCGACGCAACAGCCACCACACATTACAGCGCGCTGGAAGCGGCGCTGAGACTTTTGTGCCTGCCACGTATACGCAAGGCAGATGCACTACAGCGTTATTGTATGCGCACGGGTGCATGAGAAGGCAAACATGTATGGAATCAGTGTCGATGTCTCTTTGTGGTATTAGATCGACGAAGCTGACCAGATGGCAGCGATGCCTTGGTGCTGTCGAAGGCACGTAACGAGACCGTCGTGCTCCAGCAGACGCCTGTGCGTCTCAGGGGCTCCCGTGCAGTCTTCTGGTCGCGAGCAGAGGTTTGACCCAGCGACATATCGCCGTGTCAGCTTAAAACGGAACACTGAACCGTTCGCTCCGTCCCTGCCTTTTGATATGTTTTCTAACATTTTGAGATATACAGCCACTGCTTTCTAATTGCGGCAATAGGTGCTCGTGAACTCATGCGTCGTTTTAGGATTCACGGTGGTGTTTTCGGAGTGGCCCTTTTCGACAGTTTGCCGCGGAAGTTCGTTATTTGACAAGAGTAGAGAGGATTCCCTTTGCCTTCGAGCGAGCGTTCGTAAAATAACCGATAACCTCATCCCGTTCATTCGTCCAAGCCTCGACCCATCTTGCTTCTTAAGTGTAGCATGCTCAAATCAAGCATTCTTCAAGCTTTCGATTCCTTTGGTCTCACGGCAAATTGTTGAGGCAGTACTGCGGGATGCTGGACTGGCGACAGCACATAATCTCGACGCTGTCCTTTGGCGACTTGTTCACAAGCTCATGCCGAGCGTTTACTGAACTTGTCAGGTCAAGTAATCTACTCTGTTCGAAAGCCGAATCCTCCTCTCTTTGAGGGTTTTAAACGTGCGGCACTCGACAGCAGCGTAATACCTCTCGTGGGATGTGCACCCAGAGGCTCCTGTATCTTGTCTTTCCATGGAAAAGGCCCTTGATCTTGGACTTGAATCATCGCAGCGATCGCTTGCAGTTGATAGTGCGTCACCGCTTTCCGTGAAGGAAGCGTAGACCGGTCGAAATTTTCTAGACCGTCTCCAGTCTTGATTTTCCTTCCGGTACTTGTTTCATCATGGAGAATGTCGCTTTCGAATTATCGTCTATCGGCTGGGATAGCATGCGCATCTGCATGCAACGAACAGCGCACTCGCCGAGGAGATCGCACCGAAGAAGCGCTTGATAATGGGATATGGTACCGGGCGCGGAAACGGAGGAATGCATCGATCGGGACCTGGTGTGCCAGAAAGGGGCACGCACGGAGCGATAAAGCAAGCGTTTATGCGCGACAGGGCTGCACTTGGAGGACGAGGAAGCATGGTGGACGTATGGGATCACCTGAGCAAAGTCAAATGTCGCTGATGGGCATCGCCCACGGTGACTGTTCAGAAAAAAGAATAACATGGAAGGCGAAGCATACATCGCAACTTCCGGCTCCACGTCAAATGCGTAGACAACACTCGGATGCGGGGAAATAGTGACCTGGAACGCTACCACCATCACCCAACAATTCCTGAAAACCGTGCTGCAGGGGAAGCAGAGAGCGGCCTAGTTAAAACCAGAGACAACAGAGAAAGAGGAAACAGTCTTAGAAAAGCCTGCAAAAGATGTTTTTGTTGGCAATAAGAAGACACACAAACTTTTCTGTGTTCACCAGAGTTCGTCGTCCCGTTCCATTTTTTCTGATATGGACGTCGTTCCTCTCGGTACCGAGCCTACAGCAGACGCACCCTCCGACCCTGGATGCGTAGCTGCCGCTTTCCTCGCACGGAGGCTGACTGGGCTGGCAACTATCTGGCGGGCATCAGCTCGAGGCAGTCGTCGCTGCGAGCGCGCGTCGCTTCTGGAGGCCTCTCGCCGCGACGCAGCACTCGGAAGAACCACGAGCTCGCCTCCAGCCGAGCGCTCGGAGCCAGTGTAGTCCGCCTGCGGTGCTCTTGTCCATACTGTGTTTTGTGCAAGTATCGTTCGTCCCGCGGTGCTTCCAATACGGCGTTCGCAGAGAAGGAACTCGAGCTTCCTCTTTCAGCTAAGAGCCGGCCGTCGTAACGCAGCGGTGAGGCACTGTGTCCCGTGCATCGCACCCGAAAGGTTCACTCCATCAGGCCTCTGCACGCTGCTGTGCTCGCGGGGTGAAAGTATCTGTGGTAGACGTTATCAACACGGATATATCTTAGGGAACGTTGCGCATAACGCGAGACCAGAGTCACGCAGTGTACCAATACAACTTGTTTATCCAATCAATTGCTGCCGTGTATCCCTTAGGGCGTGTAACGTTAGATCGTACGACCCTAGAAAACAGCAACGCTCCCTGCTTTGCGTAACCATACGCTCGTAGAATCTTCGTGTAGCGTCTTACAACCGAAACACCCTCCACCGTCTCATGCTTCCCTCATGGGCTCGGAGCTCTTCGACGATTCTCTTGCGATGCCGCTGTGGCAAATGCACCCGAAACGCCGCAACCGCACTCCCGCCATCACCGCATTGCAAAATTTCGACTCTTCCAGCGCTCGTCCAGCTCAGGGCGCGGCAAACAATCCCCGCCGATCCGCTGTCAGATGCACCAATAATGCGGCGCGAGAGATGCACGTGCGCGTCGCGAAACCGCGGCACAGACAGTGTGGCCGTGTTCAAGAGAAAAATTCTTCTTCCTGGAAAATTCTGTTTTCTGGGCAGAAGCGCCCCGCAAGCTTCCACAATCTAAGGATTACTGAAACAAACCCTGCGCGGGATTCAACTTGAAATACAGCGCTATCGCAATGACAGGGAGGAAGTCCGTACGACGGCTTCTCGTCATATTCTGTTCGTGCCTAGTGGGGTTTTCCGCGGTGCTAACTATTTGGCGCCAGTCGTTCTTTTTTTCGGTGCGAGGCGGAAAAGCGTTCGTTGCTGGTCCGAAGCAGCTGCAGGCACGAGCAGAACCCGCAGCTAGGGCTCCTATGGTATGTTTTGGCGCAGAGTTCGAGCACCACGGCTTCACAACTCGTCTCTTAGCAAGCATCGACGAGCCTGTGAAGCACGTAGTCGTCGTTCTCGCTGGAGAAGATCCCTCTATCTTGGAACTGGAACAGACGATACGTCAGGACTACCCATTTTGTACAATAATTCGCAAGAAACAACGCATCGGTAATGTTGGCATCTGGAATACGTGCATGCGCTATATGCTTGATGTAGCGAAGGTGCCGTGGGCGCTGCTTCTGAACAACGACATCATGATGCCACCCGGTTCCCTAGGAAATGTTTCCGTGGAAGCGCAGAGAGTTGTACAGAATCCGGAGTTTTGTCTGGGGCCCACAAAGTTGCGCAACGTGAAAAAAATGCTATGGTCTGCGCTGGTTGTCTCACGAAGGACGGCGCAGATTGCCGGCTTCTTCGATGAAAACATTTTTCCTGCGTATTACGAAGACAATGAGTTTAGTATTCGAATACGGAAGATTCACGAAAGCGGCACACCCTGCCGCCTCTTTCCAGTACGTGCCCGTAATACCTTCCATCACGGTCCAGCGGACTCGCCGGATTACATTTCCGGTACGGTTATTTATTACAACGGCGGTGGCGACCAATCAAAGAAGGTCATACAAGATCGGGCAAATGCGTGGAATCCGCACTATGTGGCTCTTAAATGGGACTGCCCACTTTACTTGTGGGAAAAGTGCAAGAACATGCATCCGTTCGGTCGAAGTGATTTGTCTCCAAAAGATTGGGCTTTTGATCCGGGTTATCGGCATTGCCTTGAAACGGGCGAGTCTGGTGGTCAGTTCGGCTGCCGCTATAACGTAAGTGTATTGCCGAGAGAGCCGGCTTCCTCTCAAATTTCGAGAGTGAGCTAGTTGCGCCCTTTCGTTTTGCGTTATGGACAACGCCGCTTATGTAATGCCACTGGTAGCGTCCATGCTATCTTAAAGTATGCAGGAGCACACACATTTGTTTGTACTGGTCGTGAAATTTTTTGAATCAGGCCTGAACTTGAAGCACGTCGTTCGAAATGAGGAGGGAAGGTTCGGTGGGCATCACTCAGGCCAGTATTCTAATGTATGAAGCGGTTATTCCGGACAATGATTCGGTGGTCTGCTGCAGCGTTGCAGTCTTTTCGTAGGGCGCGCTCACCCGTGAGCGATGCTGGAGCGCGACTGCGGCTTCGGTTGCGGCTGTGAAGCATCCTCTACTTGGCCATGCGCAACGCCAGTGAAGGAATATCGCCTTGCGCGACCTGACGGCCGTTGCGGCTGGTGCACGTGCTCGTGTTTCTTGTCTGGCCTATCAGAGACTCGCTCGCTACCAAGAATGAAGCAGCAGTTTCCGTGCTCCTGTGCTGCTTTTGCTGGAACATACAACGCCGCTGCGCACCCCAGTCGCCGAACAGACAGAGCACGCGCTGTCTCCTGCGACAGCACATCTTCACGTGTACACGCTCGGCGGCAGACGACGACCTTGCTCGCGACGCTACGCCCAAACCGTCTCTTGTGCTGGAGCAGAGCTGCGCACTTCCGTCATCCACGTCGAGCCCGACCAGACGAGTCTTGCCAAGAGCCAGCTGTCGAGTACGGAGACACTTGTCCGAGGGTTCCTGAACCTACAAATGTCCGCGGAGGGCCTGATGCATTTTCCCTGTTTACCAGCAGCGTACACGCTGTCGACATAACCCGCTCCTATCGAATGCTTATTTTCAAGGAGTTCGCTGCGCTCCTGCTTCCAGCGCGGGCATGATAAGCCTAAATGTGTCAGCGTCTCAGGGATCTCGTCTACACAGCAGGGACAGTGTGATTCGCTGCCAATCGGTTGGGCGAGACGCGGCGACGCGGAACCCGCTGCTTGTTCAGCTAGGCAGACATAGCGCTATTCGTTTGTTTTCACGCAGAGCGGTGGACTTCTGTCCGAAGATGCGAGGCACTGAGGATCTGAATAGGTTGGAAGACCGACTCCCGGAGATTCTTGAAAAAGTAAACAAGTTAAAGGAGGATGCAAACGAAGCGTTCAAGGGTTGCCGCTTCCAGCACGCAGCTCAACTGTATACCGAGGCAATTCGAGTTATCACAACAGAGGCTCTCAGCTGCGAGTCCGAGTCGCAAGCAGTAGCACTGTTGAGCGAAGGGCTGTACGAAAACGAGCACGCAGAGCCCACTGACAGCGCTACAGCAAACGGTCAGGTGAACGGCAGCTCCGCCGCGAAATCTGCAGATGAGACCAGCCCGGCTGAGACGCTCCGCTTTCTGCTCGTTGTTCTCTTCGCGAATCGGGCGTTTACACACCTGAAAGTTGAAGCACACGGATTCGCCATCAAAGATGCCGGCTTGGCAATAAAGCTGGCGAAGAAGCCGTACCCTAAAGCGTTCTATCGAAGAGGTGCAGCGTACTTTGCCCTTGGTAAGTACAAGCTAGCTTTGGCGGACTTCCGGAAAGCGGCTGCGGCTGCACCAACCGATAAAGACGTGCGTTTGAAGATTCGCGAGTGTGAGCGGCGCCTTCGTGAAGAAGCGTTCTCAGCAGCCATCGACAGCTCTCGCGACACGCCGGCGTCGCTGTGCCGCAATATCGACGTATCAGGCATTGTGGTTGAGGATTCCTACGATGGCCCGCGTCTAGTAGCGACGCATGAGAGCAATTCCGGTCGCATTGCTGCGGGTGACGGCTCCGTCACGCAGCGGTTCTGTTCTGACCTCTTGGGACACTTCCGAGCGCAGAAGCGTCTGCATCGCAAGTATCTCTTACAGATCATTGGTGCGGCCTACGATCTGCTGCGCGGCTACCCGAACATCGTGAAGCTCAAACTAGACTCGCACGATGGGAGCACTGACGCGTCGGCAACGAATGCGCAGCAACACCGAGACTCGTTCACACGGCCTATTCCGCCGGCTGCCGCCGATAGCAACTCGTTTGTAACGAGCTCGCCGGTGCATGTTGTGCCGCAGCTCACGGTATGCGGCGATACGCACGGTCAGTTCTTCGATCTGGTCCGCATTTTCGAATTGAACGGGCTACCGAGTGCAGAGAATCCATATCTGTTCAATGGCGACTTTGTAGATCGGGGTTCCTGGAGCGTGGAGGTCGTAACGACTTTACTAGCGTTTATGGTGTATGATCCACGGTGCATGCACCTTAGTCGAGGTAACCACGAGTCGCGAAATATGAACAAGATCTATGGATTCGAGGGTGAGGTCCGCCACAAATACTCCGAGCATTTTTTTGAGCTTTTCGAAGAACTTTTTCAAGCGCTTCCGCTAGGCTATCTGATCGAGGGTGCGAATCAAAAACGGGCGCTGGTCGTGCACGGGGGCCTCTTTTCCCGCAACGGAGTGAAGCTGGACGATCTGCTCCGGCTGGATCGATTTGTTGAACCGCCGAGCACTGGTCTGTTCGCGGAGCTGCTTTGGAGTGACCCGCAGAAGGAGCATGGCTGGGGTCCCAGCAAGCGAGGCGTTGGTGTCGCGTTCGGGCCTGATGTTACCAAGCGGTTTCTTGACGACAATCAGTTGGAGCTCCTGATCCGTAGCCACGAAATGAAAGATGACGGATACGAGGTCGAAGCAGACGGCCGCCTAATCACGATCTTCTCTGCACCAAACTATTGCGATCAAATGGGGAACCGCGGTGCCTTCATTCGCCTGAAACCTGACATGAAACCAGAGATCGTGCCGTTTGAGGCAGCAGAACACCCCGCAGATGTGCGTCCAATGATGTATGCGTCGGGCGGTGGAGGCCTCTTCGGCCTCGTATGAGACGCGTCAGCGGGCAGCCAAGGGTCATCGCCAACCTGCAGCAGCACACGAATAGATGAAACTCGATTCGTTAAATATTGCATAGGCATACGGTCCAAGGACTCTGGTGTGAACCTGTGTGAGCGCACCAGATGAATAGAAAGGCGACGGCAACGGACAAGACTCAGGGCACGTTCCGACGCCGCACATTCGCCCCATGGTTCCAATAAATTGGGCAATATGCTGCGCCCCTGCTGATACGTGAACTGCTCCTGTCGGACGAGCGACGACACGCTTGTGCCTCGTTCGCGGTGAAGCTCTTACGTGAAACATGAACATGTACGCGCTGGCGTCGACGTTGCGGCGACTTGCGGCAGGCAGCGCAGCGTCACATCTGCAGCTGCGTTGTTGCGATTCCGAAAGGCACTTCCTTTTTACAACACGCCACGAACGACTCGATCCGGTTGTCGTGCGCGCCCTCGTCGGGGCAGAGGCTCGAATTTCCAGATTCCCGTTCCGTGGCAGAATCCCGGGGACACCATGCGATGCCCTAGTCCTCTTTGTCAATCTCGGAACACTTATATCCAGATTTTCGTTCTCAAATGCGCGTCGCCGTGTCCCCGCCGCACGGCGTCTCGTGCGTTGCGCACCGCAGCATATTTGATTTCCCGGACGTTCCAATCTCACCGGACGGCTGGTTCAACGCAAGCGCTGCGGAGTCTGCGAACGTTGCCGTTTTGGTGCACGCCGGTCGCTGCGGTGTCTTTGAAACCATCTAGCTACTGTGAACGGAAAGCACTGGTCGAATACCGAGCTCACGTGGTCGATGTCGGAATCCGAAAATAAGGAGAACCTCTCTGGTCAGGCAGCGTCGGCGGCCTCGTCAGAACTGGGGCGCGCCTTTCCATCGAAAGTGTTTACAGACCAAGCGCTGGCACCACTTACGGATACCCAGCAGGCGCTTGGTGAACGTAAGGTTGATGACGATGCAGCATGTCTGGCAAAACAAGGCCAGACACCTGCGGAAAAACTCGTGGTCTGGGAGGCGATAGACGCCCTCCCGCGGAACACCTTTGTACTGTTGAGTGTCTTGAGCATCTTCCCTGACGACGAGAAACTCGTGCAGGCATCGCTCACGCAACTGCTCGAACTCAGTGTCCAGATTGGCGCGAACCAAGCTGGGGCGTACAACGCAGCCGTCCCCGAAGAGCAGGTCTCGCGAGCGCCGACAACCCCGTCGACAGCTGCACTGGGACTACTGCGAGCGCGCCCGTGCATCATTGCACTTGTCGAGACTTTATTTGAGTCCTGGTCGGGAAAAAACGAGCGGATTCCCCGTCTTTTATGCGGATTCATTTTCGATCTGTCAACGGTTGATGCTGGAAGAGAGGCGCTGGCGGCGCGATCGCGTCTTCTCGAACTGCTCTGCGAGGCCGTGACAACTGCATCCGCGGTGCTCCGACATCCGCTTCCGGCTACATCGGATCCGTCTGCTCGTAACGATGATCAGCTCTACTCGCTATATTATGCACTGGGAGCACTAGGTAATATCGCAGTTGCTGGTGCGCTTACACAGATGGTGCTTCAGCGTCAGATCGATCAGTTCTACCTCTGTGTCCGGGATCGCGTCGCAGAGCTGAGTGGCGTCTTCGAGGAGTCTCAGCGAGAGGTCCATTACGCGTCATCACTGGTGCATTTGGTGCTCATCGTGAAGATTCTTCGGGAAGCATTGCGGCTGCTTCTCAATCTTATGTATCATGCAGGTGTGCAGGCCGTACCACGCCATGTCCAATCCGGACTCATTGATGCCCTGGAGCAAATTCGAAGCTGGCACGTTGGAGATACTTCGATCATGTCTCTGGGCCTCGAATCAACCGCTTCTTTAGAGGACGCAACCGTATCCAAGGCGTCAATGCCGCCAGTGTTGTGGCAAGCAGCTGCTCGTATGATGCCTTTGGTTTCGCGCCTTCATCGACTTGTTGTCGAGCTCCAAGGTCAGACCATCATCACAGAAGCTGTTGACGCTGCCATCGATACAACTGCACGTGAACCCAGCACCACCCCGGTTTCCGGGGTCGATCAAGAAGAATCTGCTCCCGGGCTCTGGGGTGCGCCCATTCTCTTCATAACCATATTTCTCGGTGCGGCAGTGCATGTGGGCGCGCATGTTCTGCGTGATCGTTGAGGCTTGGTTTTGCTGGAAACTTTCTTAACGTCATAGATTCCGCCCTGGTATTCTAGTATCCATCAGATGTTCCTAAAATCGAATCACTCGCGAACGTCATTGCGCCTGTGCGTCTTCTTTCTTCTCCTGTGCGAAACTGTGCAGATTTCTTAAGCGTGGTGGTGCGTGGTGCGCGCTAATCTTTTCTTCAGCTGCGAACGTTCCTGATGACCCCGATGACTGCGGACCATGCGAATGAAAGGCTGCCTTGTACCACGAAACTGGTGTCTGTCGCTATCCTGGGATGTACCGTTCCCGAGCGGCCGTCTCGGTACGTGCGTCTCTGTCAGGCCCTGGCTATCGGCGTGCCTACAGGTGCGCGACACGCCTTGTCGCAGACGGCGCTCGACCTTCCGCGAATTATGAAGCGTTTCTTCGCTCAATCTACGCTTTTCCCAATGACCCGTCATGCAAAAGCGCTGCATGCGGCCTGCATACCGGAATCCCTAATCCACAACAGCCATCCGAAAGCTCATGAGATGCGCATCGCGGTAGGCGTCCGCCATCCGCACGCATCTACTGGACACGTCACGCGTTTCACGCAGCGACACGCATCGCGGCAGGCGTCCGCCATCCGCACGCATCCACTGGACACGTCACGCGTTTCACGGTACAGGCCGGAACAGGGACCTGCCGCATACAGTGTCATCGGGCAAGGCGCGGATGCAGGCGTTGCGGAACGCCGTGGAAGAAAAACAGACAGGTTTGCAGGGCAGTTTCGGAACCGTGCAGGCAGCCGCTCTGGAGCAGCGTTGTCATGCGTTACTCTTGGAGGCTGACAGGCGCGCTGTTTATGCGCTACGCTCGATGTAGTCCAACGAGTTGTTGAAGTATGAGTTCTTGGGACGGCTACCAGCGCACCCCTGCCAACGGCGGATAACATTCTCCGAGTTCGATATCCACCACCACCACCACTACCTGCTGTGGTGACTCTTTTACGCAAGGCGTGGGATACGGAGACACTCAGGTGCGGGCTCGAGTCAAAATAAGGCCGCGAGGAGACGTCGCGGCAGCCACCAGGCCGCATCCAGCGCCGAGGCAAGCCCGAAGAATCCGAAACAAAGGAAACAGATCCATTGCAGCAAAGACGGATCCAGCGGTGCTGGAATGTTTCGCTGTGGCTGGTTTCGCGCGAAGAAGAGCATGAGCGCTATGAAAAAACCACAGGCTAGATTAAGTCCCAGGGAGGCGAACCCTTCCATGACTGCCAGGAAGCCGCGTGGGTTCATCACCGCGACTAAAGCGATGAAGCCATAGAAAAGCACATAGAGCGCATAACGCAGCGTTTTGGCGCCGGGTCGCGTCCGTTGTCCATTGGACGCGATACCCGCGCTGCTGGAGACGCTACCGTCAACCATGTTATCTACGACGCGATCCAGCGGTGCGCTCGAGTGCGGAACCGTCGACGACCCCCATTGTCCCTGGTCTCCGTCGCCAGATTCCACTGGAAATGAGTCATGTTCCCAGGACTTGCCGTGCTGCGATGGGAGATGTGCTCCCACACTGGTTGTCTCTTCCGAAACCCGAGCGGGCTTCTCAGAAACAAACCGGACGCCGGCAACAGCAGCCGGGCCGTCCCCCGCAAACGTCGACAAGGTTTGACTTTCCAATACGCCGTCCTCGTTCAGCGTTTGGTTCTTTGCGCCTTGCTCAGCAGTTTGATGGAAGGCACCAGGCATGCGCGCCCAGGACGCCACCACTCCGTCAATCATGTGGCGCAGACCAGAGCCGATCACCAGGAACGAAACCGTAATCGACACTGTGATGAAAATATTCACGAGGACCGCAACCGCTGGCGCTGCCTGTGCCCGATGCTGCTCCAGAGCTGCAATCAATGGCACCGTACTGATCTCGCCGAGCGCGTTCGCAGCCTCGAGGGAAACGACCACTCCCTCGCTACCCTGCGATGGAGCATCCGGAGTGGCCTGAGGTACAACAGCCAAGACCGATACGCACCAGACGATATTGAGAAAATAGCAGGTGATGAGGCCGGCAATCACTGCAGCGCGATAACGACGCACTCCGCTTGCGCTTGGCTGCTCGCCCAGACGAGCGTACGTTACCGGCATGACCGTGGTGAGACCTCCCAGCGCGACAGTTCCCATGAGGAACGGCTCCAGAAAAGCGCTCCATTGGTTGCGCCAGGGATTTGCGATCTCTGCTCCGAAAACGCCCACCACGAGCACGATGACCACCAAAAGTGTAGCTTTGATTCCCGTCGCGATCGTTAGCACCGGCAATACTGCACCCAGGCAGAAAATAAGCAACGCGGTACCAACTGCACAGAAGAGTGCGATCGACCACCTCGGTGCAATGAATGCGTTCATGAGCGTCTGTTTGGACAAACGTCTCAGCGACGGTCGAAAGAGTGCAACATACGCTTGCGGCCCCGCAAGTCCGTACGATATCATAATGGAAATAAAATGGAGATAAACAGCCGCCTGAAACAGCAGTCGAAGCCAACGTTTCTGAAGGAACGCTAGCGCCATGGCGGAGAGCGAAGGTGTTGTGTGCTGCGTATCTCTATTGCACGGCGCTGTATCGACGGCCTCTTCGGAGCGGTTTGGCGACGAGGCCAGTGCACCCGTCCGGTCTGGCTCGAGGGCGCGCACTGTCGCATACGGTGGATATGCAGCGTTTCGCTCGATAGCCGGCGATAGTGTCAAGATCGTCTGGTCAGTGGGGCTAGCCCTGCGGGCCGCGGAGAGCTCCTGCGACACTGTCGACGTGCTGCGACTTCGAGTCTCCTCCGTTGTGTCGTAGTACTCCATACGATCGTGCTCGAGACGGTGCTTCGGTATCGTGGAAGAGGGAGGCATGTGATCGTTCTCAGGCGAGCCGCCCGCTCGATACTGCGTACCATGATACCTGCGAAATCCGTCCTGAGCGTGGTCTGTGTGGGTTCGACGCTCGAGTGCCAGGCTCGCCTGAGTTCTTTGCAGAAGCTCAACCGCTACGACGACAGCGCAGGCTTCTGCAACCACTGTCACTGTGAAGAACACCAGAAACGGAGCTATACCACAGCGATAGAGCGAAACCGGAAGTCCGAGCACACCTGTCCCCAAAACTGTCGCGATGCTCATGAAGTACACATAAAACCAGGTTGCAGCGCTACAGTTTGCATCCGCTGTGCCGATAAAGTCACTTGTTGGTGAAGCTCTGGCAGCGTTTCGACCGCTTCGTCCAAAGCTCTGGAACCAGGTTGGGAGCCATCGCACGCCGCCTTCGCTGCCCACTGCGTTGGCTCGGTCGTGAGAAATCTGTTCGGGAGGGTCGCATTCACGTTCTTGAACGACGCTCTCGTGGTTCATGACCTCAGTTCCTTACGCGAAAACGTCGACAACCAGACGCGACACCAGGTGCGTCCTTGTGCGCACCAGGTTGTCCCCTATGGAACGTCTGTTCACGAGGCGGCTTCCCTGAGCGCAAGTGGGCTCAGTGAGTCCCAGTGTCTCGCCAGAGCGCCGGCTCTGTTTCCGGAACCTGAGGAGCGTTCAGCGCGTCTACCTTCGAAGCGTTTATTACCTCAGTCCAGAAGCCTGGACAATCGACGAGGTGCCGACTAGATAGGCCTCCGTTCAGTGAGTACGGGATCCGCTGGTGGCGCAACACTGCGATTTCTCTAGTATTTCAGCTCAACTGTGTTGCATTCCCCAGGTGCGTGGATTCAAGTGCTTTTTTTGCGGTCTATAGCAGAAGCGTTGGAAGTGCGTTCATTTTGAAGAAATGAAAAGACCAAGGGAAAGGTATTGACATGCAAAATCGCGGATCCTTGAGGCTCGGTGTTGCCGGGTACCCGAAAAGAAACGAAAAAATCCTCTTGTCCTTTACCATCGAGCGAAGAAGAGCAAATGTCGAAGAAAAAGAAGGAAGATAAGCGAGGAAACGTTTTTGGCCGACGGAACGATGACGAGACTGCAGAGGCGCAGAGGGCAAGAGTTTGAGGAATCCTTACACTGAGGCGGTCAACCAGCGGCAATGCATGCATGGACTTCGTGAACCGAGACTTGTACACCGTCATCAATATCAGACGACGTCTAGCGCTGAAGACGAGACCTGCGGAGCTGACGTGATCTGACTTTGTGGGCCGGCCTCTGCTGCATGAAGTGTTCAGGGAGACGCCGAAACCGATACCTGGGGGCAGGTCGAAAAAGCCTGCGAGATGTCTTCGCGTGGATATTAGTTTTCACTCGCAAGAACAGATACTAGTTCGATCCATTCTCCGTAGTCCGGCCGGCTCCATCCGCGCTGTTTTTGATGGAGAAGGACGGATGCATCGAAGCGGATGCTACCGAGTACGCGACTGCTGACGATCGCCAGGCACCATTCAACAGCTCTGCTTGGAATACCGTGATGCTGTATCCATTTAAGAACGGATTCTCATTTAAAAATAGAGGTTCAATCAGTTTGGTGGTCTTTCGGGTGCCGAGCCTATCGCAGGTTCTCGCTGTGGTGGTAAAAGCTCCTCCACTGCCGCTGCTTCTGAAGCCAGAGTGACTGTGCAGCGCCTCGACGTCCGTCTACTCGGAGCGGATCTGGGTATGGCGCATGCACCAAAGGGTGTGCGCTACGCTCATGTTCGAAGAAAATGCAATAGGTACACTGACACGCTCGAACACGTTCAAGTTTTGGTCTCTTCCAACAGACATCAACACCAGCCTTTGCATGCTTTTTTGGGACTGCTCCGGTTTCCCGTCTCTGGTCTCGGGCTTTGAATATGCTGAACGCTTTTTCTGTTTCAACACCGTGGTCAGCGGTCGAAGAAATGTTGATAGCTACGTTGAAGCACCGATTTTGTTGCCTTCGGCTGTTGCCGATGCATTTGATGTACAGGCGGAAGTTGCGATCCACGTATAGTTTACCCTTTTCATCTTCTTTGTATACTGCATCGGTGCGCGCTTCGGAGCGGTGACACCGGGCTGTGTTCGGCTGCTCCGCCACGTCTATAACCAAACGCTTTCTTCCGCGGGCGCATATTATGCCATGGGGATACATGTTTCATCACTCAGTGCATGCCCTCGAAGGGTGCAGAAGGCTCCTTTCGATGCACTCTTCTGTTTCCTCGCCCGACGCCGTTGCTTAGGATCACGGATTTTTTTCTAGGCTATTCACTGGGCGAGTACGCTGTCCGCTGCATACACAAACACATGTTGTTCCATTTGACACGGGATTTTTGGTGCACGATGCTGTCTTTCATGAAATAAGCATCGAACGAAAAATCCAGGCTACAGAACAAGTCGAGAAATTCCGCCCGGTATACACTCCTTTCATTCAAAGCGGTGACGCACGCTCCACTCAAAGCGATCGCTGCGGGGACTTATCTACGAGCCCAAGACCCTTATCCATATAAACAGAAGAGACGTGCGCCTATAGGGGCATGTTCTGTAAGAAGCATCGTGCTTCTATGGTGGAATTCTCTTTCGTTGGCAGCCACCAGGAGAGGAGCATCCGTCTTTCGATCGGAATCGATTACTTGACGTGGCAAATTCATTAAACGCTCGGCATCAGCCTGTGAACAAGATGATAAGGCTCGACCTCGAGTACTTTTTCGCATTTCAATCCAGCGACGCGAATTTCTGCGCACACGAGTTACCCTGGAAAAGAAGCATTGAAACAATGAAGAATACTTTATGTGGCGATGCTATACACGAGGAAAGGAGCAGCGTAGAGGCTTGCAGGCATGGACTGGATGATGATATCACTTAGTTTACGGACCCTGGTTCGAACGCGTCGCGAATCATCTTGATTCGGATGACGCAACGAATCCCAGCGGCACCGCGGCGAGGGGCCGCTTGGAAACCACGACCGAGAACACTTAAAATTACGTACGAGCACGGTAAGCTCGAATTACTGGTCTTGGAATGTCGAGTGTGAAGATCTAAAATAAAGTTCGAAAAAAATGGCAAGACAGGGGAGGGCGAGCGTTTCAGCTTCTAATTTTTACCAGACACGGGCATAGCCCGCAGGGCTAACGTCCAGAGCGGATGCTTTTCGTGCGGCCGGTGTGCGACGCTTCACGCAGTGCTGGAGCAAGTTTCTCGACATTTCATGATATATCTGAAACTTGCGAAAACAAGTGACTGGCTTTGATGCAAGACTACCATAAACGAGTCCCAAGCCACTGTCGCTGGGGCCGCGAGCACCACGCCTCGTCAGCGCCCAACAGACTCGTTTCCCTTATGATTTCTTCTTCAATGATATCACGCAAATTGCGGAAAAGATGTGCCTGTTGCGTCCCATGACCATGACTTTGCGCCCGTCACAACCCGAAAACATGCTTCCAGAACATCACATACTTGTCTGGAGGTGATATGGCGATGCCGCAAGTGCGTCGAGTGCCCAGGTGCTTCTCAAGGATCCGAGGCAGCGCATCGCTGTATTGAGCAGCATCATGAAACAGAGACATTCCACGTTTCCACCGCTCGGTACGGACCACGTATGTACGTGAATGCGATGCCAAGTAGAGCTCGTTCGATTTGCGTGCTGCACGGAAAGCGACGCGTCAAGCAAGCATGTTGCACATGCGTTATCCCATCAGCGACAAAAGACCACAAGCAGCCACTTCTCGCTGCACCTCTGCCCTGTTTGCAGGATGCGCAGCACGTAGCCCGCCTCGCATGTGAACGCTGAGATCGGTGCGCACCTGTACGCGTCATGCAGGTGGTGCAGATCAGGGCAAAACTCTAGATACATCATTGCATCCGGTTTTCCGGTGATTTTCACGAAATCCACGCCAGATTCACGTCCCACGCTCTGCGGCAAGTGGATTCCAGACGTATATGGCGACGCGCTTGACCGCATTGCTCGCACGCTAGGGAGAGACTCGTCTTACACGGGGATTCCATCCACTTCGCTAGCCTCCGACGCATATGCTTCATCGCGCTCTCCCTAGACCCAGTGAGCGCTTTATCAGCCTCCGGATTGGAATTGAACGACGGACCTGCCAAAGTTCTAGCTCCACCATAATGGATCTCCAGCATTGAGAATGCCCATCAGCGACCCGAGCGATGCTCTGCCATGGCATGCGATGCCATCATCCGATCCCCGTACGGAAAAGCTTTTCTGTCGTCACCTTGTATCCGCACTGGCGCTATGGACGCGAACGCGGGCGCCCGAGGCACACACTCGGCGCACGATAGAACTTGAGCAATAACCAGTACCCTCGAGGGGAACGTATCGGTAGAGGAACTTGAACGTAGTGTGAAGCATGATGGATGCTTTCCCGAATGCCGGAGCGCATCCCGCAATCGGGGATCGCTGGTCTCCGCTGTGTCTACGTTCGATGAAACAAAACAAATGCGACATATATAGACGGAAATACCCTCCAGCGACGCCATCCGCGGATCACCCGAAAAACGGCGACACGGCGGGGCATGACGGCGTCCGCGCACCGATCACTGTACCAGCGGCGCTTGACCTGAACATCGCTCTTCGTGTGTGTGTTTGTGGGTGACGCGTGCATCTGGTGTTCACAGACCGCAGCAAAACGCAGTCAGTTCGAGGACGTCCAGCACGACTGGCGTACTGAACAGCTTCGTCTTCGCTTCGTGAAGGACAGGTAACCTCATTCAAGACGAAAGTGCGCTGGTTATCGAACGGAGTCGTTCTCGTTGGAATTCGACGTTCCGGTTGACGCTGCCAACGGAAGCGTACGTTACAAGTCTGACGCTAAAAATTTACGCTGCAACGATCACGCAAAGTGCGTGACGCATACGCAATTCGTTTCAAGAAACAAGTCTCTTCTGTTCAACGAGCTTATCGCAATGAATTCTCACGTCGACGGTGCCTCTTTCGCAGAGACCGAACGGGCTGTGAATGGCGGCTCCGAGTGGTCGCACCTGAACGGTGACGTCCACGCCAGCACCTTCGCAGTGAAGGTCGGGTTGGCGCAGATGCTCAAAGGTGGTGTCATCATGGATGTTGTGACCCCAGAGCAGGCACGAATCGCAGAGAACGCCGGTGCTTGTGCAGTCATGGCGCTCGAACGCATTCCGGCGGACATTCGGGCACAGGGACAAGTTGCGCGCATGAGCGACCCCGGCCTGATCAAACGAATCAAAGCAGCAGTGTCTATCCCGGTCATGGCTAAGGCACGCATTGGGCATTTCGTGGAGGCCCAGATCCTCGAAGCTTTAGGAGTGGATTACATCGACGAGAGCGAGGTGCTAACCCCCGCCGATGACCTGCATCACATCAACAAGCACAAGTTCCGTGTGCCGTTCGTCTGCGGATGCCGCAATCTCGGCGAGGCTCTCCGTCGAATTCAGGAGGGTGCGGCTTTCATTCGCACGAAGGGCGAGGCCGGTACCGGAAACGTAGTCGAAGCGGTTCGCCATGCGCGGCAGGTCGTGGGCGAAATTCGCCGGTTGCAAACCATGGATGATGACGAGCTCTTCACGTACGCCAAAGAGATTGGGGCAAGCTATGCCCTGGTGAAACGTACAAAAGAAATGGGCCGGTTGCCCGTGGTCCAGTTCGCAGCTGGTGGCGTCGCAACGCCCGCGGATGCCGCGCTTATGATGCAACTCGGCATGGACGGCGTCTTCGTCGGCAGCGGCATCTTCAAAAGTGCAGATCCAGAGAAACGCGCACGTGCGATTGTGAAGGCGGTGGCCAACTACAATGATCCCAAGATTTTGGCGGAAGTGAGCGAAGACTTGGGCGATGCGATGGTGGGCATTGAGATGGACAAGCTCGTACAGAAATGGGCAGCTGATTCGCGGCACAAGGCACAGTGAACAAGCAGCTGCATGCATGCATGCAGGTACTACTATTTTCGTATCCCACTGCAGACGTTGCGTAACTTGAACGCATAGTGCACAGCAACCCAGACTGGTTTCATGCGTAGCATTCGAGAATCACCGCCAGTGGAGGCAGCGAAGCGGATTCGCTACCCGGGAAAGGCTGCGGGTACCGGCGCGCATGTGCCTTGAGCACGCACGCGGTGCCAGGTTGCAAACGTGGCAGTCGGCGTGAGCGTTGCCCCAAAGTCGCTGAGGGATCCAGCATGCACGAGTGTCGGGAAAGTACGTCCATCTCGGTTGAAAGTTGTAGACAAGATAAAAGGCGATTTAAATGCTCCGGGGCGTTTGCTCAATGACTAGGTGCGTTTATCGCGCGTGCCAGAGCGCCACGCACTGGCTAGGCTCGCTCCAAGGTGTCCACGGCGCGAACTTCTCCAGCTTCTGCTGATTCTGGGTAATGCTGTAGGATACGCAAGCGCACTTCACGGATGGTCTCCAGTAGCGAGGCATTTCTGCGGGCTTGCATATCATTGGAGAGCAACGGTGACTCTGGATAGAATCGCTGAAGCAGCTGTCGCCACCAGAGGTAGCAGCGATAAGCGTTCAGGTCGGGGTGCACTTCACCCCACTTAATCTCCGAGACATCACGCGGCACCCGTCGCGTTCCATCTGGAGTAACGAACTTTTCCAGAACGCCGAGAAACTGCAGATTCAAAGAAGCGGCACGGTGTGCGCTTCCCCGACGGCTAATGCGACGTGGATCCATATGGCGCTGCCATTCGCAACGGCACTGGAACTCCGAACGAGTACCTACATAGATAGCGATTCGCGTCCAGAATCCTTCGGACTCGGTGTATGCACTGCTGCGGCCTCGTTTCCGGGAAACCGCTGGTTTGCCGTTTCCTTCGAGAACGTCCATCGTTCGTGGATCTGTTGTGCCATCGAGTTGATCCGGACGGGTCGTTACATTCCCAAACTCCGACGCGGCAGCGGGCGCTTCACCGTATTTGCGCATCGCTTCAAGGAGTCGACGGCGCTCGTCAGGGGACCATCGGCCTCGCAGGCGGCCTCTGCTCTCAAACGACTGCCGCCACTTGTCCCGGCATGAGGAAGCGAAGCGGCCCACCTCCTCTGCGACTTTGGACCAACAGGGACCGTGCTGTTCAACAGCACGCTCCAACAGAGCCAGTTGTTCTTCGGTCCAATCACCGAGGTAGTTATTTCCAGCGTAGCGGCGGCGTGCCGTATCGTAGACCTGACGCCAGCTGCGACCAGGCACAAAAGTCGCGACGCGCTTCCAGATGCCACCCCAGTTGCGAAGCAGAACCTCTGAACCGGGAAGCTGGTGCGCACATGCTCTGCGAACTGCACGGGGTCGCGTCGCCAGCTCACTGAACTGTTGCGGGGTTGCTGGGAGCCCCAGCTCTGTGCAGACCGCTCGTAAGCCGTCTTCGAGTTGTTCCAGTTCTCGGTCCGTGAAGCGACCTTGCATACGAGGCCGACTCGCCCGCGCTTGCGAATCGCGTTCCTGTCCTGAGTCGCTGGGCTCGCGGCCCGTGCAAGCGTTATCAGCTGTCATGGCAGAAACCCGAGCGCCAACGCCTGGTGCGTGTGCTTCCAGTGTTGCACGTCGGCAGCGGTGCCGAGGCACCGTGCACTGCAGAGTCCGCCCCGAGGCACTCTCGCTGCGAGCTGCGTCTCTGGTGCACGACGAACCGCTCTTGGCGCGACACCAGCGCTCGACGGAACCGACGGGTGTACTTTCTGCAAACAACAGGCGTCCTGGTCGCTTCGCTTGGTTGTAGTGGCAAAACGCAGCGTGTCAGCTCTGAATACAAGCAGCCTCGCCCGCTTTCAAAGTTGCATGCTCCCTCACGCCGTTAAACGTTGATCAGCACGACACCCAACCCTGTCGTTGAATCGGATTCGTTTAGTGTGCCTGCTGCTACGAGGGCTTTTGTCCACTCGCGCTCTCCGCAACGTGCGTAGCCTCGTAGGCAGCGGGTGCGTTAAGTTGCATCCCGCGGCTGTTTCGCTACGCTCGCACGCCAGCGCTGCTGAGCAGCATATGCGAAGCGCCTCTTCGTCGTTTCTTCCAGGACTTGCGGCGGCGTTTGAACGCGAATTATTAAAAGATCAGGGGTTTGTCGTCCTGAGAGGGTTTCTGGAACCGAGCACAGTGCAAGCGCTTGGAGAGGAGGCGCTGTTTACGCTTCAGTATGAAGCGGATAGTGTGACGCACACTGGCGTTGCCGGGCACGGCGGTGTTATCGCGTGCTATGAAGCCTTGCCAGCGAGCACCATCAGCGCCGCTGATTATGTCACGAACTTCCGTTTGAATCCGAATGCAGACTCCACCGAGGTGCTCAGCGTGTCGAGGCGACTGGCGGCTCTGGCCGCTGAGGCGCTCGCCTGTTGCTTCGGCTACACGGCGCTAACGGAGGTGTTTCTCTACAATGAGCAGTTTATTTGCAAGCCGCCCACACAAACTATTTACTCAGCGTTCGATATTCATCGAGACCGAGATTACGATGTTGAGGACAAGTTTGCGTCAGTGGTAGGCACTGTTGCGGTCTGGGCGCCAGTCTCTGGGACGGTGTCTCGCTTAAACGGTGCGCTGTGCATGGTGCCACGCACGCAAGAAGCTGCGTTTCTGGCGTTCCTGGAGCGTTTGGGCGGCTCGGCGAGTCGGCCGAGCGCTTTCGTGACTGAAGCGCTCTGCAAGGCGCTGATGACAAGTGCAGAGGCGCCAGTGGCGGCATCGCAGGCGTCACTACTTATGCTCAGCCCGGGCGACGTTGTCGTTTTTGCGGACGACGTCTGGCATTGGTCGTTGCCTTATCGACTGGAAAGCGGCGGCCAGGTGCCAGAGTGTCCACAAGCACCCCGTGCATCCGTTCTCCAGTCTCGTGTCGCTTGGATGGCTCAATACTCAGGCGATGTCATTCGCTCGAGACGTCGTGGCGGTTCTCCAGCGGCGCTTGCCGTGCGCTTGCCGCTAGGCTGCGGAGAATCGCCTCTGCCCGGAAGGAATGAGGATGGATCGAGCCAGCACCACTGTACGAACGTACAGACATAGACAATTCGATGAGAACATTTTCAGGCTAGGAATTTCGCATTCACTTACAAACAGAGGACTATTTAGGGAACTCTGGATCATCGGCAGAGACATCGACTTGTCGTTTGCCCGCACGACTCAGTCTCCGCAGGGTCACCTGTTGATGACGCCACTCTCGCATTGGCATTGCCGGGAAGCCAGCGTACACAGCATGACCCGGTGCATTGCGCGTGAGCACGCTATTCGCGGCCACATCGACATGGTCACCGATTTCGAGGTGATCAACGGCTCCGCTGCGTCCTCCGAAGCGGCAGTACCGACCGATTTTGGTGCTCCCCGCAACACCGGCTTGCCCGCAAATAAATGTATTTGCGCCAACTTGAACGTTGTGACCAATCTGAACAAGGTTATCGATTTTAACGGCATCCTCAATCAACGTGTCACGCCAGCTGCCCCGATCAATGCACGTATTGGCCCCGATCTCAACTTCGTTACCGATGCGCACACTGAGTTCTTGGGGCTTTTTCCGGACTTTGCCGGTCTGTTGGTCAACTTCGAAACCAAATCCGTCCTGACCGATAGCTACCCCGCTATGAATCACACACCGGTCACCGATATCGCAGTTCAGCAACGTTACGTGGTGGTAGATGCAGCAGTCAGCGCCGACGGAAACGCCAACGCCAACAACGGAGTGAGCACCGACGCGGGTCCGAGGCCCGATCCGTGCACGCGCCATCACGCACGCGAAAGGCTCTAAAATAGCGGAGTCATCCACTTGCGCTGTTATGTCAACGACTGCATAGCTGCGCGTTAGTCGGTACTCTCCCTCCATCCATAAACGAACGTGAGCCCGTGTCAAGTCCGCGGCAATAGCTCGAGCGCAACCGATGGCCTACGCTACACTGCGCGATCTGGGGTGCCGACGCGGCCGCCGCAATGACTGCAAGTCGCTTCTCCGGGCGATGATGATGTATTGGAAGGAGAGCTCACTGGGAGCTAGGCAGGTAGGTAGGCAAGTAGACGGACACTGAGACGCTGGAACGTCGAAGTAACCAGTGACGCGGATTGCGTATGATCTGCAGCGCTGTAGGTGTCAGTCTTCTTGTGTATTGGGCGTGTGCGCTGTCGCTGACAGTTGGCAAAATCTGGAGTACGCGACTTGACGCGTGGACCCGGTATGGCGGCCTACGGCACAGCGAAGACGATACCCTGGACCAACGGAAAACGCAAAGGCGTTGGGGCACGCTTTCTCGTGCGCAGACTTTCCGCGCATTTTACTTGGTAGCCTTCATCTGGAACGGCGCTTTGCTCTACCACACACGACTTGCGAACCTCTGTCGATATAGTGCGCGAAGAGAACAGGTCAGCTGTAGCTGCGCAACTGCGTATGGTTGGGTAGCGACCCTGTTCCAAGTGCACACCCTGCGACGTCTCGGTGAGAGCTATTTTATCCATAGCTTCACCGAACAAAAACTTCCGCTCGTCCTTACTGCCGCCGGGCTATCTTTTTACGTATCTCTGCCGATACTCTGGGTGTGGGGTCGGAGCTGCTGTCATCATCATGGCCAGTGCCTGAGTGATCTAGATCTGCTGCCGGCGCTGCACATGCGGAAGCAAAGCACAATACCGCTCACGTTGCTTCTCATCTGTTTCAGTGCCGCCAACTTTGCGCAATTCTGGGCACACTACGAGCTTGCTCGAGTTCGCAAGGCGCACAAGCGCCCACGCTCTCACTACGCTGTACACGACGCTGTGTCGTGTTCTCCGAAGTACGCGATTGTGACGCGGGGGTTATTTCGCTGGAGTACGTGCCCCCATTATCTCGCTGAAATACTGATCTATGGCATTCTGATCGGCTATCTGGTCGTTTCGGGGTGCGTGGGGCTATGCGCCGCCCTGCCTGGCATGGTGATGCTTTTCGTGGCCACCAATCTGGGCCATACAGCGGTGCTCAGCAAGGAATGCCTCAGGCGACGTTATCCGCTCGTGGAATTTGTTCAGAAACGTCCAGCGCTGGTCCCGTGTCTCCTCTGAGTATACCCAGTGGTATCGAATCATGGGATACCATCATGATGTAATCGTTGCTCAGGGAGATCGTTCCCGATGTATAGATAAATATGGCGCTCCAGCTTTGCGGGACCGTTGACTCGTGGTATGCGATTACCTTGCTGCAAGCAAGAATCCGGCACCTTTTTTCTAGATACTGATGTTTTTGCAGTGGAAGATGCCAGTGTTTCAGCAGAATACGAACATTAAGTACGAAACAGTTTTCTCGAAAAAATCGCTCGAAACCAATCCGCCGAAAGCTCCAAAATTACGAGACATTTCCGAATACTGATCGAGGCGTTCAAGTATCGCGGGAGAAGGCGCTTGTGCGCATGGTCTCTGGTCGAATCACACCATAGCAAGCCTCTCATCTTTAACTGCATCGCCATCTGATGTTCGATCAGCGTGCCCTTCGCAATCTCGTGCATCCAGCTCTGTTTCACTGTTCGCTTCTTCTCTTCCTCTTCCAGCATGCACAAGTGCTCGTGGTGCGTGTATGCCGTCCTGAACGCATCGATGGAAATCTTGCGGAATCGATTCCTCCACTCTTGGTACACTCTGGTCAAGGGAGCAAGAGTGCAGCCCCTGAGCGTCACCGCACGTCCAGAGCTATAGTCTGCCACCGAACGACGCAAATTTTCGGGGACTTTCTTTTCCAGCTTATTGAATAAGACAACGAATGCATGTTACTTGCCATCGAGCAACCGCAACCGATCGCAACCCAGCACGATCTCATGAACTCCTGCCAAACATCGTACGCATGCGGCATTTGGTCGCTCATTTACGCTCTGAATGAAGCGTACAGAGCGTACGGCTCTCCTGGATTCGGTTTTCAGTGCATCGAGATGAGTCCTGACGCCATCATCCCACTTGTTGGTGTGCCTCGTGGCGTTCATCATGCTCGGAACTCGATGATACCGACCTCTGGAGAATCAGGTCGTTTTGCATCTTCTGTCCCGAGCGTCACTTGACGCACGAAAACTTGATGAGAAAATTCCGGAGAAATGTGTAAAGCTGGCAGCCCTACGTCCGCAACGCATGCGAACAGTTGGTTGACGAGGTGTGCCGAGGCGCGGGAAGCCGGACGAGCCTTCCTCGAGTGAGCAGCTCAACGGCTCGCAATGATGCCATGCACCTCACGTTTCGGAGGATGCTCCCAATATCTTTGATTCAGTAGAGGGTTCTTGACACCGGTTCCAGGCTGTTCTTCCCGCTCAAACAAATCTTCCTTCCTGTCCCTCGTTGTTCACTTTTCTGAAAATTCCTTCTCCTTCTCCATCTTGCTAGCTTTCTTCTTCACCCGCCAAAGTGACACAGATGTTGTTGAGATACTGGATATCCGTTTTATGGGATTCAGACGCTCTGGGAAAACGTTGGGACTGAGCCTCGCCTGCCCTACGTACGCATCTTCGATTCCTCAAGTACCTTTACATTACCTCCTCCGTGGGCAGCCCGAACTTGAGCGCATGCGCGCCTTGCTGCTGCCTGCCACGCACATGCAGGACACATTCTTTTACGTAGAGTTTCATAGGATCCATTTTGGGTGCACGACATTCTCGCTCATGACTACATGAAGCGTACTTCATCCACCTGCTGACCGTAGAATGACGCACATTTAAATGCCAGGCCGCTTGTTCGCATGCGGGCAGCGACATCCTACAGTCTTTCAGCGACCTCTCTCCAATCTAAAGGATAGATTCCTTTTATGGAGTAACTGCGAGAAACACACAAGTACATGCAAAAAGTGCATGATGTTGCAGGCGTTCTGCGGAACGCACGGCTCCGAGTTTAACCCACGACGCCTGCAGACACTGTGACCACTGTAGACTTCGGTGCCGGAGCCACCGCTCTACACCGTGTCTGAAGCTAGTTCCCAGGTGGTGGAAGCAGTGAACATGTGCTAGGATCAACTGCCGTAGCCAGGGTGCTGACCCATCTCATACCGCATGCCCGGTAAGTGCTGGCGACTCTGCCGCTTAGGCTTACGAGCAAATCGCTCCAAACGATTGCACTCGGTTGACTGGCAGGTGCGATGTACACGAGCACCCCAGTGACGCCCTTTTCGCAGCGAGGTCGCCGCAGTCGTCGCGTGTACACAGCCTCGTATCAAGCGGATCCCATGAGCGCTATTGGCGATGCGGTCTCCGAAAAACTGGTGTCCCCAGGCGCCTGCAGATCGATCTCACGAAGCAGCGTTGTCCCGATCATTTCCTTCCGATCCAGCGGCTGCGCCATTCGGATCAGAAACTCTTGAATGATACCCAACGCCATGTCGGTGCTGAGGTCCACTTTGCCCTCATCGAGATGGCTCTGAATCCATAGCGGCAGTTTGCTCCGATTCTGCGCCCGATTATAGCGACGATCTGCCAGAATCATGAGTCCGTAATCCACTTTAGAACGGATAACCCGTCCCATGCATTGCGCAGCCTGTCGCATCGCGTCAAACGTTAAAAAGTCACCCTCGCGTATCTGCAGGTGCTCGCGAAGAAACTCCAGCCGAGCGCGCAGGACACGACTTTCTGTGTACTGGAACGGCACGCCGATTATGACGACGCAGCGCCCATAGTGTCGGTCAAAATCGATTCCTTCAGCAACTTTTCCCCGAGCAACGCAGAGAAAGATCGCTCCTCGGCCGCTATCACAAGCTCGTCGGTAGTTCTCCAGCGCAACCGAACTCTCAAAAATGTCCGGCGTCTCGATGAAGACGAGCTTGTGCTCTAGCAACTTTTGAATAATTCCCATCTGGTGCCACATCTGCACGACGCTTTCCAGATAAATGTAACTCGTGAAAAATCCAACGACGCCATCTGGTACGACGCTGGCCAGCTCGACCAGTAGCGCACCATAGTTGCGAATGACGCTCGGATCTCTGCGGCTATCGTATTTGCTGCTGATCGCGATCTGGTCGGAGCCGCGGGCGATCACCATCGGACAAATGGACGCCCGGTGCAGCGATATGTTCAGCGAGTGTGCGACCGCAGGTCGGAAGCCCAGGATACGCGCATAGAGATCCAGGGGTGAGATCGTTCCCGTGGTCAGAATCACCGACTGGAAACGGGTGAAAATTGGTCGCATCCCGATAGAGGCATCCAGACAACTCAATTGCAAGACAGGATCCGGCACGTTCGGGGCGCGCTCATCGTACGGTTCCATGATCACGGAAAAGCCCTGCGAATAGGTTCCAAGCAGCGTTGCAAAGTGTGCAAGCTTTTGGAGCGACACAAAATCGCGAACATTGCTGATTTCCAGCGTTTGCAGCAGTGACGCAAGCCGATCCGAACAAAACCGCAACGGTTTCGAGTCAGGGATCTGAACTGACGGCATCAGAGCATGGAGGAAATTCCGAGGTGTATCCTGGGTCACTTGCGTCGATCGCATCCGTTGTCGGAAGAAATCGATCAATCGAAGCAGAAACAAGAGAAAGTGTTCACCTCGTCGGATATTGCCCGGGATGGTCTCCTGCAAAACATCTTCTGGAATGACGGGCGAGGCTTCGATTGTGAAGGCGTCCACGTCCGCGGGCCGTCGAATGCCTTGTAGGATGCGACGGTATTCCTCAAGGAGACGCCTTTCGTCATGTGTTCGAATTTCTTGGATCCGATTGCGCAAGCTTACAACGTTTGCTTGAGCACGTCGCAGGTCGTCCAGTCGAAGACTCACGCTCAGCGCATCGATGCAGACATTATCGATATTGTGTGCCTCGTCGAAAACAACGATACACTCACGGGAGAGTTCTCGCGAAATGAGGCCTGCAATCTTCGGATCCAGCAGGTACTGATAATTGTACACAATCACATTGGCGAAATTCATGGTATGTCGAACCGTGTAGTAGGGGCACCAGCCCCGCTCTCGACCGATCTGGAGTACCTTCTCGAGCGTGTAGATCCCCGAAGGTAGGATCGCATCGTTGCCTTCCCGTCGATAGCCCTCGTAGAACTGGCATAGCGTGGTGGGTAGGTCTTCAAGGTCGGGGTTCTTCTCAAAACGAGCGATTGCGGCCGAGTGAGATTCCCGAACCCAACTCGCGGTGAGTGATCGGCAGAGCGAGTCGGCCTCTTCGCGACTCTCGGCCTTGGAGACTGCCGACTGCAAACACAGGTTCCGTCGAGTTGTGAGGCCTACCGCCAAGACCGCGGCAGCCTGGTCGCGTTTCCCTGCCTTTTCAAGTTGCGCGTCGCGGTACCTGATCACGACCTCCAGCTCAGATAGGACTTTCTCCAGTTCTCCAACAGTGCGCGTGCAGTAGATCAGCTTCCTAACCTCTCTGTGGGCAAGCTGGTACGAGGTGATGAACGATAAAAGGGTCACCGTCTTTCCCGTGCCGGTCGGCATTTCAAGAATGCAGTGCCCATTCGAGTCGAGCGCACGCTTCAACTCGCGCATATACGCGTACTGCTCAGGATAGACGTAGTCGTAGGGAAAGTAAACCTTGACATTCTCTACATTGAAGATCATCCCGCAGAGAATGCAGGTCTCTATTTAGAGCCTTGTTGAGCTGGTGCTTAAAAGCACAAACGACGCAGCATGAAGACCAAGTGTGCAGCATCGAGTCCGCGTGAGCCGCACGTCCCGCATGAAGCGCGATTCCCTGCGTCCACGAGTGGTGTCTTGGAACGGATCCATCGAAAACTTGAAGAATGCTCGATTTTTAGCATGCTACATATACGAAAAGGAGACGAGTGGAGGCTTGCAGGTATGAAGTGGATGATGCTATCGGTTCCTTTAAGCGGCACTGCTCGAGGGCGTCGCGAATGATGATCTTGGTCTCGGAGACGTCACGAATTCCAGCGACAGAGCAGCATGGGAGCTCCTGCGACTAGACGACCACGAAACCGAAATCTACGCATGATTCGGCAAGTCCATATATCTCCACTTGTAGTATCGAGGCTGTACATCGGCAAATATTTCAGAAGAGATGCGCAAGCCACGAACTGAGCGAGCAGGTCGGTATTCCATTTCAATCTGACACCAATGTGGATGCTCCCTGACGCTTCTGTCATTTTGCGCGGGTCGCTGCGCACAAACATCCACGGCATCGTCTGGCGAACAGACGCACGTGAACATCCTCTGCAATACCGTTCGGCGATATTGGTCTTTTTGATACCCAAGGCTGTGATCTTCTGTCGCGAACAATCGCCGTTTCAAGTCCTGCTTTACGCTCGGTATCCTGTGGACTGGGAGCGTTTCTCGGCAACGCGGCGCGGGCAATGCAACCTTGAGCACGAGTCCTCGCGAAGCCGGCCAAGTCATTGGACAGCATATCACCTGCACCTGTCTTTGGATGCCTTGAATGGGCTCCCGGTGACACGGTCGCTTCCAGAAGATCTGTCACCACAGAGTTGTCATCCAGCTGCTCTAGTCATGATTCAGTCGCTCGCCTTTGAATAAACTTTCGCTTTTTTCGTCTCGATGCAGATGCCTTCACGTGGGACGCTGCAGAGTGCTAGTGATGGCGTTTTCGTGCCGTGCCACCGCAGGGATCCCTCGTGCCGACATGCGCGCTTCCGGTGCGACTAGTGCCTTAAATGGCGCCAACGAGTACCGACGTGTCGATCGCGAAAGCACGCAACAAAATGGGAGAACTTTAGAGCATATAGACTGCATATGTACGTCAACGTGTATGAGACATGTCTAGACAAAGAGATCCCGTAATTGATTTCCATTCGAGCAGTGGAGCTCGCCGCATCGAAACCTTCAACACTGCGGAGGTTCCAGGACGATGCATCTCACCAGAATCCGGCTGGATATTCGATGCCTTTTAGTAACCGATAAATGGATCAGCAATCCGCCTTCCATCCATGTACGTTACACGAAGCACAGATCAGACTTGCCTCCAGACTAATGGTCAGGTCAATACCATATCGCGGATCTTCCGGGTGCAGAGCCTTTCCTGAACGCCCGCTGCAACATTCTATGCGACCCCGCTGCGGCGTTTATCTCACAGAGACGGAGCGGCTATGCGGAACCTTGTCGGTTGTCGGCTCAAGCAAACGCTCTGTGAAAGAGCCGCGTACCGGCGCGTCTTTATGCACGAGTGGTGGGCGCACTGAAGATACCGGCGGCAAGCTCAGCGAATTGTCAATCCAAGCTGGCATTGTGAGGGCGCCCGCAAGCCTCGGCCACTACCAGCCGAGCTCTTTTCAACCGACAAAACGATTGTACGAAGGAGGAATCCCTGGTTTGGAGCCTCTGTATTCTACATAATCGACTTTTCGTTTCTTTTCATCAGGAATTCTCCATTCGGAGCTGCCGAGCTCTATTCTACCGACAAAACGATTTGCATGACGAGGAATCCCTGGTTTGGAGCCTCTGTATTCTACATAATCGACTTTTCGTTTCTTTTCATAAGGAATTCTCCATTCGGAGCTGCG
>Ga0080006_1147892_pt1 | contig 37156 bp, 27 predicted proteins | sample RS3BMetagenome_FD_69209 | JGI IMG/M metagenome (GOLD analysis project Ga0080006, IMG submission 69209) | Ferric oxide microbial mat and aquatic microbial communities from Rainbow Spring, Yellowstone National Park, USA - RS3B (SPADES... ...
AGGCCCTCAAGAAGATCGACGAGGGCAGCTTCGGCATCTGCGAGGAGTGCGGCGAGGAGATCTCCGTCAAGCGCCTCGAGGCGCGACCCGAGACCACCCTCTGCATCCGCTGCAAGGAAGACCAGGAGCGGATGGAGAAGGACTACACCTGAGTCGCTCGGTTCGCGATTCGCGAACCGCGACTCGGGTCGCTCGGGGCCTGGCCGCCCGCCATGGCCGGCGCGCTCGACCAGCGTCGCCTGTCTCTTCTCTTGGTTCGCGTCCCTGGTCTCTCATTTCACGTCCTTCGTCTCCGACTTCGTGTTCTCCATCTCGGACTTCGCGTGTTCGATCTGCGACTTCGTGGGAATCTTTCTTCGGCCACGAAGTGACGACTCGAGCTTCGCGTCCGGCACATCGAACTTCGCGTCCGAGGACTCGAGCTTCGCGTCCGAGGGCTCGAACTTCGCGTCCGAGGGCTCGAACTTCGCGTCCCGTGACTCGAACTTCGCGTCCCGTGACTCGAACTTCGCGTCCGAGGACTCGAATTTCGCGTCCGACGGCTCGAATCTCTCGCCCGTGAGCGTTCGGCCGCCGGGCAAGGGCGCGGGCTTCCTCGGATGGTAGGCGCGTTGCAGTTTCAGCGGAACGCGTCGTTCGCGTGCGGAGAGATCGCCAAGGCGCCAAGCCGCCAGCGCCGCCAGAAGATGGAGGGAGCGGCGCGCAGGGCCGCGTCTTCGATACGGCCATGCTTTCGACTTCTGGCGGCTTGGCGGCTTGGCGGCTTGGCGTTTCCGCCAAGGCGGCGATCGCCTGCGGCGCGGTCTCAATCCGGACAGCGCTCGGTGTACCCGTCGGGAGCGACCGCGCGGTAGAGCGCCTCGACCAGCGCGAGGGCCGCGTCGTGCGCGAGCACGAGGGGCTCGCCGCCGCGGACCCCGATCGCGACGCCCGCGTCCGCCGCGCGGCGGTCGTCGTAGAAGAAGCCGCCGTACGTCTCGACGTAGCCGAGCGCCGGGCGGTGCAGTCCGATGCGGAAGAGCGTGCGCGCCAGCCAGTGGCGCGGCACGACGGCACTCGCGCCCCCGGCCGCGATCCCGACGTGGGCCGCGCCGGCGTCGGTGGCCGTCAGGTCCGCGCGCGCGAAGGGGAGCGGCGCGCGCTCGCCGGCCTCGAACGGCGCGAAGGGCGGCTCGGGCAGGCGCTCCCACGAGGCGGGAGGAGGGGAGGCTTCGACCGAGTCGCTCGCGAAGACGAGCGCGCGCTCGATGCCCGCCGCGTCGACGACGCCGCCGGGGGGGACGTGCACGAGATCGCACGCGTGGTGAGGACCAGCGCCGGCGGCCTCGAGGACGACGACGTACGCGCCCCGGGGCGCGGCGACGGCGCGGGGCCGGACGCGCAGGTCGAGCGTCGCCCGTCCGACGCGCGCGAGCACGCGGTCCTTCTCGCGGAGGGCATCGAGCAGCGCCAGCGGCGGAGAGATCGAGACGTAGGACTTGGCGTCCGCCGCGCGTCCCTCGCTCACCGCGAGGGGGCGATCCCCGGCGGGCGTGGGCACGCACGCGCAGAAGACCAGGCTCAGCCCGCAGCGCCGCATCCCGCGGGGGATCGCGAGCGGTTCGTACGGCGGCCGGAGCCGTCCCGGCCAGTGCATCAGCCCGAGGGGGTGGAGCACCAGATCGCCGACCCGGTGGTTGTAGCGGGCCACGTCCTCGCCGGTCGCCGCGTCGGTCAGGAAGGTGCGCAGCGGGAAGCGATCGACGATCTCGTCGCCGGTCGGCAGCGCGATCGCGTACTCGTCGGACACGTTGACGTGCGCGAAGTAGAGCGGCTCGGACGCGGTCGCCACCTCGAGCTGCGCGTCGCCGACGCGCGCGACGACGACCAGGTGGTGCTCGAAGCGCTCGGGGCGCGCCGCCAGCTCGCGGAGGTTCACGCGGCGGACACCCTCGATCGGCGCCCGACCTGCCGGCGGGAACACCCAGCCCGCCGCCGCGCGGTGACGCACCTCGGACGGCGGCTCGCCGCTCACGGCAGCCGCTCCCGCAGCCACGGCACGACGACGTCCATCAGGCGCTCGACGTCGGGCGCCTCCTTCTGCCCGAAGTCCGGCTCGAAGTAGTGGCGCGCGCCCTCGATGCGCACGAGGCGCTTGTCGGCGGCCGCGCACGCCTCGAACACCGGCGCCACGTCGCGGTCGAAGTACACCTCGCGATCGCGCCCGGCGTGCACGACGAGCGTCGGCACCTCGACGCGGCGGGCGTTCTCGACCAGATCGGCGCGCGACGACAGCCCCGACCACGTCGACAGCCACGCGCGCGGCGTGCACGTGCGCGCGAAGCCCAGGGCCGCCATGTTCATGAGGTCGGGGCGCTCGCTGAGCAGCGAGCCGTACTCGCGCGGCGGGCCCTGCGGATCGGCGTCGACGCGTGGATCGGTGTAGGCGGGGTTGGCCATCGTCCGGTGCACGACCATCACGGCCTCGTACGCCCGCCGCCGCAGCACGCGCTGCCGCTCGGCGAAGGGGCGGTCGGCGAAGCCGGGGCGCTCGGACTCCTCGGCGGCGCTCGCGTGCTCGGCCAGAAGCTCGCGCGCGCGCGCGTCGATGCGGCGGACGCGCTCGACCTGCGCGGCGCGGACGCGCGCGACGAAATCCGGGGCGTACGCCGATGGGGAGGGCGGCTCGCGGAAGCCGTTGCGCTCGTCGTAGACGTCGAGCGCGGGGTCGCTCGCGAACGCGTCGGCCTCGTCCACCACGGCGGCGTCGATGGACCGCAGCAGCACGTGACCCTGTCCGCGGTGCGCCGCCACGAGCACCAGCGCGTCGGCCGGCGTCATCTCCGCCGCGGCGAAGCGCGTCGGCGATCCGCCGGGCGAGCGATCGAGCCTGTCGCCCGGCGCGAGCGACGCCTGCGCCTGGTAGTAGCCGGCCAGCGATCCGCCGCCGCTGTTGCCGAGCAGCACGACCCGCTCGATCCCCGCCTTCTTGCGCAGCCACTTCACGCACGCCGCGAGGTCGAGCACCAGCTCCTCGTGCTCGCACATCGTGTCGTCGTTCACGTGCCGGCTGTTCGCGGCGAGCACGCCGAAGCCCGCCTCGACGAGGCGCGGCACCGCGTAGTGGTGCGTGAAGTCGACGCGCGGGTGCATCACGACGACCCCCGTGCGCGGCGCCGGCGCGCCGGTGCGCGTCCACCAGAGCGCACGGATCTGCCGGAGGTCGTCCGTGCGCAGCGCGAGCGACGTGGACTGCCCTCCCTCCGGCGGGCGGCGGAACCAGAAGGGCGTCGTGCCCCAGTACGTCTTCGCGACGAGGATCATGCGCGCGTCCTTCCCCCCGCCGCCGCAGTTGCCCGCGCGGCGGCCCTCCGCGCCCGGTCCAGAAGTCGTACTAGCTCGAGGCGTCGCACGATCCCCATGATGACGCCATGGCGACGACGCGAACCAGCGAATGGGTGGCCCGGGCGGGAGAAATCGGCGCGGCGCTGGCGGAGGGGGCCGCGCGGCGCGACCTCGAGGGCGCCTTCGTGAGCGAGGGCTACGCCCTGCTGAAGAGGCATCGCTTCTTCTCGATGGCGATCCCTGCCGAGCTGGGCGGGGGAGGCGCGTCGTTCGGGGAGCTCTGCGGCGCCATCCGCGAGCTCGGGCGCCACTGCGCGTCCACCGCGCTCGCGTTCTCGATGCACTCGCACCTGATCGCGGCCACGGTGTGGAAGCACCCGCACGGTCAGCCGGGCGCGGACCTGCTGCGCAAGGTGGCGGCCGAGCAGACGGTGCTGCTCAGCACGGGCGCCTCCGACTGGATCGACGCCAACGGCACGATGGAGCGAGTCGACGGCGGCTACCGGGTCACGGCGCGGAAGATCTTCGGCAGCGGCGGCCCCGCCGCCGACGTCCTCGTGTCGAGCGCCCGCTACGACGATCCACGGGCCGGCCCGCAGGTGCTGCACTTCGCCGTCCCGACGTCGGCCGAGGGAGTGACGTTCGCCGCCGACTGGGACACGCTGGGCATGCGGGCGACGGGGTCGAACACCGTCCTGTTGCAGGACGTCTTCGTCCCCGAGCAGGCCATCAGCCTTCGCCGCCCGCGTGGACAGTGGCATCCGGTGTGGAGCGTCGTGCTCACGGTGGCGGTGCCCATCTACATGTCGCCCTACGCGGGGATCACCGAGGCGGCCTGCGAGGTGGCGCTGGCGATGGCAGCCCGCAAGGCCGATGCGCCGTACGTGCCGTACCTCGCGGGCGAGCTCGAGAACCTGCGCGCGCAGACGCGCCTGGCGTGGCGAGGTCTGGTCGACAACGCCGCGGAGTACGACTTCACGCCGTCGCTGGCGCGCGCGAACGACGCGCTCGTCGGCAAGACGCTCTGCGCGAACGCCGCCATGGCCACCGTGCGGAAGGCGATGGAGGTCGCCGGTGGTCAGGGATTCTTCCGAGCCTGCCCGCTCGAGCGCATGCTGCGCGACGTCAGCGCCGCGCCGTACCACCCGCTGCCGGAGAAGCGTCAGCTGCACTTCAGCGGGCTGTTCGCGCTGGGGCGAGATCCCATCACCGGCAGCGTCATGGCGCCGTGAGAGGGCGACCCCCGGCCATTTCACGGGTTGGAGCGTGCCGTCTTGCCCGAAGCGAAGCAAAGTGACCACGGCAGGAGGTCGTCGCCTTGAAGAAGCGGTTCCAGGCGGAGCTCATGGAGGGACACAAAGGCATCCTCGCGGTGCTGGTCCCGTTCAATCCCGAGGTGGCCTTTCGGCGAAAGCCGACGCGACTGGCGGGGCGTCGACATGGCTGGCCGGTTCGCGGCACCGCCAGAGGCGTGGCCTTCGACGGCTACATCGGTGAGCGGTGGGGTAGATTCTTCATCGCCCTCGACGAACGCGTCTGCTCCGATGCCGGAATCGGGGTGGGCGACGTCGTCGCGGTCTCCGTCACGCCGAGCGCCGAAGCGTCGGTCGTGGCAGCCGCCGTCCAACAATCCAGGAAGACCACACAGCCGTCGAAGGCTCGGCCCGACGCGCTCCCCTCGGCTCACCCTGCCATGCGCCGGGGGTGAGCCGCGGACGTCGCCGTCGCCGTCGGCGCGGCCCGCCGTGGCAGTTGCCAGATTGTGCGGCGTCCGTTATTACGAACGACGTGTCCCGTATTCACGCGCGCCGCCTCACGCACCTGCGCCAGCTCGAAGCGGAGAGCATCCACGTGATCCGCGAGGTCGCCGCCGAATGCGACCGCCCCGTCCTGCTCTACTCGATCGGCAAGGACTCGGCGGTGCTCACGCGCCTCGCGCAGAAGGCCTTCGCGCCCGGTCGCATCCCGTTCCCGCTCCTCCACATCGACACCACCTGGAAGTTCCGGGCGATGATCGAGTTCCGGGACCGCTTCTGCCGCGAGAACGGCCTCGATCTCATCGTGCACACGAACCAGGCGGCGCTCGCCGAGGGGATCAACCCCTTCGACCACGGCAGCCAGAAGTACACGACCATCATGAAGACGCAGGCGCTGCTCCAGGCGCTCGCGAAATACCAGTTCGACGCCGCGTTCGGCGGGGCGCGGCGCGACGAGGAGAAGTCGCGCGCCAAGGAGCGCGTCCTGTCGTTCCGCGACCGGTACGGCCAATGGGACCCGAAGAACCAGCGGCCCGAGCTCTGGAGCCTCTACAACGCCCACATCACCAGGGGCGAGAGCCTGCGCGCGTTCCCGATGTCGAACTGGACCGAGCTCGACGTCTGGCAATACATCCTGCTCGAGGAGATCCCCATCGTGCCGCTGTACTTCGCGGCGCCGCGGCCCGTCGTGGAGCGCGACGGCATGCTCGTCATGGTCGACGATGACCGCATGCGCCTGCGGCGCGACGACGTGGTGCGCACCGAGTGGGTGCGCTTCCGCACGCTCGGCTGCTACCCGCTGACCGCCGCCACGCGATCGCGCGCGACGACGCTGCCCGAGGTGGTCCGGGAGGTGATCGAGGCGCGCGAGTCGGAGCGGCAGGGCCGGCTCATCGATCACGACGAGGACGGCTCGATGGAGATGAAGAAGCGCGAGGGGTACTTCTGATGGTCGCGGCCTCCCGAACACCGGCGCAGCCGCCCGAGCGCGCGCTGCTCGAGGAGACGACGGAGCTCCTGCGCTTCGTCACGATGGGGTCGGTCGACGACGGGAAGTCGACGCTCATCGGACGGCTGCTCCACGACGCGCACGGCGTCTTCGACGATCAGCTGCGCGCGGTGAGGCAGGCCTCTCACATGGATGGCGCGGAGATCGACTTCTCGCTCTTCACCGACGGCCTGGTCGCCGAGCGCGAGCAGGGGATCACGATCGACGTCGCCTACCGGTACTTCGCGACGTCGAGGCGCAAGTTCGTCCTCGCCGACACGCCCGGGCACGTGCAGTACACGCGCAACATGGCCACCGGCGCCTCGACTGCCGCCGTCGCCATCATCCTCATCGACGCGAGGCTGGGCGTGCTCCAGCAGTCGCGCCGCCACGCGTACATCGCGTCGCTGCTCGGCATCCCGCACCTGGTCGTGTGCGTGAACAAGCTGGACCTGGTCGGCTACGACGAGGCGACCTACCGGCGCGTGTGCAGCGACTTCGGCGCGTTCGCCTCGAAGCTCGGGTTCGACGGCGTGACGTTCCTGCCCATCAGCGCGCTGCGCGGCGACAACGTCGTGCACGCCAGCGCGCGGACGCCCTTCTACCGCGGCCCGACGCTCCTCGAGTACCTCGAGACGGTGCCGATCGACGACGACCGCGACGCGCGGCCGCTTCGCTACCCGGTCCAGACGGTGCTGCGCCCGAGCCTCGACTACCGGGGGTACGCCGGCCAGATCGCGTCGGGCGTCGTGCGCCCCGGCGACGAGGTGGTCGTGCTGCCGTCGCGCAAGACGACGCGCGTGCTCTCCGTCGACCGATCCGGCGAGCCGGTCGACGCGGCCTTCGCGCCCATGTCCGTCGCGCTCCGCCTGGCCGACGAGATCGACGTGAGCCGGGGCGACATGATCGCCCACCCCGGCAGCGTACCGCGCGTCGAGCAGCGGTTCGACGCGATGATCGTGTGGCTGCAGGAGCGGCCGCTCGGCCGCGCCAGGTCGTATTTCCTCAAGCACACGACGCGCACCGTGCGCGCGCGCGTCGAGGCGATCGGCTTCCGGGTCGACCTCGATTCGCTGCAGCACGTCCCCACCGAGCACGTCGGGATGAACGACATCGCGCGCGTCACCGTGCGCGCCCAGCGGCCGCTCTTCGTCGACGCGTACGCGTCGAACCGGACGACCGGCGCGTTCATCCTGATCGACGCGCTGACCAACGACACCGTCGCCGCCGGCATGATCCTCGAGCCGACGACGCAGCCCGAGCCGTCGTCGCGCGGCGACGATGCTCTGGCGAAGTCGCACGTGACCGCCGAAGAGCGGCGCGAGCGCGTCGGACACGGCGGCGGAGTCGTCGTGCTCGCCGGGTCCGCGGCCGGGTCCGATGAGGGCGCCACCGCCTACGCCGTCGAGCGGCGGCTCTTCGACCGGGGGTACCTGGCCGCCGTCGTCGCGGGCGACGCCGTCGAGCCGGCCGCGGTCGCGTGCGCGGAGGCGGGCGTCATCGCCGTGTGCGCGCTGCCGCGCCCCGCGGCGACCGCGCTCGTCGAGCGGCTCGGCGCCGGGCGCGTCGTCGTGGTCGGCGGCGGGTCCCCCGAGGAGATCGCCGCCGAGGCGGCGCGCGGTCTGACCGAGCGCGGCGTCGCCTGACCGGTCCCGGGGAACCTTTCGCGGGCCGCGTCGTGGAACGCGGTGACATGATGGCGCTCGCGATGACCGCGCCCGGTTTTCCTGCGGCGCCGACCCCGCCGGCGGAGCTCGATCGGGCGACGCTCGAGCGCGCCCGGGCGCTCGACCCGGCGGCGCTTCGGGCGTTCGTCGCGCGCTACGAGCGCCCGGTTTTCGCGCTGCTCTCGCGGATGCTCGGCCCGGGGCCCCACGTCGAGGACCTCGCGCAGGAGACGTTCCTGCGCGCGGTGCGCGCGCTGCCCGCCTTCCAGCCCGACGGCGCCGCGCGCGTCTCGACGTGGCTGCTCACGATCGCGACGCGCCTCGTGCTCGACGCCCGCAAGAAGAGGCGCCTGCCGCTGGTGGCGCTCGACGACGCGCGCACCGAGGCCGTGCCCGACCCGGCCACGCCCGAGACGGAGCGCGCGCGGCGCGAGCTCGGGTGCCGCATCGCGCGCGCGGCCGCGGAGCTGGGCGACGATCAGCGCGCGGCGTTCCTGCTCGTCGACGTGCACGGGTTCTCGATCGCCGAGGTCGCGCGGGCGCTGTCGATCCCGGAGAACACGGCGAAGACGAGGCTCTTCCGCGCGCGCCAGCACATGCGCGAGCGGCTCGCATCGGACGCACCGGACGGAGAGGACCATGAGCGGGCGTGACTGGGACGCGTGGGAGCCGCAGGAGCCGCCGAGCGGCTTCGCCGACCGGGTCGTGGGCGAGGCGCTGCGCGAGACGCGCGGACCGAGGCCGTCAGGGGCGGCGCGCGTCGGCGTCGGCGTCGTGTTCCTCGCGGCGATGGCGGCGGGGGTGGCGATGACCGTGCGTGCGCGCCGCGCCGGGGCGCACGGCGACGTGACGGCGGAGGCGCGGCGGGAGGTGCACGTCGACGGCCGCGCGATCGCCGTGCTCGAGAAGGGGGCGCACGTCCGGTGGGATGGCGACTCGATCGCGCAGACCGGCGGCGACGTGTTCTGGCGCGTCGAGCCGGGGGCGCGCTTCGTCGTGCACACGCCGGCGGCGGACGTCGCCGTGAAGGGGACGTGCTTCCGCGTGAAGGTGCGCGGCGGAGACGGGGACATGACGCGGAGAGATGCGCTGTCGGGAGCGGTGGGGGCGGCGCTGGGCGCCGCGGCGTTCGTCGGCGTGTACGAGGGCAAGGTCGCCGTCTCGCACGCGGGGCAGAGCGTGGACGTCGTCGCCGGCCAGGGCGCGCAGGCGGGGCCTCGCGGTGTGCGCCTGGTGGGCGACGCCGCGAGCGGCGCGGCCGCGTTCGACCGGGCCGCCGAGGGCGGCGAGGGCGAGGGGGAGCACGCGCTCGCCGAGGCGAACGCGAACCTGGCCGACCGGGTGCGCGACTACCGGCGGCGCCTCGACGACATCGCGGCGGAGAAGGCGAAGCTCGAGAAGGAGCTCGCCGAGGCGCAGGCGAAGCTCGGCGACGGGGGCGTCGCCGACAAGAACAAGTTCGATCTGGGGCCCGACGACTACAAGGAGCTCGCGCAGAAGGGGGAGGTGCGCATGCGCACCGTCTGCGGCCATGGGAAGGACGTCGCGCTGAGCGACAAGGAATTGAACAAGCTCGGGCTGGCGCCGCAGGACGGCCCGGTCGTGCAGGCAGCCTTTCAGCGATCGCAGAACCGGGTGTGGAGCGTCATCAAACCGCTCTGCGCGCAGGCGCTCGGCGGCGGCGCGGACGTCGATCGCATCGGACAGGGGACCTGCGTCTCGATCATCAGCGGTCTCGCGCAGTCGCAGGACAGCCAGCGCTATGACGAGGACGTGCGCGAGGTTGCCGAGATCCTGGCCCGCACGCGCCCGGCTCCGGGCCCGAACGACAACGTCGACCCGGTGGTGCGCACGTACTTGGCGCTCGCGAGCGAGTCGAACAACCTGGAGAGCGATCTGGCGCAGTCGCTCGGCCCCGACGACGCCAAGCGGATCGCCTACTCGGACGAGGGCTGCTGGAACAACAGCGTCTTTTCCGTCGGCCCGCGCAACCCGAGCGGCAACGTCGTCACCGGCGCGGAGACGAACGGGCCGCCCTGAGCGCCGGCCGCGCCTGACTGCGGCTCGACGACGTTCGACCTCGGGGCGCGCAAGGTCAGAACGCGATCATCACGCCGAGCGTCAGCGTGTCCTGGTGCGTGAGCATCCGCGCGCCCGCGGCCTGGAAGACGGGCTGATCGGAGCGGTCGCGCCGGTATTCGAGCCGGCCGACCGTCCGCAGGGGCCCGAGGTGGGCGGAGGCTTCGAGGGTCGCCGTCCCCTCGGCGATCCGCTGCGGCGTGCCGGTCATGAACCCATCGACGTCGTCGAAGTGCTCTGCCCGCACGGTTCCGGCGAGCCACGGCAGAAAGACGCCGCGCACGTAGCCGCCGACCCCCCACCACTCGGCGCCGCCGTCGCGCGCGTCGTGCCCGTAGTCGCCCGTCACGGCGAAGCTGAGCCAGCTGCGAAGCGCGAAGACGGCGTAGGCGTCGAGCTCGTGGCGGAAGGTCAGCGTCGGGTCGTCGAGGTGGGTGACGGCGCGCTCGAGCCCGCCCATGTAGTCGGCGACGAGCTCGAGGCCGTCGGCGGGGCGCCACGACACGGCGCCCGCAAACGAACGCATGCCGTCGCCGTCGAGCACGTTCGTGTCCCACCCGTTCACCCAGAACGCCGAGACGGCGAGCGAGTCGCTCACCTCGTACGTCGCGCGCAGGCCGGTGTGATACGAGGGCTCGGCCAGCAGGAAGAGGAGCGACCGCGAGTAGTTCCAGTTGGCGAGCGTCTCGTTGTCCTCCAGGCCCACGGGCGTGCCGAACTTGCCCACGTCGACCGCGACGCCGCGCCCGACGGGGACCACCGCCGTCACGAAGCCCTGCTCGACGTACGACAGCGCGCGCGCCAGGTCCGGATGGTCGGTCGCCTCGGGGTCGAACGTCAGGTACGCGTCGGGCAGCTCGCCGACCCCGGCGTCCAGGCGGAATCCCAGCCAGTCGGGCGCGTGCGCGACGGTGACGCGAAGCAGGTTCAGCGCCGGCGCGTCGCTGCGGCCGTCGAACGCGCGCAGCTGCACCTCGCGCGAGGCGGGCTCGTCGAAGTCGTGCTGGACGTACACGTCGAGCAGCCCGTGCACGTCGAGCCACCTGTCGCGGCGGACCCCATCGTACGCGTCCGTCGCGGCGCCGCCGCCGGCCAAGGCCGGGCGAGACGCCGCCAGGCCGAACGCCCCGACGAGCGCGGCCGCCGCTCGCGCGCGACGCATGCGCATGCACGACGCACGCTAGTCCCCTCGCCAGCCCCCGGCGCAGGCGCGATCCGGCGCGTTTCGGCGCGGTAACGACGTCACCGTTCGGTAGCGCCGCGCGCGTCGATTCGCCGCGAATACGCGCGCGGTCGCGGCGGCGAGCGTCTTGCATCCGGCGGCGGGCGCGAGCCGGCTGCGCACGTTTCCGAGGGGCCGGGGGGAGCCGGCCGGCGGTCCCGTGAGCCGGGGCCGCCGGTCGGCGCGATGTTCCGCTACCCGAGCGGGTCGTCGATGTCCGAGTCGGAGATGCCGTGCACGTTCAGCTTCTCCCACAGGTTCTTGCGCGAGATGCCGAGAAGCTCGGCCGCGCGGGCGCGTTTGCCGCCGGCGACCGCCAGTGCGTAGAGGATGTGGTCGCGCTCGGCCTGCTTGACGACGGCCGCCAGCGGGCGCACGTCGCGCGCGCCGCCCGCGCCCGCCGGGTGGCCTCGGGCCATCCTGGCGATGTCTTCCGGCAGGTGCTCGATCTCGATCGTCCCTCCGCGCGCGAGCAGCACCGCGTGCTGCACGGCGTGCGCGAGCTCGCGGACATTGCCGAGGAACGGATAGGTGGCGAGGGCTCGCCACGCCTGCACCGACACGTCCGGCGGTGCGCGCCCGGACGGCGTGAACCGCCGCAGAAAATGGCTGACCAGCAGCGGCAGGTCCCCGGGCCGCTCGCGCAGCGGCGGCACCTGCAGCGTCACGGCGTCGAGCCGGTAGTAGAGGTCCTCGCGGAACGCGCCCTCGGCGATGCGGCGCTTGAGGTTTCGGTGCGTCGCCGAGACGACGCGGACGTCGACGCGAACGGGCGCGTCGCTGCCGAGCGGCTCGAACGTCGCCTCCTGAAGGACGCGCAGCAGCTTCGCCTGCGCCGGCAGCGGCATCTCGGCCACCTCGTCGAGCAGCAGCGTCCCGCCGTGCGCCACCTTGAACCGTCCGTCGCGTCTGCGCGTCGCGCCGGTGAACGCGCCGCGCTCGTGGCCGAACAGCTCCGCGTCGAGCAGCGTCTCGGGGAACGCCGCGCAGTTGACCGCCACGAACGGCCCCGCGCTCCGGTCGCTGAGCGCGTGGAGCCGGCGCGCGACCAGCTCCTTGCCCGTGCCGGTCTCGCCCACGACGAGCACCGGCGCGTCGCTGCGCGCCACGGTCGCCAGCCGATCGAGTAGCGCCGTCATCGGCGGCGACGCCCCGACGATGCCCGCATCGGCCGCGCCGGCGAGCCGCGCCCGCGCATCGTCGAGCTCCTGCTCGAGCGCCTTCGTCTCGGCGATCGAGCGCACGCGCATCACGAGCTCGTCCAGGTCGAAGGGCTTGGTCAGGTAGTCGTGCGCGCCGTGCTTCATGGCGGCGACGGCGTCTCTCGCGTTCGCGAAGGACGTCATCAGGAGCACGGCCGTTCGCGGCCAGGCGCGGTGCACCTTCCGGAAGACGGTCAGCCCGTCCACCTTCGGCAGGCGCACGTCGGCGACGACGACGTCGAACCGCACCGCGGCCGCGCGATCGAGCGCCGCCTGACCGTCGCCGACGGCGTCGACCTCGTGACCGTCGCCGGCGAGCGCGCCCGAGACGGCGGCGCGCACGTCGGGGTCGTCCTCGACGACGAGCATGCGCAGTCCCACGGGGCCGAGCGTAGTGTCGGCGCCCGCCCGGCGCCACGGTCGGCCCGGCGTTACCGGGCGGTAACGGTCGGGGCGCTCAGCTTGACGGGCGTCGGACCGGCCGGCAGACACGCTGGTTGCGATGTCGATGTCGGAGTTCGCGCGCCGAAGAGAGCTCGCCTGGCTCGTCGGTCCGCTCGCCGCGGCCGTCCTGATGTTCCTGGCGGCGGCCGGCGTGTCGCAGTGGATGGGCTCGCGCATCGAACGCGAGAGCACGGAGATGCAGGTCAACTCGCTGCCGAGCGTGCGCGAGCTGTCGGCGGCGCGCACCGAGCTGACGCGCATCGACACCGCGGCGCTCGCGGCGATGACCGCCGGGTCGGGGCGCCGCCGCGCCGCGCTCGAGGACATGCAGCGGAGCCGGCAGGCCGTGGACGCGCACGTCGCGAGCTACAGCCAGACGCCGTGGTACCCGGGCGAGCGCGAGCTCTACGATCGCGACCTGGTGCCCGGCCTCCGCCAACTCGAGGTGGACATCGATCGCGCGGCGGCCCCGCCCGACGGCATGGGCGACGGCGAGCGCCTCGCCGCGGAGGCCGCGATCGTCGCCGACACCAATCAGGTCGACCGCGCCGTCGCCGACCTCCTCGACCTCAACCACGACCAGTCGTACGCGGCGACGTCGCGCATCCTGGGCGAGCGCAGGACGTCGATGCTCCTGGCGCTCGCGCTCGACGGCGCGGCGTTCGTGCTCGCGGCGCTGCTCGCGGCGGCCGCCGTGCACGCGTGGCGCCGGCTTCGCGCGGTCCAGGTCGCGCACGCCGCGCTCGTCGAGGCGCGCGCGCGCGAGCTCGAGATCTTCGGGCAGCGCATCGCGCACGACGTCCTGAGCCCGCTGGCGGCGGTGTCGTTCACGCTCGCCGCGATCGAGCGCCAGGACCCGAGCGAGCAGACCAGCCGCCTCGTCGCGCGGGGGCGCTCCGCGCTCGGTCGATCGCAGCAGCTCGTGCGCGGCATCTTCGAGTTCGCGCGCTCGGGCGCGCGCCCCGTCCCCAACGCGCGCGCGAGCCTGGGCCGGGCCGTTCGCGAGGCGACCGACGAGCTCGCGGCGGCCAATCCGGAGGCGCCGCCGGTGACGATCGAGCACCTCGACGACGTCGAGCTCGCGTGCGACGAGTCGGTGCTCGGCGTCGTGCTCGCGAACCTGCTCGGCAACGCGGCCAAGTACTCCAAAGACTCGCCCGTGCAGCGCGTGCTCGTCCGGACGTGCCACGCCGGCGCGAGGCGGGTGCGCGTCGAGGTCGAGGACTTCGGCCCCGGCATCCCGCCCGGCCTCGAGCGGACGATCTTCGAGCCGTACGTCCGCGCCCCGGGGACCGAGCAGCCGGGCCTCGGCCTCGGCCTCGCGACGGTGCAGCGCATGGTGACGACCTACGGCGGCGACGTGGGGGTGCGCCGCAAGCAGGACGGCGCGATCTTCTGGTTCGAGCTGCCGCGCGCCGAGGGCGAGACCGTCGCGCCGCAGCCCGCGCCCGGCGACGCGGGCGCGGTGCTGCACTGAGGAGAGGGCCGCGACGCGCCCGCGTCCGCGCCCGTTCAGCCCCTCGCGGCCTTCTTCGCGCCGCCCGCGGCGCTTCCGCCTGCGCTCGCCCCCGCGCTCCTCGCCAGCACCTCTCTCAGGTACCGCCCGGTGTGGCTCTTGTCGTTCTGCGTGACCTGCTCGGGCGTCCCCACGGCCACGATCTCGCCGCCGCCCTCGCCGCCCTCGGGCCCGAGGTCGATGACCCAGTCCGCGCACGCCACGACGTCGAGGTTGTGCTCGATGACGACGATCGTGTTCCCCTGGTCGCGCAGGTCGGTCAGCGCCGTCAGCAGCACCTCGATGTCGGCGAAGTGCAGGCCGGTGGTCGGCTCGTCGAGCACGTAGAGCGTCTTGCCGGTCGCCCTGCGCGACAGCTCGCGCGCGAGCTTCACGCGCTGCGCCTCGCCGCCCGAGAGCGTCGTCGCCGGCTGCCCGAGCGTGAGGTAGCCCAGGCCCACCTTGCGCAGCGCCTCGAGCTTGTCGGCGATGCGCGGTACGGCGCCGAACAGCTCCGAGGCCTGCTCGACCGTCACGTCGAGCGCGTCTGCGATCGAGAGCCCGCGGTACTTCACCTCGAGCGTCTCGCGGTTGTACCGGCGGCCGCCGCAGGCGTCGCACGCGACGAAGACGTCGGGCAGAAAGTGCATCTCGACGCGCAGCACGCCGTCGCCCTGGCACGCCTCGCACCGTCCGCCCTTGACGTTGAACGAGAAGCGCCCGGCCTTGTAGCCGCGCGCGCGCGCGTCGGGCAGGCCGGCGTACAGCTCGCGCAGCAGCGCGAAGATCCCGGTGTACGTCGCCGGGTTCGAGCGCGGCGTGCGGCCGATGGGCGCCTGGTCGATGGACACGACCTTGTCGACGTGGTCGAGCCCCTCGACGCGGTCGCACTCGCCGACGGGCGCGGTCGCGTTGTAGAGCTTCGCCCGCGCGGCGGGCAGCAGCGTGTCGACGACGAGGCTCGACTTGCCGCTGCCGCTCACGCCCGTGAAGCACGTGAACAGGCCGAGCGGCACCTCCGCGGTCACGTCCCGCAGGTTGTGCGCGCGCGCCCCGACGACGCGCACGCACGGCTTGCCGCGCGCCTTGCGCTTGGCAGGCACCGGCAGCCGACGCTTGCCGCTCAGCCACGGCCCGGTGATCGACCTGGGGTCGGCCATCAGCTCGCGCGGCGTGCCCTGCGCGACGATCTCGCCGCCGTGCACGCCCGCGCCCGGTCCCATGTCGACGACGTGGTCTGCCGCGAGGATCGCCTCGCGATCGTGCTCGACGACCAGCACCGTGTTGCCGAGATCGCGCAGCCGCGCCTGCGCCTCGATGAGGCGGGCGTTGTCGCGCGCGTGCAGCCCCACGCTCGGCTCGTCGAGCACGTAGAGCACGCCGACCAGGGCGGCTCCGATCTGCGTGGCGAGGCGGATGCGCTGCCCCTCGCCCGACGAGAGCGTCTGCGCGCTGCGGTCGAGCGTCAGGTAGTCGAGCCCCACGTCGATGAGGAACCCCAGGCGCGCGGCCACCGCGCGGAGGAGCGGATCGGCGATCGCCCGCTCGCGCGGGCCGAACGACTGCGGCCGCCCCTCCTCACCATCGGCGCCGAGCGCCTCGACGAAGCGGCGCACGTGCCGCAGCGGCATCGCGCCGACCTGCGCGATGTCCTTGTCGCCGAGCTTCACGGCGAGCGCCTCGGGGCGCAGGCGCTTGCCCTTGCACGCGTCGCACGTGCGCGTCACCAGAAATCGCCCGAGCTCGTCGTCGCCGACGCCGCCCTCGTTGGCGTCCGGGTCCTCGTCCTCGGCGGCATCGAGGCGCGCGTCCGCGAGCGAGGCGAGGCGCTGCTCGAGCCGCGGCACCACCCCCTCGTAACCCTTCTTCTTGCCGCGGCCGCCGCCGGCGCCGAAGAGGATCGTCTTGCGATGCTCTTCGGGGAGCTTGGACCAGGCCACGTCGGGGTTGACCCCGAGCACCTCGACGGCGCGCGCCGTCTCGGTCGACAGCGCGACGCTGCCGCGCCGCCCCCACGCCAGCACGACGCCCTCGCGCAGCGTCTGGCGCGCGTCGCCGATGCATCGCTCCGGATCGACGACGTCGCGCGCGCCCAGGCCGTCGCACGCGGGGCAGGCGCCGTGCGGGCCGTTGAACGAGAACATGCGCGGCTCGATCGGCGGCAGCGAGACGCCGCAGTCGACGCACGCGAAGCGCTCGCTCATCCAGAACGGCTCGTCGTCGCCCGCCTGCACGAGCAGGCGCCCCTCGCCGAGCTTGAGCGCGAGCTCGACGCTGTCGGTGAGGCGCCCTTTCACCCCTTCCTTGGCGACGACGCGATCGACGACGACGTCGAGGTCGTGCGTCTTGGAGCGATCGAGCTCGATCTCGTCGCCGAGGTCGACCACCGATCCGTCGATGCGTGCGCGCACGAACCCCTCGCGGCGCAGCCGCTCGAGCTCGAGCTTGAGCTCTCCCTTGCGGGCGCGCGCGATGGGGGCCAGCACGCTCAGGCGCGTCCCCCCCGGCAGCGCCAGCACGCGGTCGACGATCTGCTGCACGGTCTGCGCCTCGATGCGCTTGCCGCAGCTCGGGCAGTGCGGGACGCCCACGCGCGCGTAGAGCAGGCGCAGGTAGTCGGCGATCTCGGTCACGGTGCCGACCGTGGAGCGCGGGCTCTTCGAGAGCGGGCGCTGCTCGATGGCGATGGCGGGGCTGAGCCCCTCGATGCGCTCGACGTCGGGCTTGGCCAGTTGCTCGAGGAACTGGCGCGCGTAGGCGCTCAGCGACTCGACGTAGCGCCTCTGCCCTTCGGCGTAGATCGTGTCGAACGCGAGCGACGATTTGCCCGACCCGCTCGGGCCCGTGAAGACGACGATTTTCCCCCGCGGCAGGCTGAGGCTGACGTTCCGCAGGTTGTGCTGCCGCGCACCGACGACGACGAGCCTATCCACCGTCCGGTGGGACTAGCACGTTCCTTCGATTTCTGAAGAGTCGGCCCCCGGCGCGCGCGCGGGCGTCGATAGTCAGCGCGCCCCGCTCCGCCCCATTTCGTCACTTCCGTGGCAGCATGAGAAAGGCGATGCGGTGGCGACCGCACGAACGCGAGGTGTGCGCACCGATGAACAAGGGAATCGTTCTCGTGCTCGCTCCGCTTCTCGTGCACTGCTCGAGCGGCGGAGGATCGTCCGCCGGCGGAGGCGACGCTTCGACCGGAGCCGACGCGCCCGCGACGGGTGCCGACGGAGGCAGCGGGGGCGGCGCAGGGGACGCCGGCGGCGGGAGCGACGCCGGCGCCGCGGGAAGCGACGCGGGATCCGGCGGCTTCACCGTCGGCGGCTGCCGCATCTTCGCGCCGCAGTACGCGTACAACGTGGACATCTCGCAGGCGCCGCTCGATCCCGGCTCCGCCACGTACATCGCCGGGCTGAAGGCGGCGGCGCCCGTCATCGGCGTCGATTACCCCGGCGGCGAGATCTACAACGTGGTCCCGGCGTCGCAGCCGATGGTCCCCGTGCAGACGAGCAGCTGGTACGGCTTCGACACGAGCGGCACCTTCTTCTTCGCGCCCGACGCGGGCGCGGCCGCGGCGCCGATCCCCGGCGGCGTGCAGTTCGAGAACCAGGGGACGCCCAACGCCGACCATCACGTGATGGTGCTGCAGCAGGGCACGTGCGTGCTCTACGAGATGTACGCGTGGAACCCCACCAGCTCGACCACGGGGTGGGAGGCGCTCGTGCAGTGGGACCTGCACGCCGCCAACGAGCAGATCCCCGACGCTCTGGAGATCGGCAGCACCACGGCGGCAGGCACGCCGCTGCTCCCGGGCGTCATCTGGCCGGAGGAGGTCCTGGCCGGCGAGATCGATCACGCCATCGACATCGTCATGCCGGCCAGCGCCATCGCGAAGTGCCAGTACGTACACCCCGCCTCCGACGGCGCGTGGAGCGCGACCGGAAGCTTCCCGTACGGCGGGCGGCTGCGTCTCAAGGCGAGCTACGACACGAGCAAGGTCACAGGCACGCAGGCCAAGGTGGTCCTCCGCGCGCTCCAGAAGTACGGCATGTTCAACACCGACATCAGCGGCGAGACGCGCTCGTCCTTCCGACTCGGCGGGCTCGGTCCCAACCAGCCCTGGAACAAGGCGGACATCGAGCAGCTCGGCAACCTCACGTGGGACGACTTCGACGTGGTGGACCTGGGCACCGTCTACACGATGAAAGGGTGCAAGTAGACTACGTAAGGCAATGGATCGGGTCGCGGAGAACCTGCGGTTCGACGTGAACCAGGACGAACAGGAGCTCGGCTTCGCCGTGGCCGAGCAACCGCCGAGAGCCGTCGTGCGGGAGCGAGCATCGAATAGCACGCACGCATGCGGCGAGCTGCGCCGCCCCTGCCCGGCCGAGCTCTTTCGATCCGACTCGTGACGCAAGAGGTGCTAACTACCGTCCGTGAGTGCGCGGGGGAAGCCATGCGGCCCGAAAGATGACGGGACAGCCGGTGTGAGCCGATGACGGACACGCCCTCCGACCACGCGGAAGCCGTGGAGGCCTGGTTGGGGGCGTCGGGCGGCCCGGGCGCCGAGCTCCGCGACCTGCAACGCGTGCTCGACGCGCTCTGGCGTCGCGCGGGCGCGACGCTGGGCGAGATCACGCTGGTCGCCATCTCCGAACGCGTGCTCTGCGACGTCGTCGAGCGGTTCCCCGACTTCGGCGCGATGAGCGTGGACGCCGCCGGCATCCACTGCGACGTCGCGAAGGGTACGACGATGAGCCACGACGAGCTGCGCGAGGCCACGGGCTTCTTGCTCGTCACGTGGCTCACCGTGCTGGGCAACCTCACCGCGGAAATCCTCACCCCCGCGCTTCACGAAGAGCTCGCGCAACCCGCGCGGGACGAGCCGGAGCCGACAGCATGACGAAGCGGACTCACGCGCAGCGCATCGGGACGGGCGTGCGCAACCTCGACGACCTGCTGGGCGGTGGCCTGCCCACGGGCTCGGTCACCGTGCTGGCGGGCCCGCCGGGATCCGGCAAGACCATCCTCAGCCAGCAGATCGGCTTCCACAACGCGTCGCGTGGCGAGCGCGTCCTCATCTTCAACACGCTCTCGGAGCCGACGGCCAAGACGCTCCGCTACCTCAAGGAGTTCGCCTACTTCGACCAGAGCAAGATCGACGTGGCCGTGCGCTTCGTGGACATCGGGGCGATCGCCCGCACCGAGGGGCTCGAATCCGCGTCGGCGCTCATCGTCGAGCAGGTGCGCAAGTTCAAGCCGTCGATCGTCGTCATCGACAGCTTCAAGGTGTTCGACGATCTGGCCTCGTCCGTCGAGGAGCTCCGCAAGTTCGGCTACCAGATCGCGGTCCAGCTCATGGCCTGGGAGACGACCGCGCTGCTGCTCGGCGAGTACAGCGCGACCGACGTCGAGACCAACCCGCTCTTCTCGATCGTGGACGGGCTGATCTCGATGACGCAAGAGGAGCAGTGGCACGAGCAGCAGCGCACCCTGCAGATCATCAAGATGCGCGGGGTCGCCCACAGCACCGACCGGCACCCGTTCGTCATCACGCGCGAGGGCATCGAGATCTTCGCGCCGGGCTTCACCCTGCGACGCGAGCCCTACGGCCGGGAGGCGGCCCCCGAACGCCTGCGCACGCACGTCGAGGGCCTGGACGAGCTGCTCGGCCCCGGCATCCCTGCGGGCTCCACGCTGCTCGTCAGCGGCACCGCCGGCACGGGCAAGACGGCGCTCCTGCTCGAGAGCCTCTACCGCGGCGCGCTCGCCGGCGACAAGGGGATCTTGTTCTCGTTCGAGGAGACCGACGAGCGGCTCCGGGCCTTCGCGCGCGGCTTCGGCTGGGACCTGGACGGCCTCGTCGAGCGTGGCCTGCTCGAAATCGTCTTCGTGCCCCAGCCCGAGATCGCCCTCGAGCGGCACCTGACGATGATCCACGACCGCGTCCAGGCCGTGGGCGCGCGGCGCATCGCCATCGACTCGGTCTCGGTCTTCCTGCACAAGGTGCGCGATCCGCAGATCGGGCGCGAGGCGATCTTCCAGCTGGGCACGATCGTGCACAACGCCCGCGCCGTCGGCCTGCTCGCGACCGACATCCCCTACGGCGAGATCCGCATCAGCCGGCTCGGCGTGGAGGAGACCGTCGTCGACGGGATCATCCTGCTCACGTCCGTGGAAGAGCAGCTGCAGCGCCGGCGCTACATCGAGGTCTACAAGATGCGCAACACGGCGCACCTGGGCGGCCGGCACGCCCTGCGGATCGGGCCTGCGGGCATCGGGATCTTCCCGCGATATTCCGCCGAGGAGGCGGTGGAGGTGCCCCCGCCCGCCCTCGAGCCGTCCGCCCGGCTCTCCTCGGGCGTGCCAGGCCTCGACGCGCTGCTGGGAGGGGGCCTCCTCGCGCGCAGCGCGACCATCGTCGCCGGCGCGGCGGGGACGGGCAAGACGACGCTCGGCGCGCAGTTCGTCCTGGCCGGTGCCGAGCGCGACGAGCCTTCCCTGTACGTGACCCTCGAGGAGGGTACCGAGCAGCTCCGCGTGAGCGCCGCCGCGATGGGGCTCGCTCTCGGCGAGGCCGCCGATCGCGGCGCGGTGGAGGTGATCTACCTCGCCCCCGAGCGGATCCGGCCTCCCGAGCTGTTCGCGCTGCTGACCGAGCGCATCACCAGCCGCAAGGTGCGGAGGGTCGTCCTCGATGCCGTCACGGACCTGCCGGCGGGCGAGGGAATGCACGAGACGCTGCGGTCGCTGCTCGTGCGCCTCATCCACCGGTTCAAGCAGCTCGACGTCACGACGCTCCTCGTCGTCGAGTCGCGCTCGACGGAAGGGGGCGATCTCTCGGCGGCCGGGCTGTCGCCCGTCGCGGACAACCTCTTCACGCTTCGCTATGCCGAGGTCGAGGGGGTGCTCGAGCCGCACCTCACGATCGTGAAGACCCGCGGCAGCGCCTCGGTGCGCGCCACGTATCCGCTGAAGCTCGGCCAAGGCGGGGCGCGAGTCGAATCGACGGTGGCTCGAAATGTGAAGCGACCGGGGCGACCGCGGCGCAAGCGAGCCCGGTGACGACGGACACCCGGGGGACGTCGATGGGATCGCCCGAGAAGGAGCACCACCGCAGGAAGCGCGGCCACGAGCACACGCCGCGCGCGGCGCCCGGAGCTCGCCGGCTCGAGCTGCTCTACGACATCGGCCAGCAGCTCACGCGCAGCAAACAGCCCGAGGTGCTCATTCCGGATGTGCTCTCGACGATGGCGCGGGCGCTGGCGCTGCGCAGCGCCGTCCTCGCGATGCGGATCGACGGCGCGATGCAGCTCGTGGCCTGGCCCACGAACGGGAGCGACGTCTCGGCGTCGGTCGAGCACGCGCGCGCCCTGTTCGCGTACCTCCTCCAGGAACCGGAGCTGGCGTCGACGGGGGTCGAGGTCATCCGGGGGCGGCTGCCGCGGGCGCCCCCAGAAGGAGTCGGCTCGGCCGAGCAGGGCAACCGCTTCCTCGTGTTGCCGCTCGCCGTCGAGCATCGGCCGCCCTTCGGCGCGCTGCAGCTCGAGTCCTGGACACCGCTGCACGAGGTCGACCTCTCGTTCGTGGACACCATCGTCACGCAGCTTGCCGTCGCCCTCGACCGCCGCGTCGCGTCCGAGCGAGCCGCTGCGGTCGAACGCCGTGGGGCCGCGGCCGAAGCCGGGATTTCGGCGGCGAGGGGGAGGGAGGCCAAGGCTCGCGCCGAGGCCGACGTGGCGCGCGCCGTCACGCGAAGTCTGAGCGAGGGGGTCATCTCGGTCGGGGGCGACGGCGCGGTCACGATGATGAACCCCGCGGCCGAGCGGTTGCTCCACTGGACGGAGGGCGAAGCCCTGGGACGCGAGCTCGACGAGGTCGCACCGCTGCGCGGGCTGGACGGGGCCGTGCTGCCTGCCGAGCGCCGCCTCGCCCGGCGCGTCCTGCGCACCGGCGACGAGGAGCGCGACGAGGAGTGCTTCCTCGTGGACCGCTCGGGGCTCGCGTTCCCCGTCCGGTACACCGCGTCGGCGATCCGGGAGGGGGGCCACGTCGTCGGGGCGGTCGTCGTCTTCGACAACCTCTCGTCGCTGCGCGTCGCCGAACGCGAGCAGCGGACCCTGGCGGAGCTCGGCACCGCCCTCGTCGCGACGCTGGAGCCGGCAGACGTGATGAGGGCGGTGTGCCGGACGCTCGTGCCCGCCTTCGCCGACGTGTGCTTCATCGACAGGCTCTTCGAGGACGGGCACGTCGAGCGCGGCGAGATCGCCGTCGCCGACCGGCTCGATCCATCGTCGGCCGAGGAGCTTCGACGCTGGAAGCCCGCTCCCGACCGGGAGGCGCCTCCGGAGCGCGCCATCCGCACGGGCAAGCCGGTCCTCGTCGCCGATCCGCACGCGATGGCGCGCGGGGTACGCGACGCCCGACACGCGGCACTGCTGGGCGAGACCGGGCTCGCTTCGATGATCGCCTTGCCGCTCGTCGCGCGCGGGCGGCCCCTCGGCGCCCTCTGTTGCGGGCTCGCGGGACCTCGCCGCTACGGCCTCGCCGACGTGGCGCTGGCCACGGACGTCGCGCAGCGCGTCGCCCTCGCGCTCGACAACACCGTGCTCTACGGACAAGCCCAGGCCGCGATCCGCGCACGCGAGCGGACGCTCGCCGTCGTCTCGCACGATCTGCGCAACCCCCTCGGCGCCATCCTGACGGGGGCCGCCCTGCTCGTCCGCTCGGCGGAGGCCGAGGACTGGCGCGAGCGGTGCCTCGCCGTCGCGACGCGCATCCAGCGCACGGCCGGGCGCATGAACGCGCTGGTGGAGCAGCTCCTCGACTTCAGCCGGATCCAGGCGGGGCGGCTGACCCTCGACCTGCAGGATCGCGCCGCAGAAGCGCTGGTCGCCGAGGCCGCGGCCTCGGTGGAAGCCGAGGCGCGCGGCAAGACCGTCGCGCTGACGACCGCGATCGAGGCCCCGGTGAGGCTCGTCCGGTGCGATTTCGATCGCATGCTGCAGGTGCTCGCCAACCTGCTCGGCAACGCGATCAAGTTCACGCCGAGCGGCGGCTCGGTCACCTTGCGCGTAGAGGCCGCGCCCGACGCGGTGCGGTTCTCGGTCGCCGACACCGGCCCGGGCATCCCCGAGGAGCAGCGAGCCCACGTCTTCGACGCCTTCTGGCAGGCGAAACCCGGCGGTCGCGCGGGCGTCGGCCTCGGGCTGGCGATCGTCAAGGGCATCGTCGACGCGCACCGGGGTACGATCGACGTCCAGAGCAAGCCAGGCGCGGGGACGACGTTCACGGTCACGCTGCCTGCGCCGTGACCGCTGCCTGCTCGGGCCAACCTCGACCGGTGACGGCATGCGTCATGAACGGTGCTCGCACCCATGGACACGTCACCGGCAGAGGACCACGACCGCGATCCGTTCAGGAGCTTCGCCGAGGAGCTCGACGCGCTCAGGCAGCGCACGCTGGCGCGTCTCGGCGCCGACGACGTCGCCTACGTGAGGCGGCTCGACCTCTTCTCGCGCGCCATGGGGGTCACCGGCCGCGCGCTCATCCACGTGAGCTTCGAGCCGGGCGCCTTCTTCGTCGGAGTGCTCGCGCTCGCCGTGCACAAGCAGCTCCAGACGGCCGAGATCGGCCACAGCGCGCTGCATGGCGCGTGGGACAGGCTCGATGGTGCCGAGCGCTTCGCCTCGCGCTCGTTCCGCTGGGACACGCCGATCGACGAGGCGTCGTGGCGGCACGCGCACAACGTCCGGCATCACGGCAGGACCAACGTCGCCGGGTCCGATCCCGACATCCACTTCGGTCCGGCGCGGCTCACGGCTCAGACGCCGTACTCGCCTTGGAACCGCGTCGCGGTTCCGTTCGTGCTGGCGCTCTTTCCCTTCTTTCTGTTCGTCATCAGCGCGCACGTGACCGGCGTGAACGATCTCCTGACCGACAACGGCCGCCCCGAGAAGCTCGATTTCCTGCCGGACCGCTCGCTGGCCAGCGCGCTCGGCGCGCTCCGGAAGGCGCTGCGCAAATGGGTGCCGTACTACGCCAAAGAGTACGTCCTCTTCCCCACCCTTGCCGGCCCGTTCTTCTGGAAGGTGGTCGCCGGCAATTGGCTCGCCGAGGCCGCGCGCAACGTGTACTCGGCGGCCACCATCGTGTGCGGGCACGTCGGCGACGACGTCGGGAGCTGGCCGGCCGGCACGCGACCGCGCGGGCGCGGCGAGTGGTGCGCGATGCAGGTCGAGGCGACCAGCGACTTCGAGGTGAGCCTGCCGCTGAGCATCCTCTGCGGAGGGCTCGACCGGCAGATCGAGCACCATCTCTTCCCGACGCTGCCGCCGCCGCGGCTGCGCGAGATCGCGCCCGAGGTTCGAGCCATCTGCGAGCGCCACGGGGTGGCCTACAGGACGGGCTCGTGGGGGACGACGCTGCGCAAGGCGTTGACGCACGTCGCGCGGCTGTCGCGCAGGCCCTGCACGGGACGCGACGCTCGTGCGCGTCGCATGCGTGGAGAAACGCAGCGGCGCGACACTTGCTTCTCCCAGGCTTCGCCATGTCGCGCGGCATCGCAGAGATCATGAACCGCGAGCTGCTGGCCGTCCTGCCGGATACGCCGCTCCAGGCCGTCCGCGAGCTGCTGCGGACCTTCGCGGTCGACGCGGCGCCCGTCCTGGACGAGCACCGCCGCCCGCTCGGGGTGGTGACGGCCCGGGCGCTTTTCGACGGCGCCGGCGCGGCCGCCGACCGAATGAGCCGCCCTGCGCCGTGCGTCGAGGGCTCGACCGACATCCAGGAGGCGGCTCGCCACCTGGCGCTCGAGGATACGCACCACCTCGTCGTCGTCGACAGCGCGGGCGTGGCGGTCGGGATCGTGTCCGTGCTCGACGTGCTGCGCGCCGTGCTGGGCATCCCGCCGCACCACCCGGGGACATTCCCGCACTGGGAAGCTGCCACGGGGTCGTCGTGGACCGACGAGTGGCCGCTCGACCAGGAGCACGTCGAGCATGCACCCGACGCCGCCGGCGTGCTGGTCCTGGTGCGCAGCCTCGTCGGCGAGGTCGACGCCGTCGTGTGGGTCGAGGCGTGCGCCAACGTGCGCGAGCGCGTCCGCGCGCTGACGACCCTCGCGTACTCCGCCGAGCCGCCCCTCGCGCGGCTGCTGGAGCGTCATGACCTGCTCTTCCGCGCGGCGTTGGTGTCCCGGGAGGCGGACCGCGAGCGGATCACGTCGCGCATGCGCGGCGACCTCGAGCACCGCCCGCCCCCCGGCGCGACATGAGCGCAGCACGCCTCGCATGCTTAGGTTCGTCGGGTGACGCAGAACGGGACGACGCTCACGGAGAAGCTCGCGGCGATCGTGGCGCGCTCGCCGTCGCCGGATGAAATGCTCGACTCCGCGGTCGCCGCCATCGCGCAGCATCTGCGCGTGGACGCGTGCTCCCTGTTTCTCTCGGATCCGAGCGCCTCGCGGTTGACCCTGCGCGCCGCTTCCGGCGCGTCGTCGAGCAAGCCCGGACACGCCACCGCGGCGCAGCGGGCGGCGGAGGGCCTCGCCGGGCTCGCTCTGGCCGAAATGCTGCCGGAGACCAGGGAGGACCCCTCGCGCTCTCTGCTCGCGGTACCGATGGCTCTGCGGGGGCAGCCCATCGGCGTGCTCGTCGTTCAGGCAACGGGACGCGCGCCCTTCGATGCTTCCGAGATCCACGGCCTCTTCGGCGTCGCCGCGCAGCTCGTCGGCGTGGTGGACAGCGCCCGGCTGCTCGAGGCGCTCGACCGGGCCGACCTCGGCGGCCGCGGGAATCATCGGCGCCGGGCCGCGGCGCGAGAAGGCGGCGAGCAGGTGCTGCGCGGGATCGGCGCGTCACCCGGGATTGCGATCGCAGAGGCTGTGTTCCGCCGTGCGTTCCCGCGGCCCGAGCGTCACGGCCCGGAGCAGAGGATTGAGCAGGCAGCCGAGCGCGCTCGGATGCGCGACGCGTTCGAGATGGCGCGCAACGACGTGGCGCGCGTCCAGGAGTCAGCCGCCCGAGACCTCGGCGAGGAGCACGCATTCATCTTCGCCTCGCACCTGGTCATGCTCGCCGACCCCGGACTCCACGAGCGGCTCGATCGCACGCTCCGGTCCGGCCTGAGCGCGGCCGAGGCGGTCGACGCTGCGTTCTGCGACATCATCGACCGCCTGCGCCTGACGAGCGATCCCTATCTCCACGAGCGGGTGGAGGACCTCGAGGATCTGCGCAGCCGGCTCCTCGGGCACCTCGCAGGCGGGACGGCCCCGTCCTCGGTCCACGCGCACGTCGTCGTCAGCCCGCGCATCGCGCCGTCGCTCATCATGGAAATGAAGGCGTACGCCGCGCGAGGCATCGTCGCCGCCCTCGGCGGCGAGACGTCGCACGGCGCGCTCCTCGCCCGCTCGCTCGGACTCCCCGCGGTCACCGGCGTCGAGGGCGTGACGGACCAGGTCGACGCGGGCGACGTCGTGATCGTGGACGGGTCCGAGGGCGTCGTCGTCCTGCGACCATCGGCCGACACAATGGCGCGCTACGAGCAGCGGGCCCGCGAGGATTCGCGCCGGCGCACCGAGTTCGCGAAGTTCTGCGCGCGCCCCACGATGACCGCCGAGGGCGAGCGCGTGACCTTGCTGGCCAACGTGGCCTTCGGAGCCGAAATCGCGCTCGCGCGAGACAACGGGGCCGAGGGCATCGGCCTGTTCCGCACCGAGTTCTCGTTCATCGTGCGCGACGGCTTCCCCACGCGCGACGAGCAGGTGCGCATCTACCGCAAGGCTCACGACGCCTTCCCCGAGGGGCCGGTCACCTTCCGCATCCTCGACCTCGCGGGCGACAAGTTCGTCTCGGCCGGAGGAGCGGCCGCCGCACGCGGTGCCTTTCACGGGTACCGGTCCATCCGCGTCCTCTTCGACCACCCGCACGTCCTGCGCGATCAGGTCCAGGCGTTCGCGCTGGCGGCCGGGGCACGGCCGCTCCGGGTTCTCGTGCCGATGGTGACGTCGCTCCAGGAGCTCCTGCGTATCCAGGCCATGACGGCCCCCGACCTCGACGCGGTCGTGGACGGCGAGGTCCAGCGCAAGCCGAGCTTCGGGGCGATGATCGAGGTGCCGGGCGCCGTCGAGATCATCCAGGAGCTCGCGCGGCACGTGGACTTCTTCTCGATCGGCACGAACGATTTGATCCAGTACGCCCTGGTCGCCGATCGAGAGGACGCGCGCATGGCGTCGGCGCGCGACCCGTATCACCCGGCGGTCTTGAGGATGATCCGGCGCATCATCGAGACGGCGCATCGCGCGGGCAAGCCGGTGACGGTCTGCGGCGAGATGGCGGCGCGCCCCGATCTCGCGCTGGCGCTCGTCGCGCTCGGGGCGGACGCGTTGAGCGTGGCCCCCGCCGTGATCCCCGAGCTGAAGCAGGCATTCGCGGCGAGCCGCCTGGCCCCGCTGGCCGCGGAGATCGACTGCGTGCTGGCGTCGCCGGATGGGCCAGCGCTGCAGCACGCGCTGGGTGGCTTCGTGCGCTCGTGACGTCAGTTCGCCGCCGAGAGCCGCCTCTACGCCTCGAGCGCGCGCTGCAGGTCGCGCCAGAGGTCCTCGGTCGATTCGATGCCGACGCTCAGGCGCAACAGGCCGTCGGAGATGTTCGCGGCCGCTCGCGCCTCGGGCGGCATCGTCGAGTGCGTCGTGGAGGCGGGGTGGGTGAGCAGGCTGCGTACGTCGCCCAGGCTGACCGCGTGGGTGATGGTGCGCACGCCCTCGAGCACGCGCCGCCCCGCCTCGATCGCGCGGCCGCCGCCGCTGCCGCCGGCGCGCAGCTCGAAGGACAGCAGCGCGCCGTAGGCGTGCATCTGACGGCGCGCCAGCGCGTGCCCCGGGTGGCCCGGCAGCGACGGGTGGTGCACGGCGGACACGTGCGGGTGGGCGGCCAGGCGCTCGGCGAGCACCGCCGCCGACGCGCATTGCTGGCGCGCTCGCAGCGCGAAGGTGCGAAGCCCGCGCGCGACGAGGAACGCCGTCATCGGCGAGATGACGCCACCCAGCCCTTTGACGACGAGGTCGCGGACGCGCGCGACGTGCTCGCGCGACCCGCACACGCACCCGCCGATGGCGTCGCCGTGGCCCCCGATCGCCTTCGTCATCGAGTGCACGATCACGTCGACCCCGAGCGCGTGCGGCGTCTGCGCGAAGGGCGTCGCGAACGTGTTGTCGGCGAGCGTGGCGATCCCGCGTGAGCGCGCGAGGCGCACGATCGCGGCGACGTCGCCGACCGCGAGGTTGGGGTTGGCCGGCGTCTCGAGATAGAGCAAGCGCGTCGTCGGGCGAAGCGCCGCCTCGTAGGCGCCCGCCTCGGTCGCGTCGACGAACGTCGTCTCGATGCCGAAGCGCGGCAGCCGCTCGCGCAGCAGGCGGGCGCTCTCGGCGTACATCGACCGCGGCGCGACCACGTGATCGCCCTGCGAGCAGAAGGCCAGCACCGCGCCGCTGATCGCGGCCATCCCGCTGGCGGTCGCGCACGCTTGCTCGGTCCCCTCCAGCGCGGTGAGCTTGGCCTCGAGCGCCTCGACCGTCGGGTTGCCCCAGCGGCCGTAGATGTGCGCGTCGTTCCGGCCCTGGAAGGCGCCGGCCGCCTCGTCCGCGCTGGCGAAGCCGAACGCGCTCGAGAGCACGATGGGGACGTCGAGCGCGTGGGTCGTCGGGTCGGGCCGGTCGCCGGCGTGCACGCAGATGGTGGCAAGGGCGTCGGCGCGCGCGTCGAGCTGGGCTGCGTAGGGGCGATCGTCGATCAAGCGACCGCGATCCTAGCAGGGCGGCGGCTGCCCGGGTCGCCGGTATGGTAATTTCGAAGGGCGATGGCGGACGACGCCAAAGGCAGCTCGCGACGGGGGGCCCCCCTGCGCACCAAGCCGTTCGACGACGACTCGAACAGCCTGCGCGAGGCGCTGCAGCGCGAGCTGCGCAAGTCGGTGGCGCCGTCGCTCGTGGTCGTCCTCGGCCACGACGTGGGAGCACGCGTCGTGCTCGACGAGTCCGTCGAGATCGGGCGCGATCCCGACTGCGACCTGCCCTTGCACGACGACAACGTCTCGTGGCGCCATGCGCGCGTCGAGGACCTGGGCAACGCAGAGTGGGGCGTCGTCGATCTGGGGAGCACCAACGGGACGCTGGTCAACGGCCAGCCGTGCGCGGGGGCCATCCTGCGCCCCGGCGACCGAGTCTTCCTCGGCAAGACGGTGCTCGAGGTGCAGCAGGACGCGCTGCGCGAGGCGCAAGCCGCCGAGCTCGAACGGCTGCTGTCCATCGACGAGCTGAGCGGCCTCTGGGTCAAGCGCCGCTTCGACGCGCAGCTCGCGTCGAGCGTGGCGGCCGTGCTCGCGGGCAACGTGCCGGCGCTCAGCGTGATCGTCATGGACATGGACGGCGTGAAGGGCATCAACGACACGCACGGCCACCACATGGGCGCGTTCGTCATCGGCGAGACGGGGCGGCTCATCGGCAAGGTCGTCGAGGGGCGCGGCTTCGCGACGCGCTTCGGCGGCGACGAGTTCGCGGCGGGGCTGCCGGGCATGACCAAGGACGCGGCCGTCGCGGTCGCCGAGGAGATGCGCGCCTGCGTGGCGGCACACGTCTACGAGAAGGACGGCGTGCGGGTGCAACCGGGACTGAGCTGCGGAGTGGCGACGATCCCGGGCGACGGGAGCGACGCCGAGATGCTCTTTCGAGCGGCGGACCAGGCGATGTACCGCGCGAAGCGCGGGGGCAAGAATCGCGTCGCCACGTGAGCGCGTGATACGCTCGCTGCGGGCATGCTCAAGGTCGAGTGCGAGTCGTGCAAGGCGCCGTACCAGATCGACGAGCGGCGCGTGCCGCCGTCGGGTCTGAAGATGCGGTGCCCGAAGTGCGGGCACTCGTTCATGGTCACGCTCCCCGGCGCGGGGGCCGCCGCGGCGGCGCCGCCTGCACCGCCCGCACCCAAGCCGACGTCGCCCGCGACGCCGGCGGCCACGGCGCCGCGGCCCGCGCCGGCGGCATCCGCGGCTTCGGCGCTCAAGCGCACGATGGTCGGCGTCGCGCCCCCTGCGGCTCCAGCAGCGAAACCGCCCGCCGCGGCCCCGCCCGCAAAGCCGCTCGCGGCGCCGCCGCCCCGTCCGCCGCTGCCCTCCGACTTCCCCGCCGCGCTCGGGTCGCTCGACGAGTCGGACCTCCCCATCGTCTCCGCGGACCTTCCGGCGTCCAGATCCGCCGATCTGCCCGCGACGAAGGGGGCAGACCTGCCCGCGCCCAAGCCGGCGGCGGATCTTCCTGCGCGGAAGGTGGCGGCCGATCTTCCCGTCGCGAAGGTGGCGGCCGATCTGCCTGCGGTCAAGCCGGCAGCCGATCTGCCGGCGCGCAAGGTCACGGCCGATCTTCCCGCGATCAAGCCGACCGCGGATCTGCCGGCGTCGAAGACGGCGGACCTCCCCGTCGCCAAGGGCGCCGACCTTCCGGCCCGCAAACCCGCGCCGCCTGCCGCCCCTCCCGCCGCACCGCGCCCGCCCATCGCTCCGGTCGTGCCGGCCGGCTTCAAGGCCCCGCCGAAGCCGGCCCCCTCGTTCGAGCTCGACTTGCCGGTGGTCGCTCCCGACCTGCCCGTGGTCGCCCCCGACCTGCCCGCCGCCAGGCCCGGCGCGGGCATGATCGATCTGCCTGTGGTGGCGGCGGACCTCCCCGCGCCCGCAGCCGGTCTTCCGGTGGTTGCCGCGGACCTGCCGTCTCCGGCGGCGTCGCTGCCGATGCCGGCCGCCGCGCTGCCCACCGCGGCCGGCTCGCTGCCCGTGCCCGCGGCGGGCCTGCCGTCGCGCGCACGCGGCTTCGGCGAGATCGATCTGCCGGAGCTCGCCGAGTCGCTGCCGGTGGCGACCGATCCGGATCGCCACCTCCCCGCCGCGACGGAGCCCGATCGTCACCTGCCCACCGCGGCGGATGCCGAGCGCCACATGCCCGCGCGTCCTCCCTCGGCCCCGCCGATCGATCTCGCCGATTTCGGCGAGATCGATCTGCCCCGCGAGGCGCCTGCCTCCGCTCCGGGTGCGCCGCCCGCGCCGCCCCGCATCGAGTCCGTCCCGCCCGACTCGGCGGACTTCGGGGATCTGGAGCTCGAGGACCGTCCGCGCTCCAACCGCGGCGGGAGCGCGGTCGTGCGCGCCGACTCGCTGCGCGACGTCCCGCGAGCGAGCGGAGGGATGACCTTCGGCGAGGTGGACTTTGGAGGAGGCGATGCAGCCGCCGCGCCGCCGGCGATCGGCATTGACGCGGGCGCGATGCCGATGTCGGCGCAGGCCGACGCCCTGGGCGCTCCCGCCGTGCAGGCGGCCGCGAGCGCGCCGGTCGGCCACTCGTTCCGTCCGCCGGCGGCCCGAGACCGTCCCGAGCGCCCGGAGGCCGCGCCGAAGAAGCGATCGGTGGCGAAGCTGGTCGGTGGCGCGCTGCTCGTGGCGGCGGTGCTCGGCGGGGCGGCGCTCCAGCTCACGCCCTACGGCGCCTACGGATACCTCTACGTGGGCGATCTCGTGCACGCGAAGGACTACGTGCGCGCGACCGCGTCGGCGATCGCCGATGCGCAGAAGGGCCTCTCGGCCGACACGTACGACGCGGCCAAGGCTGCCGACGACGCGGTCGCCGCCGCACACGCGCGCACGCCGAGGGCCAAGCCGCTCACCGCGTACGCGGCGTTCGTCGACTCGGCCGTCACGGTGCGCTTCGGCGAGGACGTGTCGCGCGCGCCGCGCGCGAAGCTGCTGCTGTCCGATCTGCCGGCGGGCGAGCCCGTGAGGTACCTCGACGTCGCCGTGGCCGCGCAGTCGGCCGCCGGCGGCAAGCTCGATGCGGCCCGCAAGGCGCTCGACGCCGCGGTCCAGCGCTATGCGGGCGACCCCGTCCTGCGCGACGTGGAGCTGCTCCGCGGCGAGGTCGCGCTCGCGACCAAGGACGGGCAGGGCGCCCTCGCCGCGTTCCGGCACGCGCTCGCGCTGTCGAACGACGCGCGCGCCCACTTCGGCCTGGCGCGCGCCTACGACCTGCTGGGTGACGCGGCCGACACGAAGAAGGAGATCGACGCCACGCTCGCGGCCTCTCCCTTGCACCCGGGAGCGCTCACCCTGCGCGCGCGCCGCAAGAGCGCGCCGGTCGACGCGGCGCAGGCGCTGGCCGACGTCGAGAAGGTCGTCGACGGACCGGCGCGCGCGAAGGCGTCGCCCGCGGAGCTCTCGGCCGCCTACGCGGCCAAGGCCTGGATCAGCCTCGAGCGGGGCGCCGCCAGCGCGGCGCGCGACGCCTTCGCGCAGGCGGTGAAGCTCGATCCGCGCAACGTCGGCGCGCTCACCGGCGAGGGGCGGCTGCTCCTCAACGAGGGGCGCTACACCGAGGCGCTCGCCCGGTTCGACACCGCCCTGCAATACGACGGCACGTCGCCCGAGGTCATCGCCGACGACGCCGAGGCGAAGCTCGCGCTCGAGCGCCTCGCCGACGCCAAGCAGCAGCTGCTCGACGCCAAGGCGCGCCATCCGAAGAGCATCCCCGTGCTCATGCTGCTCGGAAAGGTCGAGCAGCACCTCGGCAACCTCGACGCGGCCGAGGCCGACCTGCGCGCCGCTGTGTCGTTCGTGGATCGCTCGCGGCCCGACGCCGTGCTCCCGTACGTGGCGCTCTCGGAGCTGCTCGGCGCTCGCGGCCGGCTGTCGGACGCCAGGACCGTGCTCGACGACGCGAAGAAGAAGCTGCCGCCGTCGCCGGCGCTCGATCGCGCGTTCGGCGAGGTGGCCGAGCTGCAGGGCGACTACGACGCCGCCGTGACCGACTACCGCGCGGCGCTGCGCAAGGACCCGAAGGACCCCGCGGCGCACTTCCGGCTGGCCGTCGTGCTGCGCCGGATGCGCAAGTTCGACGAAGCATCGACGGAGCTCGACGCGGTCGCCGCGGTGGACAAGGACTACCCCGGGCTGTCGCTCGAGCGCGGTCTGCTGTTCGAGGAGTCGGGCGACGTCGAGAAGGCGATCGAGCAGTTCAAGAGCGCGCTCGCGAAGGCGCCGGACGATCCGGATCTGCAGCTTCGCGTCGGTAGCGCGTACGTCGCCATCGGCCGCCCGGACGACGCGCTGCCGATGCTGCGCAAGGTGCTCGACAAGCGGCCGAACAGCGCGGAGGCCAACCACTACATCGGCCGCGCGCTCATGCTGCAGGGGGCGGGCTCGCAGGGCGACGCGCTGCAATACCTCAAGCGCGCCGTGGAGCTCGATCCGAACCGCGCCGAGTTCCACGTCTTCGTGGCCTGGGCCGCCAACGACGCGCAGCCGGCGCAGCTCGAGCTCGCGCGCGACGAGATCGACAAGGCGCTGGCGCTCGACAAGCTCGATCCCGAGGCCTACTGGCAGAAGGGCGTCCTCGAGCGCATGGAAGGGGCCATCGACGACGCCATCAGGGACGAGAAGCACGCGCTCGAGCTGCGTCCGTCGCGCTACGAGGCGCACGCGACGCTCGCCGAGTGCTACGCGGACAAGAACGACGACGCCACCGCCATGGCCGAGTGGGTCAAGGCCATCGCCGGCGACGGCAAGAAGACGCTGCCCGACGGAAGCATCCCCCACCCGTACTGGCGCTACGAGTACGGCAAGATGCTGATGGACAAGGGGAGCGCGGGGGCGGCGCTCGCGCAGCTGCAGCCGGTCGCGAAGGCGGCGGAGGCCATGCAGCCGCGCCCCGGCTGGCTCGCGCCGGTCGAGTTCCAGACCGCGGAGGCGCTGCGCAAGACGGGTCACAAGGCGGACGCCATCGAGCACTACCGGCGCTTCCTCGACATCGCCCCCGTCAACTCGCCCGACCGCCTGGACGCGCAGAACGCGCTGACGCAGCTCGGCGGTGGCCGGGACTGACGTCAAAGGCCAGGCGCGCGACCGGAGGTCGATGCCTCCGCGAGTGTCTCGGCCATGCGCGCGAACGCCTCGACGCTCAGCGTCTCGCCGCGCGCGTCGAGCGACACGCCCGCGCGCTCGGCGGCGCGCTCGAGCACGTCCGGCGCCGCGCCGAGCCGCGACCACGCGTTGCGCAGCGTCTTGCGGCGCGCCTCGAAGGCCGCGCGCACGAGCGCGCGGAACGCGTCCGTCTCGCGGGCGCGCGGCGGGCGCAGCGGCCGCAGCTCGACCACCGCGCTGGTGACCTCGGGCGGCGGGTGGAACGCGCCGGGCGGCGCCCGAAGCACGCGGCGGGCGTCGAACGCCGCTCGCACGAAGACCGTGAGCGCGCCCCAGTCCTTGGTCCCGGGGCTGGCCAGAAGGCGCGCCGCGACCTCGTCCTGCAGCATGAACACGACGCGCTCGACGTGGTCGGCCTGCTCGACGGCGCGCCGGAGCAGCGGGCCGCTGAGCGCGTAGGGGAGATTGCCGCAGAGCACGCGAGGCGACCCGGGGTCGCCCTCGCCGAGCAGGGCGGCCAGGTCCACCGACTGCGCATCGGCCTCGAGGACCCGCACGCCGCTGCCCGACAGCTCGCGCGCGAGCAGCGGCACCAGATCGCGGTCGCGCTCGACGGCGACCACCGATCGGGCGCGCTCGGCGAGCAGGCGCGTGAGCGCCCCGGTGCCGGCGCCGATCTCGACCACGCGAGCGCGGCCCACGTCGTCGTCGGGGACGCACGCGTGGGCGATGGATCGCGCGATGGGCTCGGCCACGAGGAAGTTCTGGCCGAAGCTCTTCTTGGGGCGCAGCCCCGCGTCGCGCAGCACCGCGCGCGGATCGCGCGTCACGGCGTCCTCTCGCCGGCGTCGGGGGCCGGAGGCGAGGCGGCGTCCACGTCGACGGCGGCGATCGGTCGCCACGCGCCCCGCGTGGCCAGACGGATGCCGAGCCGGCGCAGGAGGCGCTCGCCGCGCGCGCGCGTCGCGCGGGCCCTGGCGCGCACGGCCTCGTCGACCACGTCGGCGAGGGGGCTCCTCCGCTCGGGATCCGCGCCCACGCCGGCGTCGAACGGGGGCAGGGTCCAGCGCAGCTCGATGCGGTGTCGGCGCATGCGCGCGATCGTCCCGGCCATCTTGTCGGTGCGCGCCGGGGCCGGAGCCCAGACGTGGACCACGCTGGCGCGCGGCTTCTCGGTCGCGATCTCGTCGAGCACGTGCCCGAGGGTCACCTCCGCTCTCTCCCGCTCCCCGTCGACGCGTGGCGGAGACTCGACTCCGAAGGCGGCCAGGTAGAGCCGCAGCGCCTGCTCGCGCGGGGTGGGCGCGAACGGGAGCCGCGGCGCGAACGGCGCCCGCGCGCGCAGCGGCTCGACGCGCGAGGCGAGCATGTCGAAGTCCCCCTTGCGAACGTCGACCAGGCCGCGCGGGTCGAGCGGTCGCGCGTGCTCGGCCACGCGCTGGGCGACCGCCGCCTCGTCGAGCTCGGACCGGTCCGCGTCGACGCAGCCGGCCGCGCTCGCGAGGGCCCCGGCGAGCGCCGCGGCATGCGCGGCGCCGTCGTCCGGAGCGATCCACGATCGAAGGCGCGACGCGAACACGACGAGGCCGACGCGATCCCCGCGCGTCAGGTGCCGAGCGGCGAGCGCGGCGACCTCCTCGACCACGCGATCGAGCGGCGCGTGGCCCGGCGCGCCCGCCCACAGCTCGACCGACGCGTCGACCACGAGCCACACCACCTCGCGCTCCTCGCGCTCCATCTCGCGAACGAGGAGCCGCCCGCGCCGGGCGCTCGCCTTCCAGGCGATGCGCTTGAACGGATCGCCGGGCGCGTGGTCGCGCAGCTCGCGCAGATCGTCGGCCTCGCCGGCGAAGGCGGCGGTGCGCCCGACCTCGGCGGCCCGCCGCGATCGACCGCCCCGCGGGGAGCCGACGAGCGTCGCGAGCGCAGGCGGAAGCACCTCGACGCCGACGGGGTTCGCGAAGAGGAGGGGAACCTCGTAGAGGCCCTCGCCGCCAAGGGGCACGCCGCGCACCTCGAGCGCCAGGCCGTGCACGCCCCATCGGCCGACGCGCCGCGCGCGGACGATCAGCTCGAGCGACGCGCACGCGCCCGGCGGCAGGTCGATGGTCTCGGGCTGCACGCGGACGTCGAGCATGCTCGACGCGATCGGCCGCAGGTCGACCGCGCGCACCGCCTCGAGGCCCCGGTTGCGCAGCTCCGCCGACAGGACGACGGTCGCGCCGCGCGCCACCCGGTGCACGCGCGTTGGCCCCGTCCAGACCATCTCGAAGCCGGCGGCGCGGAGGCGCGTCACCGTGACGAGCGCCATCGCGCGGCCGATCGCGACCGCGAGCAGCATCGCCCCGCCGAACGCGACCACCGGCGCCAGCCGCGCCGCCGCCCCGAGCGCGACGAGGCCGGCGCCAGCGACCGCGACGTGGAAGGTCGAGCGTGTCGGATGGAGCTGCACCAAAGGGGAGCTTACAGCACGCGCGGGCGCGGCTAGCATCCGCGTCACCGCGCGAGGGGAGACCGTGGTGGACGTGACGACGCTCGAGCTGACTGCGACCGACCACGGCGTGAGCTTCGAGGTGCACGCCAAGCCGCGGGCGTCCAGGAGCCGCGTGGTCGGCGTCCGCGAGGGGGCGCTCGACGTCGCGCTCGCGGCCCCTCCGGTCGACGGCGCGGCGAACGCCGAGCTCGTGGCGACGCTCGCGCGCGTCCTGTCGGTGCCGCGAAGAGCGGTGACGATCGCGCGCGGCGAGTCGTCGCGCTCGAAGCGTGTCGTCGTCGCGGGGGTCGCGGCCGAGCAGGTGCGCGCCCGGCTGGCGCGCGCGTGATCGCGCATGGAGCCCCTCGCCGCGGCCTCTGCCCGGCCGTGACGACGTCTTGAATCGCCGCCTTCTCTGCCCGTAGTACGAAAGTCCGATCCCTACAGCGGTTCTCCATGACTCGGAACGAAAGGGGCTGTTTGTCCGCGCCGAAACGTGTTAACCGCGGCGCTCATGCACCGACCGTACTCGCTGGACCTGCGTGAGCGTGCCGTCGCGAT
>Ga0080006_1151101_pt1 | contig 37153 bp, 39 predicted proteins | sample RS3BMetagenome_FD_69209 | JGI IMG/M metagenome (GOLD analysis project Ga0080006, IMG submission 69209) | Ferric oxide microbial mat and aquatic microbial communities from Rainbow Spring, Yellowstone National Park, USA - RS3B (SPADES... ...
AGATAGTCTACATTAACTCGAAGAACACGTCCAAGACATGCCATAGGTGCGGGTATGTTACCTGCCGAGTAGAAGGTAGAGAATACAGGTGTCCTAAATGCGGTATGGTATATAACCGTGATTTAAATGCGTCTATTAACATAGCCCGTGCCTTAATGGGAGGTACGGGTCGGGGGTCTGTAAACACCCTGAAGGGGAGATGAAGGTGCGACGTGAAGTCCACTGGAAACCCCAAAGCCCCGTCCGTAAGGGCGGGGTAGTTTACGCTGCTAAACGGAGTGAACGAAATACACATAAATGTTAATAACTTCTGATTCAGGCAAGCCAAGTAATGGCGTCTCAGGTTTCGGAATGCAGGCATAATGTGGTTTATGCTGGAGCTATCAACATCATACGCGGATTTGGTATACTTGGTGCCGTAGACGCCTGGACCTGCACTTACTGCAGTGAGCTCTGGTGTGATGAAAAGAGGATAGAGCATCAAGAGCTTCCCCCGGAAGTAGGATTGCCTCCTAGGAAACCCAATACGGAATGGCTAATCCTTTTCTGCGAGGACGGTTCAAAAAACGACTGGAATCTGGTTCAGGCAAAGAAGGGTGATTCTATAAGGCACAGTTGTAAGGTCTTTGACTCGTGCGAAATCGAGGTTACAGAAGACTATGGAGCGAAGTGCAGGCATGACCACTCAGACAAGCACAAGTTCTTTCCTGTAAGGCAGAACCTGAATAAAGCTATTTACGTTTAAGATGAATTAGTCAGGATGGTGTATCGCTTGAAGTTCAACAATTTTGCCTTCATATTTCAAGTCATAGCATCTTTATCTTATCTATTCCTTTACCAGCTGGGAATAGGTTATCCGATTGCATTATTCAGTGTAGCGATCTTTGTTATCAGGATAATTGTTGGAATGGGAGTGCTGATAAATTCAAAAAAAGCTCACTATGTATCTATTACAGGCTCTCCCATTGGCTTTGTCTACCTCTCTCTAAGTTACATCTACGGTAATTCATTACTTGTAATTGTACCATTATTTTCTGAAGTGGTGGCACTTATACTGACGATTGGGTCTCTATCAGCTATAGGCAGAACAAAGCAACCAAGCCCTTTGGATATGCCTGTTTATGGCTAGGTGAGAGTGCATGGAGATATTTGTGACAGAAGCGAAGATGGGCTCTGTAGCAGGATTTGTAAAGGGGTATGTTCTATATGAAGGTTTAAAGCTGAAGTTCAAAGGTGTGGCATTTGGAAGGTACGGAGGCCACAACGTTTCAATCAGCTTCATGCCTTCTTCAGCCAAATTACTGAAGGAGAAGGGTGTTGACCAGCAGCAGCTTGTACAGGAGATCCAAGAAAACATTGTAAGAGGCAACTTTAAAACGAGCGAGAAGGCGACTTTTACAGAGCCTCTTTCATGAACAGGATAGCCTTAAAAGGAAGACAGTCTATTCTACATTCATAATTTTTATATCTGAAGTGCCTTTGCAATCTCTTTTGCAGAAGTTACAGGAAGCTGACAGGAAAAATTCGAGCATATATATGCTGCAGCCTTCCCTTCTTTTAAACCATAAGACCTAGCAAAAACAGATATGTCATCTATGTCTGCCCTTTTTTCCTCATCATCAACCTTCCTGAAAATTATGACTTTATTTGGAGTGTACATTCTTCTTATTTCATGCAAGAGCTGAAAAGCATCCTCTTCGGAATTTCTATCAAAGGCCAGTACGATTTCACGGAAGTTGATATCGAGCAAAACTGTTGCAGTCAGAAAGAAAGTGTACTGATAGGGAGAGCTCTTTACTACAGATGAGAATACTTCTTTTATCTTTTCAAAGTACCTCATATCGTCAAGGTTGCCCGTAATTCTGCAGAGAATGTAGAGTATCAATGCCATTACCGAGTTGCCCGAAGGTATTGCTCCATCTTGAGCCTCTTTGATCCTGTACGATATTTCTGGGTCTTCCTCTGTCTGATAAAACCCTCCCCCGGCTTCATCCCAAAAGTTTAGGATAGTATATTCCTTCAGCCTTATAGCTTCCTGAAGATATTTCATTTCAAAGCATGCCTGATAAAGCTCCAGTAAGCCCCAGCATAGAAAGGCGTAATCCTCAAGAAACCCTCTTATCGCTGCTTGGCCATCTCTATATCTGTGCAGCAGAGGACCATCCTTCACTTTCATGTGTAAAAGAAGAAAGTCTGCCGCGTCTTTGGCGTATTTCAGGTATGTCTGGTTATTTGTTATTACGTATGCTCTAGACAAAGCTGCTATCATCAATCCGTTCCAGTCTGTAAGTATTTTATCGTCCCTTCCAGGTTTCACCCTTCTATTTCTTTCTTCTAGCAGCTTCTTCCTTATCTTCTCGAGTCTTTCTTCCATTTCACTCTCCTGCAATCTATATTCAGCTGCAAGTGTTGCTAGGTCCTGAGCCACATGAAGTACGTAGCCTATCCCTTCGATTCCAGCCTTTAGCTTTCCAAGGTATGAACGAACGGCTAGCTGGTAATCATCCTCATTAAGTGAATTCTTCAGCTGCTCTTCCGTCCAGAGGTAAAATTTACCCTCTTCTCCTTCGCTGTCTGCATCCTCGGAAGTGAAGAAACCACCGTCATTGCTTCTAAGGTTGTAGACCACATACTCTATTATCTCTTCAGCTGTTCTCAGGTAGAGCTTCTTTCCTGTAGCCTGATAAGCTTCCAGATATGCCAGCGTGCAAAGAGCCTGGTCATATAACATCTTCTCAAAGTGCGGGACCATCCATAATGCATCTGTAGAATATCTGTGCATACCGAAACCCAACTGGTCGTAGATGCCTCCTCTTCTCATTGCAGTCAGTGTCCTTTCAGCCATTATCAGTGCGGATTTCTCCCCCCTCAGCTTGAAGTACCTGAGAAGAAAGAGCAGCCTATGAGGAGTAGGGAACTTGGGTTCAGTTCCAAAACCTCCATGTTCTTCGTCATAAAGCGCCAGCATCTGCTCAAAGCATGCATCTGCGTCTTCAATGCTGATAGTACCTTGAGGTTTCTGAGCAAGATACATCTTGAGGCTGTGGATTAACCTCTCACCTTGAGCGATTAAGTCTCCCCTCTTTTCATTCCAAAGCTCTCTAATTTTTGGTATCAGCTCTGTTAGACCAGGCAGGCCATATTTTGAGTCCTTTGGTATGTACGTTGCTGCAAAGAAAGGTTTTTTGTCCGGAGTCATTATTATCGTAAGAGGCCATCCACCGGAACCTGTCATCATCTGGCAGAAGGTCATGTAAAGGTTATCAAGGTCCGGCCTTTCTTCCCTGTCAACCTTTATGCAGACAAAAGTCTCGTTCAACATCTTTGCAACTTCCTGGTCTGAAAAAGATTCTCTCTCCATCACGTTACACCAATGACATGAGGAGTAGCCTATACTCAGAAATACAGGTTTGTCCTCATTCTTTGCCTTGGTAAAAGCTTCTTCACACCATGGATACCAGTCGACAGGATTGCTTGCGTGTTTCAGTAAGTATGGACTCTTTTCAAGCGATAGTCTGTTCATGTTTCTCCTTTATTGAATGATATTCACTCATTTAAGCTGAGCGCAACATACTTAACCTGAAAGCATGCAAATAACACTATTCAAAATAGGAGAATTAGAAAAACTGGCTTATCTTCACATAATATTTTTATACCGATTCAATTCGCCCCAACTTAGGTAAGCAGATCTTGGTTAGAGATGTTGGTTATAAGACCCACCCGATCGACCCTCAGTTTCTTCAGAAGCCTGACGAATATCCTGTTACAGGCGATCATCAGGGGCATAAGGTTAGGGCGGAGGGGAAGGTCAGACTTGATGCAGACGGAAAACCATACCCAACAGCCTTGGGTATTCATGGTACGAGCGTTGCAGTCGACTGGGAGAACTGCGTGGCAGACGGAGTCTGCATGGATGTCTGTCCTGTCAACGTGTTTGAATGGTTTCTGAATCCCGGCCAGGCTGGAACGGGAAAGGATAAGGTCCTTGAGCCAGGTAGTGACGAATGGAACAAGTACAGATGTGACAAATCTGACCCTATAAGGGAAGCAGACTGCATCTTTTGCATGGCCTGTGAGACTAGCTGCCCCACAGGTTGCATAAAGATAACTTCACCCTAGCAATTTTGAGAATTTTATAGAATATATTATTTCGATAACTGCTTCATTACGTATGGCAAGATGCCTCCGGCAGCAAAGTAATTCATCTCTGCCGCATTGTCTATTCTTGTCTTAACCCTGAACTTCAAACTTCCCTTGCTTGTTATAGCCTCTACTTCGAGTACTTCGTTCGGTTTCGACATACCTGCTATCCCTTTGATATTGTACATCTCTTCTCCCGTCAGGCCCAGACTCCTACTACTCTGCCCTTCAACAAATTCAAGGGGAAGTATTCCCATCGCTATTAGGTTGCTTCTGTGAATTCTCTCAAACGACTCTGCTATAACTGCTCTAACACCCAACAGCAAAGGCGCCTTTGCTGCCCAGTCCCTTGAGCTTCCTGCACCGTATTCTTTTCCTGCAATAACTATCAACGGTACCCCTTCCTTCTGGTATCTAACAGAGGCATCATAAACAGTCATCAACTCTCCTGATGGTAAATGCCTTGTCCATCCTCCTTCTCTTCCTTGAGCAAGCAGGTTCCTCAGCCTTATGTTGCTGAACCCCCCTCTTGCCATGACTTCGTGGTTACCCCTTCTGCTACCGTATGTGCTGAATTGAGTAATGTCAACTCCCCTTTCTCTTAGATATCTTCCAGCAGGGCTATCGTACGGTATTGATCCAGCAGGAGATATATGGTCAGTAGTAACCTTGTCCTCTAAATAGCACAGAACCCTCGCGTTGCTTATATCCTTCATCGTATCAATCTCCATTTCAAACCATGGAGGCCTTCGTATGTATGTTGATTCTTCATTCCATTCGTAAACCTCCCCTTCAGATGCGGGAAGCGAGTTCCATCTTTCGTCTCCTTCTGTAGCATTTGAATACCTTTTCCTGTAAAGTTCAGGATTCAACGACTTCGAAACGACTTCTCTTATTTCATCCATCGATGGCCATACGTCTCGGAGGTAGACCTCCCTTCCATCTTTACTGATTCCTAAAGGCTCCTTTTCGAAGTCAAAATCTATTCTTCCTGCAATAGAATAAGCTACAACCATCATCGGAGATGTAAGAAAGGAGCCCCGTGCCAGGGGATGTATTCTTCCATCAAAGTTTCTGTTACCGCTCAGCACTGCAACTGCATAAATTCCTCTTCCCTTTATCTCGTCTTCAACTTCTTTTGCAAGCGGACCGCTGTTCCCAATGCATGTAGTGCACCCATAACCTACGACGTTGAACCCCAGTTGGTTTAGATATGGCAGCAGTCCTGAATTATCCAGATAATCTGTGACAACTCTTGAACCTGGCGCCATGCTTGTCTTGACATATGGTTTGGGCTTAAGTCCAAGCTGCACAAATTTTCTGGCCAAAAGGCCAGCTCCAAGCATCACAGTTGGGTTTGAAGTATTTGTGCACGAAGTTATTGCGGCTATTACTACAGAGCCATCTGTTAGACCTTCTGTCAGAGCTACTGCAGAACCACCTGTTCCTGAAGAATCAATCCTCTTCGAAAGCTCGATAGGCTGATATCCATTATCTATATGCTGTGAAGATTGACGAGGGTTAGTCTTGCTGCTCTGGGAAGCCATTAATCGGGGTATTATTATCGGTGCGTCTTTCACAGCTATCCTTTCGTCAGGATTCCTAGGCCCTGCTATTGATGGTTCAACTTCGCTCAGGTCTATAACCAGAACTTCTGAATACTTTGGTCTGTAACTACCCTCGTAAAACAGCTTATTCCCGAAACTGTACCTCCTGACAAAATCTACGTGGCTCGAGCTTCTTCCCGTTCCTAAAAGGTATTCAAGAGTATTCTCATCTATAGGTGAGAACCCCACAGTCGCCCCATATTCTGGAGCCATATTGCCCAAAGTGGCCCTATCTGGCACGCTTAGCCTGCCATAACTTTCGCCGAAAAACTCTACAAACTTTCCCACAACTCCCTTTTTCCTCAACCTTTCAGTAACAGTCAGAACCACATCTGTGGGTGTAGAACCTTCTCTCAGCTCTCCAACAAGCTCAACCCCCACAACCTCGGGTATAGGCATGTGATACGGCTGGCCCAGCATCACAGCCTCTGCCTCTATCCCACCAACTCCCCACCCCAAAACGGCGATGCCGTTCACCATGGGAGTATGAGAGTCAGTTCCCACTACAGTATCAGGAAAGGCAGTTAACTTCCCTGACTCATCTACCATCTTCGAAATTACAGTTGCAATGTATTCTAGGTTAACCTGATGGCAGATGCCTTTACCAGGCGGGAAGATCCTCATATTCGAAAAAGAAGACTGCGCCCATTTTAACAAAGAATACCTTTCTGAATTGCGTTCATACTCCTTTTGCAGGTTAAAGAATATAGCATCTTCAACAGCCCACCTATCCACCTGCACGGAATGGTCAACTATCAAGTCAACAGGCACACGAGAGTTAACAGACCTGGGCTCGATTCCTTTTGATTTAACTGCATCTCTTAGGGCTGCAAGGTCGACTATCAACGGTACACCTGTGTAGTCTTGAAGTAGCACCCTAGCGGGCATAAACGGTAGTTCTTTCCCCACGCTCTTTGGCCATGACATCAACTGAAAAGCAGCTTCATCAGCTCCATCGACCTTGGAAGAATTCCTTATCGCGTTCTCAAGAAGAACCCTTATCGAGAACGGAAGCTGCTCGACTTCGCATCCATATTCTTTCAATCTTGCCAAATTGTAGTACTTTGCTTTTCCCTCATCAGTTAAGATCTCCTCCTGCAGAGAATCAAAAGTGGTTTTCAAACTTTCCCCTTTGCCTTTTTACAACTCTTGCTTATAGCTCCTTCTGAATTTTAGGCTTTTTCTCTTCCCTTTCCGATCAATTCTTCTATCTTCTTAGCGAGTTTGAAGTCTCTTGTTGTTACTCCTCCTTCATCATGGCTCTGAACTTCAAGCCTAACCTCGGTCCAACGTATGTGAATATCAGGGTGATGTTGTATTTCTTCTGAAACTCTAGCTATTGAATTTACGAATTTTATACCTTGCATAAATGTTTTGAATTTGAAATTCTTGACAAGGAAACCATTCTGATACTTCCAACCGTTTAATTCACCAAGTCGCTTAATTATGCTATTCTGGCTTAACTTGACCATAAATCGATATCTGTTCATGCATGCAGATATATTTTTCTCATGAAGAGCTGATATACTTATAAGTATGTACAATGCCAAAATTAATTATGAAGATCGCAGCTGCAGTAGATAAAGATGGCAGGCTCAGACCTCTTGATCAGGGTGAGACAATAGTTATATTTGAAGGGAAAGAAAATAAAAGGTTATTCAAAAACCCTGGATTTGGCTTCAGGCACGGAGGAAAGGAAAAGGCAATCAAGCTGATTCTTGAGAGCGGCGCAGATGCAGTATTTGCAAATAAACAATTTCTCTGTCCATGTTCCTATGAAATGTCTTGTGGCAGATTAAAATACATAGTTGCGGAGTCGGAGACTCTTGAAGAATTGATTTTAGCTTGCGAAAAATCAGCTATAAGCATTATTTCACAACTCGAACCAGAATGGTATGCTGAAGAAGACCATCACCACAAAAACCATCACTTTGTTAGGGCAGATTTTGTCTGATGTAATCTTCTAGCTTCTCAGCAAATTCAGAATAAAAGTTCAGAGAGGAAGGGTTTGCCATTGAACCGATATTGACAACTTTGTCTTTACTCATACCCATGAGTATACGCTTAATAGGTACTTCCATCTTCTTACCGTTTAGTGTCTTCGGAATATCAGGCGCTTCAACTATGATGTCAGGTGTATATCTTGGAGAAAGTTCCGTGGAAACAGCCCTTTTTATTTTGCCTCTAACTTCTTCGTTTAACCTGAATCCTTTCTGCAATACGACAAAGAGAATCAATATTGAGTCTGTCCTACCCTTCAGTTCTACATCCAAGGCCATCGATTCCTGAACTTCGGGAATCGCTTCTACTACCCTGTATATTTCAGCAGTTCCTATCCTCACTCCCTTTCTTTTCAGTGTGGCATCAGACCTGCCGTAGATTATACACGTGCCATCTCTTTTTATTTCTATCCAGTCGCCATGCCTCCATACTCCTGGGTAAAAGCTGAAGTAGCTTTCTTTATACTTCTCGTATTCAGGGTCGTTCCAGAAATATATGGGCATCGATGGCATAGGTTTTGTGATAACAAGCTCTCCAACCTTTTCTGTCAGACTGTTTCCTTCTTCATCAAAGCATTCCACACTAGCTCCAAGGTATCTGCACTGTATCCTCCCTGCTACTACAGGCAAAATTGGGCAGCTGCCGACAAAAGCTGTGCATACGTCTGTGCCTCCGCTTATCGAACCAAGCCACAGGTCTTCCTTGACATTTCTGTATACCCATCTGAACATCTCTGCAGAGAGAGGAGAGCCGGTAGAGCCTATCCCTCTTAATCTTTCCAGCTTATGAGTATGCAGTGGTTCTATACCAGCCTTTGCGCAAGACGAAATATAAGGTGCACTGGTACCAAAATAAGTTATTCCTAGTTTTTCAACCAAATCCCAGAGTCTGTTAATGTCAGGATAGGAAGGCGAACCATCATAAAGAACTATAGGGCTTCCAAGAAAAAGTCCTCCGATCAGATAGTTCCACATCATCCATCCTGTTGACGTGAACCAGAAAAATCTGTCCTTGCTACCTATATCGTTATGAAAGGCTATAGTCTTCATATGCTCAACAACTATCCCCCCGTGCGAATGGACGATCGGTTTTGGTAGGCCTGTTGTTCCTGAAGAGTACAGTATCCAAAGAGGATGGTTAAAAGGCACCATAATCCTGCCATCATATGATGTTTCGTCTAGCACGTCTTGCCAGAGAATCCAGTCATTCTTAGTGTGAACATTCTCTTTTAAGTAAGGTATCAATACAACAGACCTTATCGAAGGAATAGCATTCTGCACCTTTTCGGCAACTTCAGTTCTGTCTATTACTTTTCCTCCGTAGATGTAGCCATCTACTGTGAGCAAGACCTTCGGTTCTATCTGTTTGAACCTGTCCACAATACCTCCTACTCCAAATTCAGCAGAACAGCTAGACCATATGCTTCCCAGACTCGCAGAAGCAAGTAAACCGATTATCGCTTCAGGGCAATTAGGAAGTATTGCAGCAACCCTGTCTCCTGTTGTTACTCCAGCTTGGTGTAGATATGTTGCAAGAGCTCTGACCTGCCTTTTCAACTCTTCTGCAGTAAGAGATTTTCTAATCCCATCCTCCCTTTCGAATAGAACTGCTTCGCCTTCAGGTAGTTGTTCGAGCATTATATCTGAATAGTTCAAACGCACTCCCTCAAACCATTTGGTTGCAGGCATCTGGGTTGAGGAAACTACTCTCTCGAATCTCCCTTCATGCTTTATTTTGAAATATTCCCAAATGCTCTTCCAGAATCCCTCAATATCATTTACAGACCATTTTCTGAGCTCTTCGTACGTTTCTGCTTTGATATTTTTTTCTTGTTCAAGCCATGCCATGTATTTCTTTATACCTGACCTGTTGACGAATTCGTCAGAAGGAGACCACAGTATTTCTTCCATACACTTTGCTTCTGATGTAGATGCCTTAAAGAATTGCTGAATTGATTAACTCCTATTTAGCGGGTCAGCTTTACCATAATGGTGCAGAAAGCCCTTGCTCTTTAGAGCTAAGATGAGTGCGCTCAAATATGTCGACAAATAATAGTATATTGAGAGGGTCTGCTCTGATGTAGCCTGAATGTCCAAAAACTAGAATAAGGCTTCAGGCTGAAATGGGAGGAGAGGTTCCAGTGGGAGAATGAAACGAGCCATGGGGTATATTATATCATATTATATTATAGCTCCATGGCAGAGTTTGCTCTGGCACAGCCCTTGGACCCGATAGGATGAGGCACCATGGAGAGCGCCAACAAATCGGGAACGCTACACCCTTTAGGGAGGAGAGGATGTCAGCTTGCAGGCATAGCATAAGTGAGTTTCACTTATATAATGCTTCAGACGGAGGCTCTGCACCTTCAGGAAGTGAATAGACTAGAGTTGGATGTTCCCAACGAAACTACTTCAAACATGAAGAGACTAGGAAAGAGGTGAAAGCGTGAAGGGAAAACTGGAAGTTTTCAACACTTTATCTCTGAAAATGGCAGAGTTCGAACCTTTGAACAGAGGTTCTGTTAAAATGTTCGTATGCGGACCTACCGTGAACGACCTTATGCATATGGGAAATGCAAGAACATACGTATTTTATGATACTGTTGCGAGATATCTAGACCATCTTGGCTACAGAACGAACTTCATAATGAATGTAACTGATATTGACGAAAGTATAGTTCTAGCGGCAAAGAGATCTAGGACGAGCGTAGAATCATTCATACGTAAGTATGTTTCTGAGTATGTTAAGGACTTAAAGAACCTCAGAATAAATACTTTGCGCGGCTTCGAAAGGGTTTCAAAATACATTGAAGAAATGAAATACCAGATTTCCAAACTGCTTGAAAAGGGGTATGCATACAGGTTGAATTCAGAAGTATACTTTGAGGTTTCAAAATTTCCCAAGTTTGGCTTACTCTCACACACATCTCCGGATCAACTATCGTTAAGACCCACTGAGCTTGCTGAAGGTAAAAGAAACCCGCTAGATTTTGCCTTATGGAGGCAGTCGCCTTTTGAAGATATTGCTTTTGAAAGTCCGTGGGGGAGAGGATGGCCTGGATGGCATATACAGGATACAGCCTATACCATAACAAATCTTGGGGAGCAGTACGACATACATGGAGGAGCAAGAGAGCTGATATATCCTCACCATGAAGCAGAGATAGCTGAAGCAGAATGCCTAACTGGAAAGAGCCCCTTTGTAAAATATTGGATGCATTGTGGAATACTGACTACTGAAGGAAAGAAGATGTCGAAATCTGAAGGAAACGTGGTATATGCAAGGGATATAATAAGAAAGTATGGAGCAGATGTAGCCAGACTTTTCTTCCTCTACCAACACCACAGGGATAGCTTTGAGTTTGACGAGAGGACACTGATCAGCATAAAGGAAGAATACACAATGGCAAAAAAGTCTCTATCTCCACTTACTAAAGAGAAGTCCGAACCTATAAGCAAGGCAAGGGTTGACAATATACTGAGGGATTTCTACGAATGCATGAATGAGGATTTCAATACACCCGATGCATTGGATAGATTGCAGAGTGTTATCATGGATGCACAGAGAGCACACGGAAATTCTCTTGCAGACTACTATCATGCAATGAAGACTGCATCTCAGATACTTGGTGTGAGCTACGTTGAGTAGAATACAAGATATGTTAATTGAATTTGAAATGAATGAAGTAATGTGGTGGTCGGATTGGGCAGAGCTCAAATGGTTAAAGAATCAATCTGTGTTTGCAATCAGGAGTGAAGATTTTAAAGAGCCCTTATTCAACCACACAGGTTTCCTAACTTTTCCTGACGAAGTTGATATAATAAAAGCCGAAAAATATTTTTCTGAAGTTAAAGCCAACCCGTCAGTATTCATACCTTCGTTCGAAGAATATTCACGCATAGCAAGCAATTTGAACGGATACAGTCTTGATGATTCACTTCTAGTATTAGAACTCAAGAAGAGAAATATGGAGAAAAGAGATGATGTAGAGGTAGGCGTTGTGACAAAGAGGGGGGTAATGGAATGGGTCAGAGTGTATCTGCAAAGCTTCTATTCAGCTCTTTTTTATAGGGAAAAGATATACGAAACTGTAAAGAATGTAGTTCAAAGAGAAGATGTCAAGCTTCTTCTTGCAAGAGTTAGAGGTTTGCCTGTTGGCTGCACAGCCCTGCATTTTGATGAGAAAGTAGTGGGAGCATACTGCGTAGGTGTTGTTCCAGAATACAGGAAGAGGGGTGTAGCTAGTTCGATGCTCTGGTATGCAAGCCAGAAGGAGTTGTTGAACGGAAGAAAGTTGGTTCTTCAGACGTTTGCGTCCGACGGTCTGGAAAAGTGGTATTCACAGCTAGGTTTTGAAAGAGTCTACCATAAAGATGTTTACGTTAGACATCTTTACGATTATAAGGAGGAAAAGGAAGAGATGATAAGAACAGTTTTGCCAGTCGAACATCAGAGTGCGAAACTTGGTGTCGTTATTGACAGAAACCTGAAGGTAGACAAGTATCCTTTCTCAGATGTATTCAAGGGTTTCGAACATAATCCTGCGCTGAAATCTGTTTTCGGCAAAGAGCTTCCGGATATTTTGAAGAGTACGTATGTAGTAATTGACCCGAGAGAGGGTTATCTTCATGTAGATAACGAAAGAGGATGGATCTACATAAGTCAGCCATACTTAAGGAGCGCTGATGAAAGATACCTGTATCTTGACCTAATACACGAGCTAGTGCACGTAAAGCAATTTCGTCAAGGCCTAGAGCTTTACGACTGGGAGTATTCATATTTTGAAAGACCTACAGAGGTAGAAGCATACAAAGTTACTGTCGATGAAGCAAGGAGAATAGGGATGAATGACCAGGAAATAGCAGATTATCTAAAAGTGGAGTGGGTTGAAGAAGATGAAATTAGAAGTTTCCTGAGAAGGATGAAGATCAAACCGAAAAATTGATAATGAGATATCTGCAACCCCCGACCGAATAAGCAATGACAAAATTGAAGGCCATACATGTTGTATACGCTGAATGGTGTCCACATTGTGTGCCAACAACGATTGAACCAATGAAGAAGCTCGCCCTTCAGCTGGGTATCCCCATAAGACTCTACAATATAGATACGGAAGATGTCAAAGAGGCTGACGAGTTGGTTAGGAAATACGGTGACTGGTCAGAAGATTATATTATACCTCAGGTCTTCTTTGAATTTGAAAATGGGTCGATAAAGCATGTCTTAACGGGGTATTCTGAAGGAGTACAGTATACAAAGAGAGCTGTCGAAAATCTGCTCAATTCGAATTTCCTGAAGCAGGTTGCAAAGTGATGCAAGTGCTACCAGCATAAGCAATATAATCATTGACATCCTCCAGCAGCCTAAGCGTGTTCGATTCTCATCACCTCGGGAAATCTGGTTTTGTTTCTTTTATATCAAAGATGTTATATTACTTTAGGATTCAGAAGTTTTGCATTTTTCGCAGATGCTTGAAGTTGAATTGATGGGTTGAACGAATAATGAGTTGCAAAGTGAGCAGAGAAAAAGTGCCGTGTTTGAGGCTTTATTTTCGTCTCTCTTATAATTCTGCGTCCAGTAAACCTCTTGCAGCACAGGGTCTGAATTTGAATCGACATCAAGGTCCCATGGGTGTCTACTAGCAAGCCTCATGTCAGAATCTTTAATCTCACCGAGAGCGCCAGAGTATTGTGCAAGTAAATCCCTCATAAGTTTAACATCAGCCTTTCCCCCTTCAAAATACAAGACAATTCGAGACACGTATCTGGATGGGCAGACAAAGTAGCCAACGGGCTGAGTCGAAAAATCCGACAAAATCAGGCTTGCTCGACTGCTGCAGTGCCTGTAGCAACTTACGGGCAAGTTGAATTTAGAGGAGAGGAGTTGTGTGAAAGACTTCATAAATAATTTGACCTATAATACACTTATATTTGTTTTTCAAATTTCTCCCCCTTCATGTACTTTCATCATTCCGCTGACATCCTCATACCCTTAAAAGGTGTCGGGTTCTCGATTTGTAGGCGCTCTTCATGGTGCCTCATCCTATCGGGTCCAAGGGCTGTGCCAGAACAATCTCTGCCATAGACATACATATAGCCTATGGCTCGTTTCATTATGTTGTACGCTCCATTATAATCTGCGTTGTATTTATGCTTGCAGTTGCTACAGAAAAAGCGACCTCCGACCCGAAGGCCTCTTTCTTCGCAATTATGGCATAGCTGGGATGTGTATGCTTCGTTTATCTTATATACAGGGATGCCAAGCCAAGAAGCCTTGTATTCTATGAATTTAGCAAGCCTGTAGAAAGGAAAGCTGTTTAACCTTCTGTTGAAAGAACTGCCTTTGTTGAAGTCTGTGCGGTTAGACCTTATTCCTTTCAGGTCTCCAAAAACTATCATTGAATTGTTCTTAGCAGCTTCCCCCATAATCCTCTTGCTTATAGCGTGAAGGATTGAATCAACTGTTCTTCTTTCATGATTGCCTATCTTCCTGACTGCACCGTAAGCTTTTTTCTTCTGAAGCACTTTTCTCAGGTTGTAGAAGTGTCCTCTTATCATTCTCAGCTCTTTACCGTAGAACTTTGGTTTTGCATTGCTTGAATTGACTGTTGTAGCAATGTTTCTTATGCCCATGTCGATGGTCAATACGGAGTCTGTCTTTCCTCAACATCCCTTTGAATTATGATATAGATGTACTAATCTTCGCCTCTCTCATTCTTGCTGCTTTTGGTATTGGAGAAGATAATTCTATAGGACAGTTTATTCCGCTTCTCTTTCCTGCGACTGGTATTCTTATCCAATAAGGTGTAAGGTTGGTGTCCTCCTCATGTATGTCATAAACGTTATTCCTTAGAATCAATGGGTAGTCTTTTACCTTGTCTATCTTTCCTCCGTTCTGCTTCCTCACTCTCCTGAGAAATCTATCTGCCTGCTGTTTTGTTGCTGAATACAGTTTAACGCCTTTGTCCCCTCTCAGATATTTCTGATATCCTTCTTCAAGAAGCTGCTTCTTCACCTCTCTCGATTCAAGTATCTTTGCCTTAACTGTCTTCTTGGCAAGCATGAGCTCAACAACACATTACTCAAGGAGAATATTTGAGCGCACTCATCTTAGCTCTAAAGAGCGTGGGCTTTCTGCGCTCCTGTGGTAACTTTCTAAAAAGTACCAATCAGCTTCCTAATAAATAATTCAAGATTAATACACACAAAAATATATAGCATCTTTTTTACATACTGCGTATGGTGTACGAAGAGGAGATCATTTCGTTCGAAGAGTTGCTTAGGGAACTATCTATACTTGATATGGACGCAGGGTTGAGAATAGAAACGCAGTATCAGGGACATGACAGTTATATCTTCATTACTAGAAGCGTCGTAGGTTACGCTCTTGCGATTTATAACGCATTACAAAAAGGAAACCTCAAGGTACCCAAGGATCTGCTACTCTTCAAGCAGTTCCCGAATACTGAACAGCTTATAGAATTTCTCAATCAGATTAAAATTTCACCTTTCAGATGTTTCAGATACTGAATCTCAATTGATTACTGGCTGAAATCTCTCTTCAAATACAGACTTGCTCAAAGGGCCTATAATTGGTGTCTGGTAACCGCAGAACTTGCACCTATTTTTGTCATCCAAATTATAGGCAAGTATATAGTACCCGATTCTTCTTATAAGTATTGATGAGCAGCCTGGACAATAGGTGTTTTCAGCAGGATGGCCAGGGACGTTGCCTATGTACACATACTTTAATCCTTCCTGTCTTGCTATTTCGTAGTGCTTTTCAAGAGTTTCCAGAGGAGTAGAGGGGAAGTCCATCATCTTGTAATCAGGGTGAAACTTGAGAAAGTGCATGGGTGTATCTGGTCCAAGGTTATCATACACCCATCTTGCCAGTCTTCTAGCGGCATCTATATTATCCCCAACCTTTGGAACAACCAGGTCTGTTATTTCAATATGTATCTTTGTCTTGTTTTTAATTTCAAGAAGGGACTGGAAGATTGGTTCAGCGTCGGGTATAGAAATGTACTTCCTTACAAAATTCTTCTCTCCGTTTCCCTTAAAATCTACTGTTACACAATCCAGAAATTCACTCATCGCGGAAACAGTATCAGGAGTATCATATCCATTTGAAACAAATATATTGAATAAACCTTTCTTATGAGCCAGCTTTCCTACATCTCTAGCATATTCTATGAAGATTGTGGGTTGGTTGTAAGTATAAGCAATGCCTTCGCAACCCCTCTCCTTAGCCATCTCAACAACCTGCTCAGGTGTCACATCTACTCCTTCAACCTTCCTCCTCTGGCTTATGTCTGCGTTCTGGCAGTACAGGCACCTCCAGCTGCAACCAGTTGTAGCTATTGAGAATATCTTTGAACCAGGCCTGTAATGCATAACAGGTTTCTTTTCTATCGGGTCTATGTGCCCCGCGATTATCTTTCCATAAACCAGCAGCCAGAGCTTACCGTTTACTACACCCCTTACTCCACAGAAACCAATCTGCCCCTCTGAGAGCTGGCAATATCTGGCGCAAGCAGTACACTGTATTCTACCCTGCTGCGTAACCCTATAAAGGTCAGCTTCTTTTCCCATCGGCTTCTGCAGCCTTGCTTGGAGTTCTGACAATCTAATCATTAGCTAATTATTACTTTGCTTTAAGGTTATCCTAAACCTCAATCATTTGCATCTAAATTCTTTAAAAATATACTCCCATTCATAAATGCTAAAAGGTTAATATGCGTTGTATTGAACTTGCATACAGCATGGAGATAAGAGACTGCAAGTTTGACGACCATGTATTGTATGATGTAGAGAATCATTCATGGGTTAGACCTTTGGATGACCAGATGATAATAGGTATAGACTCTATACTGCTGTGGCTGATTGGGCCTTTACATTCTATAACCTTACCAGAGCCGGGGAAGGTTCTGGAAAGGGGGAGAGTCCTTGGTTCTGTTGAATCTGCAAGGCATTTTGACGTCGTAAGAGCACCGATAACATGTTTAATTCAAGAGGTCAACACAAATGTATTATCATTGCCGATTGCTGTCAACAAAGATCCCTACAATTCCGGTTGGCTTGTTAAGGCTAGGCCATTGCAGAGAGAGGAGTTGAAACATCTAAAGAGTGCAGAAGAAGCTTCAAGGTTTTTAGAACAGATGATAGTCAACCTAAGAATTCACTGCTTCAAGGAGTTCCCTGACCATGAGCTTTACGAGATAGGAGTTGAATGCTCTGCTGCGCTTGTAAAGCTGAACGACCTTCTATCCAGGTCCGAACCAGGGACTGTAGTTCATATCGTGACGGATGACCCGCTTGCTGATATTGAGATGGTGAGGTGGGCCGACCAGACCGGAAATCTGCTTATTGAAAGCAGACCTGAAGGTAATCTGAAGCATTTTCTGGTAAAAAAGAAGGTTTAAATTTTATTTCTCAATCGGAAACCTTACGCTGTTGCCCCATTCCGTCCATGAACCATCATAATTCTTCACGTTAGGGTAGCCGAGCAAGTAGGTAAGGACGAACCATGTATGTGAGGACCTTTCCCCTATTCTGCAGTAAGTTATCACTTCCTTATCAGGTGTTATCCCCCTCGACCTGTAAAGCTGCTCAAGCTCTTCCCTGCTCTTGAAAGTACCATCTTGGTCGTTGACTGCAAGGGCCCAAGGAATGTTTACCGCACCTGGGATGTGCCCTCCCCTCTGGGCATGCTCATTAGGATACTCAGGAGGAGCAAGGACCTCTCCAGTATACTCCTTTGGGCTTCTGACATCTACTAGAACTTTATCCTTCATCTTGAGGATGCTTCTCACGTATTCCTTGTAAACCCTTATGGTTTCGTCAGGTTCTGAAAGCCTTATGCTCTCCCTAGGATATGTCGGAATCTCTTTTGTGACAGGTTTGTCAGAGACCAACCATTTCTTCCTCCCTCCGTTCATAAGTTTAACATTATTCAGCCCGTAATATTTCATTATCCAGAAAGCGAAAGCAGCGAACCAATTGTTGAAGTCTCCATAAAGCACAAGGGTCATATTCTCTTTAAAACCTAAATTTGCAAGGACCTGCTCGAGCTGCTCTTTGCTGACTATATCTCTTGTTACAGGGTCGTTCATATCCCTTCTCCAGTCTATAAGCACAGCCCCTGGTATATGTCCTGTCGTGTAGTTTGCCTGGGGGTCGTAATCGACTTCAGCAATCCTGACGCTGGGGTCGTTCAGGTGTTTTTCTACCCAATCGACTTCCACCAGAACTTCGGGTCTGGCATAATCAGCTTTCTGACCACTCATAAATCATTTATATCTAACACTTTTATATATGTGTATCTCTAAAGTAATTCCATCTTCCCAAGCTGAAAAGGCTTCACGGAGCAATCCCAGTGTGTAACTACACCTTTCTCACAGACCAGGCAATCTCTCTTCTTATTAGTCAGCAATTTTGCTGCTTCTGCAACTGGCATCCTGCAATCTACTGCAACGGCATCTATAGGCCCCAGGTCACTCATTCTTACATCCATCATTCTCTCTGGCTCGTTTTTAAGCATCTGCAGGGTAGATGAGCTGAAAAGATACGAGATTAATATCCTGTCTGATACAAAACTTGTGGTGTCTTCAACGAATATCCTCCTTACCTTTCTGCTCATCATTTCTTCCAAAACCTCTGCCAAAGTTGCATCATCAGCCAAGCTTGACATTGTTGAGCTCACTTCTCCGCATGTCAGGTCTGTCTTTATTTTACCTCTCTCGTAAAGTTCAAGCGTATCATAAATAGAAAGATGATGCTTTACACCGTTGCTCTTTACAAGAATATGACCGAATCTGATTTCTGCAAACTTTTTGAATAGGTCAGAGAGGCTTAATTCTCCGCTAATGCTCTGAATATCTATTGCTACTTTCTCACACTCTTCAAACATCAGGTTGTAAAGGCCTTCAACGTTTGCATACAGAAAGTAACTCAAGACTGCAGATAAAATAGAGTAGCCAGTTATCGCCTCATCCGATAGGATACCCTTTCTGTTCAGCCTCAGTATATCCGTCTCTTCTCTTCTCAGAATCTGCCCTGCAGAAATCAGCGAGCTTTCAGCGGGCCAGCTGAATTCACCCTTAGACAACACTTCTCGAAAGACTATCTTTATTGGTTCTGTCACTCTCACCAGATAATCAAGTGATACAATATATATTTTTGAGATTAGTCGTTCATTTATACCTGTTAAGGAAGTAAAGGCCTAAAAACATAACCGCAGCCCCTAAAATCTGAATGTAAGTTATTTGTTCGTTAAGAATAATAGCTGCAAACGCAAGGCCGAAAAAAGATGCTGTCGAAAAGATCATTACAGCTCTTATTGCTCCTAACCTGCTCAAAGCATTCATAAGAAAGGCGGTTGAAAGTCCGACTGCAAAGATGCCTATCATTATTATGTATAGCAGGGAGTCGTTAGAAGGAAAAGATGGTCGGTCTGTCAATACAAGTGCAGTAACAAGAAAGAAGCTTCCCACTATATTCTTGTACCTTGTAAATACCGTCGGGTTCATCCTCTGTCCTATTATTCTACTGATGTTATTGTCGATTCCCCAGCAGAATGTAGCAGTCAGCACAAGAATGTTCCCTTCAAGCCCCTGAAGGAAGGATATCGCTTTAACGTCGGTTGTAACGGTTATGAGACCAAGCAGGACTACAATTGCTGAGATCATCTGAACACGATTCAACCTCTCGCCAAAGAAAATTAGTGCCAACATTGTGGTGAAAAGAGCCTCTCCGTTAGAGAGTAGGGCCGCATTTGAAGCCGTTGTCAGAAATAACCCCCTGAAGAACAGATAGGGAGCAATCCCTGCGCCGAGAATACCTGCACTGAGTATCAGTAAAAACAGATTGCCTGGAGGTTTTTCCTTAGGTCTGAATCCAAAAAGCACTGCAGCACCTATGATGTAGGCTAAAGAGGATACATAAATAGGAGAGCTCTTTTCATATGCAAGCTTGCCAAGAGTGGAAACAGTCCCATAGGTTACTGCCGAGGCTAATGCAAATAGTACTCCACTCAGATTTCCAGTTTGTCTGTTCTCTCCTCTTTTCACCGAAATATCACTGATAGGTTATCATTATATATGTGTTTTTGCAGTAGATTCATCATTATGAGCATCGATTCATACGGTATGCCTGACCAAGTCGGATATGCCTTTGGTATGTCTTTAAAGGCAGCAAAAATAATTAGGCTTTTGCTTGCAATACTACTTGCCTTTCTTCTTACATTACTTGTCGTCACATCTCATTCTCTTAATATTTTCAGTGTAATAATCCTTTCAGCCGTATGGATTCTTGTCATTCTGATAGCTGCATCCGGTAGAGTCGCAAAAGGCCAGGGTTTACCATAATAGTGTTGAACCAATACGTTTCAGCTATTTTAGTAATAGTTAAATATCGGTTATCCGATATCGATTATGCGATATCGATATGGGATTCGTATATTTTGGAAGGCCATGGAGAATGGTAAGAAGAGGCGGTCTCAGACCATTAGTTCTTAGAATAATAAGCAATAGTCCGAAGAATGGAGCAGAAATTATGGACGAGATAGAGAAATTTACCTGGGGCTGGTGGAGACCATCGCCCGGTTCTGTCTATCCTCTCCTTGAAGAGATGACTGGCGAAGGATTGATAACGAAGAGAGACGACGGTAGATACGAAATTACAGACAAGGGAAGGCAGGAGCTGGAATGGCCACTCTTTCCAAAGTTACATCACATGCAGGCAGGAAGTATAGATGATATGATTAACGAAATAAACAGAGAGCTGCAATATTTCGAGGATCTGAAGAGTTCTGACAGCAAGAAGCTCGAACCATATCTTCAAAAATTGAAGAAGATAGCTGAGAGATTCAACAAATTAGTAGAGTGATTCCAGTTCAAAATTATATAGCCTATACCATCAGATTAAGGCATGGTCGTAACAATCCTGGGCTCAGGCCTTATGGGCTCAGAGATAGCGATTGACATACTAGCCAACAAAAAAATTAAAGAACTCATCGTTGTTGACAGCAGCACCTCAAAACTCGAGGAATTAAAAAAGAGAGCAAAGCAGAGGCTCCCCGATTCATTATCATCAAAACTCTCTATTATTAGGTACGATATAATTGCAAACAGGGAAGAACTGATTAAAGTTCTGAAGAGGTCTGAGGTTGCTATTGGTGCTTTACCTCATTCCATAGCAGAAGTTGCAATCAACTATGCTATTGAAGCTGCGACCGATTATGTAGACCTTATTTATTCTTGGAGAACGTCTGAATCTTATACAGATATAGATAAATCTGCGAAGGATAAGGAAATAACTATCATTCCTGCCTGCGGGCTGGCTCCAGGGCTATCGAACATAATAGCAAAGAGAGCCGTCGATGATGTTGGTGGAGAAGCGGATAGGTTGACCATTTATGTGGGCGGAATCCCAGAAAGGCCTGAACCGCCACTTGAATACAAAATAGTCTTCTCACCTGATAGCCTGCTTGAAGAATATACAAGGGATGCAGTAGTTGTAAGAAATAGCAAAGTTTCTCTTCTCCCCGCACTTTCAGAGATAGAAGAGGTGACATTCAGTTCTGTTAACGATAAATTTGAGGCGTTCATTACTGACGGCCTTTCCACTCTCCCAAAGACGGTGAAGGCATATAACATGACAGAGAAGACTGTCAGGTGGCCAGGACATGCAGAAAAGATACTGATGCTATCATTCCTTGGACTCCTGTCAGAAGAGAAGGTTGTTATAGATAATAAATGCAAGGTATCACCACGGAGCATTCTTTCTAGGCTTTTAGCAGCAAGACTTGCGATGAAAGCTAATGATAAAGATATGACTCTTCTTAAGGTAGTTGCTATTAGGGGAGCCGAGCAAAGTGTATACGAGATGGTAGATAGATACGACAGTAGCAAAGCTATCACGTCTATGGCCAGAACAACAGGTTACCCTTGCTCCACAGTAGCTCAATTTCTCCTTGAAGGAAAGATAGAGAGAAAGGGCTTTCTTCCTCCAGAAGAAGCTTTGTCTTCAGACATTTTTCAGGATTTTATTTTTGCTCTAAAGAAAAAGGGTATTATCATAAGAAAGATAATGTAGGTTTATTTCTCGAATTTATTCCCCGAAGGCGTCAAACTTTTCTCTTCATTTCTCTTGCAATCACTATGTCTATTACCGCCTCGCATATGTCGGAAGAATAGTCAGCTACCCTGTGCAGATGCTCAAGGACCAAACCTGCTGAGGGACCCAGTTCGGTCTTTGCAAGAAGCCTATCTTCGTCAGATCTCTTGTATTCTTCAAGCAGATTTTCTGCAGCACTCATATCCAGCTTGAGAAAGGACGAAATTGAATCTTCATAGGCCTTGCTCACCTCAGTCAATTCTTTTCTAACCTTCTCTGCTTCCACTTCTCCTAGCATCTGAATCCTCCCAGCAAGTGAAGCGATAGAAACTGCATGGTCTGCAACTCTTTCTATACTTTTTATAATCGTCTTTGCCATCACCGCTTCAGACCTGTATCTGAGTCCTGTCTCCTTTAGAAGAGTGGGGTTTTCTACAGCTTGGTTGAGAGTTCTTATAGCATAAAAATTGAATCTGTCGACGTCATCATCAGCTCTTACCACCGAGACAGCTTCTTCCGTATCGCTATGCAGCAGAGATGCCACCGCGTCGTTCAGCATGTTCGAAGATATTATGAACATCCTTCTTACTGTGGCGAATATGTCAACCTGAGGCCTTGTTACTAAAGCTTGGAAAGTTAACTCTTTCAGGCTATCTTCGATTACCTCAAAACCTATTGTCCTCTTGCTTATAGCATCCTTCAGACCATCCTTGTAATCAAGGCCCAGCCTTCCCTCTGAAGGTATTATTCTTATTATTTCGCAGCCTGCCAAGTATGCAGATATTACCTTCCTTATCCCTTTTTCGACGTTAACAGAATCAACCAAAAGGTCCACCTGATGACCTCCAACGTCAGCAGACCTGAGAGGAGTTATCAGCAGACTATTTCCCTCTTCGCTGACCACTACGGAGTCCTGAGGCTTTAGGCCAAGCTCTTCAACCCAGGATTTGGGAAGGTTGATGGAGAAAGACGACCTGCCTGTGAACTGTATCTTTCTTATACTTCCCTCTTTTTTATTCAATGTACTCACGGCAAAGAAAATGTATTATATATGGATTGGCAAAAAATCTGATAATTTTAACCTATTAGATTCAGGCTTTTGAAGAGAACAATCCTAGGCATAGCAAAAAGACAGAGATTATTGACGTTATACCAACTGCAAACACGGGATATGGATTGAATTGATATGGTAAGAACAATGTTATAATTATAAGAGCAAAAAGCGCAACCGCAGCTATCAGGGATGCTTTACCCAAAGCGTCAGGTGACATTACACCCTGTGAAGAAAGAGCATCATTATATATGCTTTACCAAGGGCAAAAGTACTTTTGGAACACTTTCAAGTATGTGAACTGGAAATAATTCTTATGGTATTATACTACTATGAAGCCTAGAGCAAATAGGTCTAAATTTTCATCTTTCTGAAGACTATAAAATACAACGATATCCCAACTCCGACCAGAACCACAAAGCCTAAGGGAATATAAAACTCATGAGGCAGAATACTGTATATTACCCAAAGGATAGCTGCGACAGCTAACATTATTGTTATCAGCAGCGTAAAATAACTGAAGGGAAATCCTTCGCCTCCCTCATTCTTCACATTGTAATGATGAAATCAACTTGTATTTAAGGACGTAAAAGTTCACCATAAACGCAGAGCTTAAATTCCTCCTGTTCAATATTCGCTAGGTTGCAAACAAAAGTCCTTTACTTCCTAATAGTGTTAGTGATGCTGCTTCTTACCCTTTACCCTGTCATCTATTCATCAATATACCAGCAGAGGCTGAGCGATAATCCGTTTGCCTGCCCTCCACTTATCCCATGCGCCCATTCGCCTCCTTCTCAATCCACCTGCTCAAATATCTGCATAATTTATATGGAGAATTCTTCTTTCTCTCCAGCAACTCTTAACGTTGTAAGAGGCGCAATAGTCAGGTGGGTAAACCTGGACAGCGTGCCTCACACGTCAACATCTATTCTACCAAATGGTTGGAGCTCGCCTTTCATTTAACCTGGAGGAGAGTATCAACTTAATACAACGTCACTTGAGCCTGGAACCTACTATTATAGATGCACGGTTCATTCACAAATGGTGGGCCAGCTGAACATTCTGAGTGCTAATGCCAGTAGTTGAACCTTCTTCAAGGGTTGGTTTATTCAGAGTCAAACTTTCGCCTCTATTCAGTCTGTTCAGGAGTAAGAGGTTCAGGGTAAGGGTTGTAAGGCTTACAAGTGGCGGAACTAACACTCCGTAGATATTGGTGTATGCCTGTTGAGCGACAGAAAATCCCCCTAAAATTGCAGAGATTAATGTAGGAGCAAGGCATGATGGACAGGTTGCGGTGTAACCTATGAAACCTCCTACTCCTGAAAGGATAGCCCCCCTTCTGCAGGCAGAGCCTATTGAAGCGCTTCTTCTTAACGAATAGAGAACCACAGCAATCCCAGCACCCATGAGTGTAGAAAGAATTATTGCTAGCAATATCTCGAAGGGAACAAAGAAGAAGTTGAAGAGGGGATTAAGCTGAATTAGCACATAGGGAGTGTAAACAAGACTCTCAACTGCATTGGCCGGTGAAGGGCCACCTGTAAATATATAGACCCACGGATAGTTTCCTGTTGGAGAAGGGACGTAGTTTCCGGGCGGAGTATTATAACCTGTTATCACAATTTCGTTCACAAGGATTTCGTAGGTAAAAAAGTAAATCATCCCAGCTATAATTGCAACCCTAAAGTAAGACCTATCTGCCATCGCCCTGCCGACTATGCCTATACCTCTTGTCACCGCAACAGGGATGCCTATTGCAGCAGCGAAGCTAAGAAAAGTTATGTAGAGCCCTCCGAAAATGTTTGCAAGGGAACTTGGATATGGATAATTTTCAGCAAGTAAATATCTCATTATTGAGAAGAAGAGAACTGCAAACGTTCCCAAACCTAAGGCTAAATATTGCAGCAGGTATCTCTTACTGTTAATGACTGGTTTTGACGAACCTGCTATATCTCCAACATTACCTGTCAAAAGAATAGCTATCGATATGCCTATGCTGACAAGCAGGTATAAAGTAGCAAATTCTATTCCAAGTCTCCAGTCTGACTGAACTGGATAATAAGATATTGCAAGAGGAAGACCGAAAACTATGCTTGCGGTTGCAAACATGTATGCTCTTTCTATACTTCTTGAGTTCATCAACCCTTGATTATGTTTCTAACCAAAGAGGTTAATAGGTATTTGCCTGCAACCATGTAATAACATATTTCATCGTAGCCTCAGTTATCGCATCAAATCCTTCCACGCTTTTCAGAGATGCTTGATCATATCATATCATACTTCTAAGGAACTTGGAATATTTTGGACTAGCACATGATGTGGAACCATTATGTGTTTTCTGCCTGCAACAGCCAACTCCTAATCCGCAATCCTGTTGTACTTGCAACGTAGCAAAAAACATTCAAGGAGAGTTTTAAGGTTCAGATTTTTGGACCAAACCAATGTTGCATTGTGGGGATTTGCCTGCTATTCCTCTGACAAGTTCTTCCATGCCTTATGGGGGTGTTGGGAACTCTGGTTATTGTAATATCCAGCTAGCCCTTAACATCTGTCTCTTTTGACGTATCTTCGGAGAATCTGAGCGACAAACAAATTTGCACGCAATCCTCTAAGCTTCCTCATGCAGGGTCCTGTCAATATAACTGCTTATTCTGAGGCTTCTGAGGACAGTCTTGCTTTGGATTGCTTTCCAAATGCCAAGCGCAAGCTTAGCAACTTAAGCTCCAGTTAAGCTGCTAAATATGCAAGATACCTTAAATTGCTGGGGACAAAACAAACACAGTGCTCCTTCATTCAACTTAAGAGCAGACATGAACTGCATAAGCTTGAAGATGCATCTGCATAGAAGGATAAGTTTTTTATAAGACAACATAGTAAGCCAAGCCATGCCTTCGGAAAGAGGCAGCAGGGCGGCTCTTGCGTTTCTTGGAGGTTTATTGCTTACAGGCGCAATAACCATAGCTACAGGAGTAAACCTGATTGCTGCAAGTTTAGGGATTCTTGGAAGCCTTGTCCTTTCTGTCAGAGAGCTGATTACCGCTGAAAGAGGCGAAAGAAAGACTGATTATAGCAAATGGGTCTGGTTCACCGCTGCCATAGGGCTGGCTGTTTTGACGGCTCTGCCAATACTGGCTGCATACTCGCCAGCTGCATTATCCCAGCCTACCGGCATATCAGGAGGTGGAGGAACGGTCAGTTCATCCCAGGTCACATGTTCTAATCCATGCGTCATAGAAATAAAGAACTCTATCTTTGGCACAGGCGATCAGGTTAAGAACGGCAATGGATATGTTGTCGTGGCAGCAGGTACGCAGGTTATATGGGAGAATGAGGATACTACCCAGCACACAACTACTTCAGTAAACGGTGTCTGGGATAGTGGTATAATGAACCCGGGTCAGAGTTTCAGCTTCACTTTCAACAAGCCTGGCGTATATAATTACATCTGTAACGTTCATCCGATGTCTGGCACGATTGTAGTCGTCGGGTAAGCATAGTTGTCTAATTTGAGCAAAATCAATTTTGCATACTGTAAGACTTAAATCGAAGTGTTTCTCTACCTGCAGATTGGAAAGACTGATATGCAAAAGGCAGCTGTTTCGTTAGGTTCGATATTGGCTTTTTGTGGGGCATTTTTCTTCTACGGTGTCTTTGAGAACATAACTCCTGGGTTCATACCAATGATTACAGCTATACTGCTTGTTCCCATTGGTTCAGCAATAGCCTTCTACGGCGTCGCGTATCGTGGAATGCTGGCTGCTCCATCAGAGGCAGCTGGTGGTGCCGTTGTGAAGGCATCATCGGGCACATTGTGGGCAGCAATCGGAGTTGCGGTAATAGCTATAGTCATAGCAGGTGCTTCACTAAGCTTTGCCCTTTCAGCTATGAGTGAACTCAATTCTGCAAATTCCCAGATACACCAGATATCCGGAAGCCTTGTAGGTATAACCAACAGCACAGCGGCATACAATCAGCCACCCCAAAAAGTAGCAGTAAAGGTAGATTGGTGCAATACTGATCCAACAGGGCAGGATAGGTTTTGCCCCAGTCAGATAGTTGTTTATCAGGGAGACATAGTTCAGCTGTTGTTCATACATAACGACACAGACGCTCACACCTTTACACTGCTAACTTCGCCATATAACTTCCAGATAAATGCGTCAGCTGCAGGAATGAGAGACTTTCTGAACAATCAGACTATAGCTGGAGATTGCTCTAACAGTGGTTCATACGCGCAGCAATCAGCAGGGCTCTCTGGATTATACTGCGTTTCAGGAAGTAGCTTGCTTTCTCCATCCACTGCCGGTAACTTCCTTGTAGCACAAAATGTCAATCCAGCCAATCCAGGAGGGGCAAACGGAGTGCCTCTTGTCATTCTGCCTGTAGATAACCAAGTCCATTTCGACTATATCAATATGACGAGTGGAGCAGTCGAGATATGGGGTATAGGAGCTTTCCAGGCAACTCAGCCCGGTATATATGAATTCATATGCCATTATCATGTTTCCAACGGCATGTTCGGATACCTTATAGTCCTGCCAAACGCATATTGCAATTCTAACCCATCAGCCTGTGGTATAACTTCAGCCCCGTAAAGGCCTGTTCAATAGATGACATAAACAGGGCAAATATGCCCTCACACAGCTAAAATATCAAGTGCTCAGGATCATACTACATCCATTTCTTTCAGCAGGTAAACACTCATCACAGAAACGCCTGCAGCTCCAACAAGCATCATCGCAGTATTCATCATCTGGTTCTGGATGGCTGGATAGGCTGTGTAAAAGCCAGGTTCCCATACAAGCATCATCGAACCCATCATCCCCATCTGCATGAAAGCTATCCAGAGCAATATTATCCTTAGCTTTTTTGGTATAAAAGGAATTGATATCCCGACCAAGAGACCTGCAAGCATATAGCTGACATGCTCAGCAAGATGAGCTTCAAGGTTGGTTGCAGCCAAGTCAAAATTCCAGGGGAGGTTCCAGAAGGTCAATGCAATTGAAGGTAAGAGAACTGCAAATACGAGCCCTTTGCTCTTGAGCGATATCAGTTCAAAGCGTGCATATAGCTTGACCAGTAAGGATCCATCATGCGCAGCTAGCCTCGATTGCGTGAAGATAGCAAGTCCATAACCAAAGATTGCAGAAAAGATCAGCATGCCTATGTGTTGAACCATGCTTGCTATCAGATTTGTGTAAGTCAGGGTATCAAAAGGAGGAGATGAGAAGACCCCGAAGGTTATAACCAGTCCGAGAATCATGAAGAAGCGACTTTTAACAGACTTTTCAATTTGAGTATTTTTGTCCATCATCGGCCACTGTCTGACTCAAATTCAACTTTCAGGGTCGAAGCAAGAGATATAGCCTTTTCCTTATAACCATCAGTAGCATAATCTATAACTTTAGATTGAAATGGCTTTGATGATTTTGCTGATTCAATGATACACCACGCAACCCATAAATCTGCAACCGCGGGTGGAGCATGCTCTTTACCTCTCGCCATCCAGTAAAGAGCCCTGATCTCGTTACTCAGCCTCTCCAGCATTAGAGCTCTCGATGAGCTAGGCTCATTATTCATTATATCTTTGCATTCTTTATCTATCCAGTTCAGCTTCTTTCTTATCATCTTCTCCATCTTCTTTACATCAAAAATGTTGCTTGGACGGAGCATAGGTTTTGACGAAGAGTAAAGGGAAGAAAACTCATCTTCCCTCATCCCCCAGCTCGCCTCCCTCAGTCTCCTTTCTATCTCCCTTCTTCTTGCTATCAGCTCTTTGTTCCTCTCCTCGTTTCGTGAACTCCTGAGTTCCCTATCTATAGCGTTCAGTTCCTCGCTCAAGCTGTACCACGCAAGAGCAGGATATCCAGATGACTGTTCAATATCAGTCTTCTTCTTCTCTATCCTTATTATGAGATAAAACATTAGTATGCTCCAGGCTATCATTATAGCCTGAATGTACAAAAGCCCGAGCAGAGAAAGAGAGATTATTGCCACGCCTGCAGCTAAAGTAAGCAGAAATAATCTGTCGTTCAAGACCCTTTTTGCAAAGCGAGCAAGCAAGTTAGCCAAATAAAATCATAACAAGTACTTAAACTGATTGATTTGTATCTCTCAAAACCATCATAAATACCTTACATTGTATGCACAGCGACAAGATTTGAACAGAAATCTCACCATTCTCTTTCTGATAATTACAATCTTATTATACACCTACAACCCTCCATACAACTCCTCATCTGCGCAAGCCATTCAAGCCTCAAACGGGCCATATGGGGAGGTTGACCTGGGCAATTCAACATTACCAGTTGGCATTGCCGCTGCATCTGATGGCGGTGTATGGGTGGCTGAAGCGAACGACGACGCTATAGTCCATATTAGCCATGATGGAGTTATCGAAAGAATGTACAACATTTCGTCGGTAAAACACCTGTCTTTTGTGTGGTCTATTGTTGAAGACGGTTACGGAGCGCTATGGGTTGCTGACGAAACCCAGCCTTATCTAATAAGGCTAAATATTTCATCAGGCTCAATTTCATATGTATCAACTGGAGGTGTAAGGCCTTATTCTCTTGCTTATGATAAGAATTCAAACAAGCTTTGGTTCACCTCCTTTGACGACAGCATTATAGGGTACCTAGCGGTATCACGCATTAATGGAACTCTTGTCGACGAGAGGAGACTCGAGGGAGCCTCAGGTATAGGTGCAGGACCGTCTGGTATTGCCTTGGGCCTTAACGGCAACATATTTGTCTCAGAATCTCTCAACTCCTCAATAGCTGAGTATTCTGCATCTAACATCAGTCTTGAAAGGTCATGGGTTCTGCCTCCATCATCCCAGCCCGTTGGCCTGAGCTTTGACAGACAAAGAAATCTTCTATGGTTTACAAATCATGCATCAAGCTTATTTGGTTTTGTCAACCTCTCCAGCAGTTCAATTACAGAATTTTCCACCTCGGTTGCGGTCAGCCAAGGGTTACCCATAGTATCTCTGCCGTACTGGATACATCAATCGTCAGATGGAATTGTATGGTTCAACGAGCATTTTGGTAACAAGATAGCTGCTTTTAATCTTACATCAAGGAGCTTGATTGAATACATAATCCCTGAAAGCAACTCCTCTCCCCTTCAGCTTGCTGTGGATGACATAGCCAACAAGGTTTGGTTTACAGAATTTTCTACAGGGAAGGTAGGGTACATATACGAAAACGCATATACTGGCAGAGATATAGTTGCACCTTCTCTAATCAACCTCAGCCCTTTCAATACCAATTTCGAAATAGATGTACCTGGAGGTAGTGCGTCACTTCAGCTCAGCGGAAGCATGAACAGGGTGGGGGTCATAGGAACAAACATGACAAGCCAGATATCATCATCACAAAACGGATCAGTCTACCAGATTACTTTATCAAGCATCTCGATGTCTTATGGAAATTACACATTAACTGCCTGCATTCCAGACCAGAAGGTATCAGCCCAGCTGTTTGCAAACGTGTGCAAAGTAATTTATCTTTCATATTCTCTGACTCCATCTCAGGCGAATAGTTACCTACTCTTCCCTATTGTCGCAGTTCTAGCTATACTGGTCTTTTACCTTCTTTACCAACGCAGAGCAAAAAAGATGCAGGAATACAATGACAGCGCAAAGAGCAATGAATCAGCTTTTCCTTTTGTATTTTATAGCTAAATAGGTTATTACGATTGAAAGCACTGTGAGAGCTAAAGCCAATCCAATAGCTTTATACAATGTAGAAGGCGGATTGTTTTCCTTCTGAAGACCTAGTATGAGGGAATATATAGCTCCAGAACCATATGCGCTTACAGTCAAAAAATACCTTCCTGGCTTTAGCCCCGAATCTGTAAGTTTTAGATTAACTGTTGCGCTGGACCCGGGTGAGAGATTTAGAGTTGAAGGGCTAAATTCTGCTGTAAGGTTTTTGAGCTCCCCATCTGGTGTAATACCAGATACATCAAAAGTAAAGTTAGTGGGAGCACCTGAAGTTAATTTGTAAGATATTGGTATGGTGACAGACTCTCCTTCCTCAACCTGCACATTCGTCTGAGGAAGACTAGCATACAGATTGAAGCTGTTGCTGTTCCTAACTACTTCACCTATAGCTCCTGTATTGGTTTCAACAAACCAAAAGTTCCCCTGATTATCAAGTGCGCCTGTATATGCACCAGCTATATCATTCTTGCAACACTTTATGTTCAACTCAAGCAAAGTCAGGTTAACAGGCGAGAAGATTGCTATCTTGTTTCCATAATGCTCAGCTATCCACAGATTTCCTCTTGAATCAGGCTGGATAAGATTGGGAAAAGCGTAAGAATATCCAAAGAGGTTATTGGTCTTTGAGAGCCAGAACTTGTTCAGAACTTTTGATGCTGGATTATAGCTATCAAAGGAATCATCAACATGCTCCGTCACCCAAACAGTTTTGCCATCTTCTCCCAAAGCTAGCGAAGTTGGTGTTGGGAGGCTTGTCGTGATATCAGCCATACCTCCAAGAAAAGATGTTGGATGTGAAAAAGTGTAAAGATAGGTTGAGTTAAGAGGCGCAAATTCAGTGATCCCTGTATCTGTATTTGGTACCATTGCTGAAATGTCAGCAATTCCAAGCATGTTGGCGTCTGCAGCACTGAACCACAGCCTATCCCCTACAAATAAGAGAGCTGCAGGACCTGACTGAAAGACAGGAAGGTTGAAGGTAAGAAACGCATGAGTTGAGGGAACGAATTCATCTATCTGGTTAGAAAAAAGGCAAGCTATCCATACGTTTCCTTCATTATCAGTAATAATAGATGCAGGTCCGCATGGAATCTTCTGCTTTAAACCCTGCACGCTTACGTTTATAGAAGGAACTTCATATTCGGTTATATTTTTTCCACCTTGCATTAGATATCCTATCTTTTCACCGTTCAATTCGGTGAACCAGACATTGCCAAACGAATCAACAGTTAAAGAAATAGGGAAGGAGTTTGCTGTAGGTATATTATACTCAGTAAAACTATGATTGCTAGGATTGAAAGATACCAGCTTGTTAGAAGCCTGCTCAAGAAACCATATCATTCCTTGTTGCGATGCAACTATTGCTATGGGGACGCTTGAGCTATTTGCAAGCGGGTATTGTATGATTGAATAATCGTTACTCCAGTACAGTACACTTGAACTATCTATTGCTTGGTAGGGTTGAAAGGAGAACAATTGCATAATAAGGATACAGATTACGAACAGACTCCTAGCATACATATTATATCTATTGAATATTGGGTATTTTACTGTTAATATGTGCAATTACGCTTTCAGAAACACTTAATAATATCTCTCACTGCTATCTAAGACGGCACTCGATGAACAAGAGGAGGGTTCTCGTCATCTGGACTCTGATTTTGTTTTTGACTGTTGTTGCTATGGAACTCGTCTTTACTCCCTATGACTATGCAGGTTATTTACAAGCTAACAACGTTGGTGAAGGCGTTGCGCAGGCTGACAGACCCAACATACAGGGTCAATATCAGGTAGTTTATGTTACTGCAGAGCAGTGGCAATTTCTATTTGACCCCCACGTCGTAGGCTCTCCTACCGTAACTGTTGTAAGAGCCAATATTCCGGTTCTCTTTATAATACGTAGCGTCGACGTAACTCATGGCTTTTATGTAAATACCGAGGGTCAATTTGCCACACAAGGGATACAGTTTGGAGGCATGGCAGTCCCTGGGTATACAGATTACATTGTCTGGAACTTTCAACCGACAGTCTATCCATCCAATTTCCAGTCAATATATCACGTAATGTGCTCGGAATACTGTGGAGTTACAGCCCATGGGCTTGGCCATCCATGGATGGATGCTTTGATAGTAGTTGTTCCTAACAACTCAACAGGTTTGTCTATACAAAATCAGATGTTAGGAGGTAACCTTCCACCTGTTCTGAACGGTACAGCAGGAGGTTAAAGATATTTGAAGATAAACTCTTTAAACAACCAGCAAGTAGATGCAGATTTACACGGTAATTCTCCTAATACATTCTGGGGGATACTGAAGGATTTTGTGGTAAGTCCTGATTATAAGCACTTTTCTATGAAATTGTTTGCCTTTGGAATGTTCTGGCTTTTTCTGGCAGGTGCCTTCGCACTTGTGCTAAGAACCCAAGCGGGCTTTTCAGATACAGGTTCACTCTTGCCTCTGCAGGACCTTGGGTTTTCAACTATAGGCTACTTCCAGGCCATGACCTATCATGCTGTTATAATGTTCTTTGGAACTATATTTACGCTTGGTTTCGCCATAGCTTACTACACCATCCCTACAGTAAGGGGGACAAGGCATCTGGCCGTACCGAAGCTAGCAAACCTAGGACATTGGCTGGTAGTGTTAGGACTATTGATGGTTGCAGGCTCAAATTCTCAGTATATGTTCACGTTTCTGATCCCCCTGAAGAATCCTGCATCGTTCTACGTTGCAGAACTGATTCAGTTTGTGGGTGACGAGATACTCATAATAGCGTTGATAGCTCAGGCCTATTATAATAAGCTTCCGAACGAGAAATTCGCAATCCCCGTTTCCTTCATAATCATGAACTGTGTTGCAATGGGGCTTGGTATAATCACGGTTCTGATGGCCATAATCTGGACCATGCTCTCCCCACTTGGCGGTCTGGGTCTGAGCATTTTAGCTATACCGAACGTAGAGGTCTTCAGGGCTGCTTTCTGGTTTGAAAGTCACCCTCTTGTCTATTTCGGGGCTTTCATGGTTATGGGATTGGGTATCTGGTTTGCAACGATCTACGCCAGAAGGCCAATCTATTCTGAAAAGATGGTAAGATATATCATACCCATACTGTTCGTACTCACAATGTCAGTATACATACACCACATGGCAGTCGACCCCATACCCATCTGGGTTAGAGACGTCTTTGCTCAGGTTGCAACCGAAATGATCGCAGTTCCATTTGTTCTTGTATGGACGCTCATTCTTATAACTCTGAAGTTTTCGAAGCCCAGATATGATGCTCCTCTACTATTTCTGATAACTGCGATAGCAGGCAATATAGTAGGAGGCGCTACCGCAGAACCTCTTCAGCCAGTACCTGCAACAGACTTCACGGTTCATAACACAATGTGGATACCTGGGCATATTCACATTATGATGGCAACTTTCACGCTTGGGTTGTTCTTTGCAGTCATGTATTATATCCTGCCAGACCTGCTGGGAAAGAAGATATATTCGCAAGGACTTGCAATATTTCACTTCGTAGGATGGACTGTAGGGATGGCAGCTGTCGAAGCTGCATTCAAGTATATAGGCCTGATTGGGGCTGTGAGAAGAGAGATAGCATGGCCATCCATATATGAGCCATGGTTCCAGATGGCTATGATAGGAGCATGGCTTGCAGGTATATCTATTGTAGCGTTTGCTGTAAACCTCGTAATGACATGGAGAATGGGAGAACCTCTCCCCCCTAGGGTTGTACCTCAGTGGGTGACAATAGGTTTAGCTCTTGAAACACAGGCAAGAATAAACGAGGGAACATATAAAGAAGATGTTGTATACACCAGGCTTCCATATCCAGTTGGGCTAAAGATGATATCTTCCCCTGCAGTCAAGACTTCATCAGGGCTTGGCTTCTTCGGCAAGTTCAAAGAGCCATTTATCAAGCTATTCAAGAAGGATGAACAATATTCTGTAGGAGGGGAATAATTTTGGTCAGCAAGAAAAGGCTTGCCGCATTACCTGTATTGGCAGTATCGTTTGTAATGTGGTTCATTGCTCTTTTCGGTGCCAGCAATGCAGGTTTCTTTCTTGACCAGACCGACCTTCAGTGGATGGTTGTGGGAGGTTCAGTATCAATGATAGCAGGAGGGATAGCTGCGCTCTGGGAGTGATGATTGTTGCCAACAAAAGATTACATCTGGCTGGTCGGAGCTGTCATATATACTCTGGGTATGTTCGTCCTTTTTTATGAGTACCAGGCGTACCCGCTTGACCGCTATGGGAACATGATAACAACATCAACCCTGATATCGATTGTAGGCGCTATAGGCTTTCTCTTTCTCCAGCTATTTATAGGCGCGTGGGGAGAAAGCAAGGAAGAATTTTAAGACTTGAGAAAAGAAGAATGATCTTCAGGTTAGTCCTGATACTTGCAATACTGCTCTCTTCCCCCCTTAACATAACAGCAGAATCCCAATCCACCCTTCCCCAATATGCAGTCGCAGGAGCTTTTGTTAGTTACACAGCGATAGGAGGCTTCATACCTTTCTTTGGAGGTGTCTCAGGTCAAGCGACATATACAGTCACCCAAATCTTCACCAATGGTTCTATGCTTGTGATGCTCAACGAGACTATATCCCAGGGTGAGGTAGGCTCACAAAGCAATGTGACGTCTAGCAAGTATTTCCTTGATGACGCCTATTCTCCTTCTATCTTCCCGGCTCTTCCCTCTTCCATGCTGGGACAGTATCAGTTGACTGTGCAGGGAGTAGTATGCAACTTGACAGGAAAAGCCTCGATAACAGTTCCTGCAGGTACTTTTGAGACCTATGAGTACATAGGAAGGGACGCAAATGGAACTATTCAGTATTACTGGTTCGATTCCACAAGCGGTGTTGTAGTGGAAATGAGCTCAGGTATTTCAGCGATGCAAATGACCAACAGCAATATAGCCTTCCCAGCCTCGCAGCCCGCAGGCCAATCTTTCGAGCTTCCTTACGTTGCTGTTGTCTTGCTAGCATGGATTTTTATGGGTGGTCTATTCCTCTGGATAAGAAGGCATTACAGCTCGAAACATTTGCATGGTTCAAAGGTTTTCTACATCGTACTGCGGATCCGGGTCAGCAAGTAAAATAAGTGCAAGCATCACTATTCCCAGCACTGCAAACAACCCGAATACAAAGTAGTAAAGTCCGAATTCGCTCAAGGTTGGAGCGATTGCATCCAAGCCAATCATTGTTGAAGTAAGCAACCTACATATACTTAAGCGTTATTGAATACGGGATTTGTATGAATCACACCAAAAAAGCCAGGTTTGTAATCCTTGCTTCATTTTAAGCTGTTAAACCTCATTTCATTGTTCAGGGCTTTCGTACCTGCTGACCTGATATAATTCTCCTCATTTTTTGATCATGAAGAATGCCGTTTTATCTTCTCAGAATTAACTCACTTTCTGCTGCTTAAGACCTATCTTGGTTTTACTCTTCTTGGCATTATCAGCAAAATCCTTTTTGATCACTCTTTCATCGATAATAATACTTTATTTTTCCCCAAAGCATAATACGAGAAGCATTATCTAATGAAAATCCTGATGAGCGTGAAGTAAATATTCGCTTCCTTTTAATGATTATGAATCTCATATCATACTTTCTAATGGGGCAAAAGGGACTATAAGCATAAATTTATTGAATCATAAAGTTGGAGCTATATACTTAATATAAATGGCAGCTAACAGCTTATCATCTACTGTAAGAAAGTCACAGGCATATTTCCTGCATGATTTTCTTATTCCTTGCATAGAGCTACAATTGCAATATGCTCTCATTGCACAACTTGAGTATTGTAGTAATAATCTTCTCTTATATCAATCAGGAAGGATGATTGGAGGGGATAAAAGATAGCCTTAACTATAATTATGACCTTCTGAGAATAAAATCCTGTTCTTGGCTACACCTCATGCAGAGGGTTTCTGGAAAGCCCGCAAAGCATGAAGCATAAATATAACCACCTTCCCAATACTGTGGCTGAAGTTGCAAAGGCAATCTAAATATTTCTGGATAGGTGTTTCGTTCGTTGCCATTCTTATCGTGATAGCGCTTTCAGCTTCGTTCGTAATAAATGCGTTTTCAAGTCAGACTCTGAATATATATGTGCCACAGGTTTACGGTGTTCCTGATTTCAGCAACCCTGGACATGAATCCTTCTGGGCATCTGTTCCTGTGGAAAAGGTGCCCCTAATTCCTTCAAGCAACTATCCTCCCTCTGGTCTAACAAACTATGTTTATGTTCAGATGGCATGGTTGAATCTTGGGGGCATTCCTGAATTACTGGTAAAGATGCAGTTTCCAAACTACGGTAACGGTCCCAGCTATTCCTCTTCCGTGTCCATTCCCATAGCTAATAACACAGCATACCCCGGAGGAAAGCTGCAACCCCTATACGACACATCATGCCTTTATCCATTCGACGGGTGCTACGGCGGTTCATATCCTCAAGACGTCGGTTTCCTGCCGCTGGCCACAGGTCCA
>Ga0080006_1180770_pt1 | contig 37095 bp, 38 predicted proteins | sample RS3BMetagenome_FD_69209 | JGI IMG/M metagenome (GOLD analysis project Ga0080006, IMG submission 69209) | Ferric oxide microbial mat and aquatic microbial communities from Rainbow Spring, Yellowstone National Park, USA - RS3B (SPADES... ...
GAGGCCCGGCGCCGAAACCCGCGTTGCGGGTGCCTGCCCGGCGCGCGGAAGGGAGGACATCGCCTCCGGACCTTCGCGCAGGCGGCCCGTCTCGGGACCGGCTGGCGCGCGCCTGCGGTTCCTGCGACGACCACATTGTAGACCATGACCTGCCGCCCGCCTGGGTCACGGTGTGCCGGACGATCGCCACCGCACGGAGACCGTGGCCACGCCGGTCTCCCAGGTCGCCGGCGCGGCATGGCAAGGCGCCCCGAAGGCTTCCCTGCCCCTGGTTCCCGATGCGGTCGCGCAGCTCGGCGCTGCGCGCGTGCGCCCACCAGCACCGAGCCTGGCATGTCCGCCACCTTCCGCGGCGATGGCCCTTATCCCTGCCGGCGCGACGTCCTAATGCACACTCTGCGCATCGTCGACGGCAGTCCGCGGCTTGATGCGCCCTGTCCTGTCGCGGGCGGCCGTGCCCCCTTGCAGAGGGCACGGCCGCCATTCCCGCGCTTGGGCGTCAGGCGTGCGGGGCCTGTACGAGCCGCAGCACATCCTTTCTGCCATGGACCCCTACGAGCGCACCCTGGATCCGGCCGTCCGCGCCGATCAGCACGGCGGTGGGCAGGTCCGTCACCTGGTAGGCGTCCGCGATCTCGCCATAGCGGTCGAGGTAGAGCGGTGCGGGGCTCCTCAGGCGCTGCCAAAGGTGCTCGATGTCACCGGGAAGTTCCGACGGCAGCAGGTCGATCGGCACCACGTCGACTCCGGCGCGACGCACGGCCCTGTCCCGTGCCAGATACGTCAGATAGGGCGGGCAGCGGCGGCACCAACTCGCGAAGAACACGAGCAGGTGGCGGCGCCCCTTCAGCTTCAACGTCTCCGTGGTGCCGCCGAGGCGCTGCATGACGACAGGCGGCGCGGCTGTCCCCGGCCTGAGGGCGGGTTCCGCCAGCACGAGGCGAAGCAGGATTGGCAGGTAGAGCATTTCATATCCCTTCTTGCAGGGTCCGCGCGGCAGATCGAGAAGGAGGTATGCGTTGCCTCGCGCGTCCAAGTGCAAGTCTTCCCCCGCCTGCCGCGGCCTTACGCCGGCGGGAGCGATTTCATGTGCCAAGGAGGTAGCTCGACATCCGGCAGTTCCTCAAGATCCGAGACCTCGTGCGGCCGGAATTCCGGTTCTACGCCATCGGGTTGACGGCCTTGATCCTGGCCGACCTCCTGCAGCTGATCACGCCGCAGATCCTGCGGCTTTTCGTGAATACGGTGACAGGGCCCGGCGCAAGCATGCCGAAGCTCCTGCCCTATGCCCTCGCCATGGTCGTGGCGGGTCTGCTCATCCTCGTCCTCCGCTTCTTCTGGCGCACCAACTGCTTCGGCGCCTCGCGCCGCATCGAGTACCGCCTGCGCCGCAAGCTCTTCGGCCACCTGACAGGACTGTCGGCCGACTTCTTCAACCGCCACAAGGTGGGCGACCTGATGGCGCACGCGACGAACGACGTCCAGGCGGTGCGCATGTCGTTCGCCATGGGCGTCGTCGCGGCGGTGGACTCGTCCTTCCTGATCGTCTCCACCATCGTCATCATGTTCGGCGCGATCTCCCCCTCGCTCGCGTTCTTCGCCCTTCTGCCGCTGCCGCTTTCGGCCGTCGTCGCAGGCAGCCTGGGCAAGGTCATCCACCATCGCTTCGTCAAGGTGCAGGCCGCCTTCGCCGACATGACCGACGACGTGCAGGAGAACTTCTCCGGCATTCGCGTCGTCAAGGGATTCGCGCAGGAGGAGCCGGAGCTCGTCAAGTTCCTCGCGCGCAGCCAGGCTTACGTGCGGCGCAACATGGAGCTCGTGCGCGTCTGGGGGCTATTCGACCCTCTCGTGGACGCGATCGGCGGCATCTCGTTCGCCATCGCCACGGCCTACGGCGGCTATCTCGTGCTGCTCGGCCGCCTACAGCTCGGCGAATACGTGGCCTTCCTCTACTACCTCGGACTCCTGCGCGGACCGATGGCCGGCGCGGGCTGGGTCATCAACATCCTGCAGCGCGGCGCCGCGTCGATGGAGCGCCTGAACAACCTTTTCGCGCTGACCCCCGACATCCGCGAGCGCGAGCACGCGATCCCGCTGCCCTCCCCAGGTGGCGCGATCTCGGTGCGCGGCCTGAGCTTCACCTACGAGCAGGCGACGCGTCCAGCGCTGCAGGGGGTGAGCTTCGACCTTCAGCCGGGCCAGACGCTGGGCGTCATCGGCCCGATCGGCAGCGGCAAGTCCACCCTTGCGAACCTCCTGATGCGCCTCTACGAGGCACCGGCGGGCACGATCCTGCTGGACGGGCACGACATCCAGAGCCTGCGCGTCGAGGACGTGCGCGCCGCCTACGGCTATGCGCCGCAGGATGCCTTCCTCTTTTCCGAGACGATCGCCGACAACATCGCGTTCGCCAGGCCCGACGCGAGCCGCGACGAGGTGGAGCGGGCCGCGCGGCAAGCCGCCGTCCACGACAACATCGTCGAATTCCCCCAGGGCTACGACACGCTCGTGGGTGAGCGCGGCGTCACCCTCTCGGGCGGCCAGAAGCAGCGCGTCGCCATCGCGCGCGCCCTCGTGCAGGATCCGCCGGTGCTGCTTCTGGACGACAGCCTCTCCGCCGTCGACACGCAGACCGAGTCCGAGATCCTGGACGCCCTGCGCAAGGAGCGCACCGGCTGCACCAACGTCATCATCGCCCATCGCATCTCGGCCATCTCGCACGCCGATCTCATCCTGTTCCTCGAGGACGGCCGGGTCGTCGAGCGCGGCCGCCACCAGGAACTTCTCCGGCTCGGCGGCCGGTACAAGGAGCTCTACGACCGCCAGCTCCTCGAGGAGCGCATCCTGCACCGCGCGGAGGAGGGAGCCTGATGTCCGTCCAGGACTTCCGCGAGGAGAACGCGATCGGCAAGGCCTACGACGGACGCCTCGTGCGCCGCCTCCTGACGTACACGAAGCCGTACTGGGCCACGATCCTGGCGGCGGCCCTGCTGATCGGCTTCGTCACCTCCGCGGACCTCGCGCCGCCCTACCTCTCGGCGATCGCGATCGACAACTACATCGGGGGGCTCACGCTGCCGATGGCGTCCTTCAGCCCGAAGGCCGCGCCCGCCGGCGCCGTGCTGTACGACGGGCGGGCGTACGTGCGCATCGCGAACCTGCACGGGACGTGGCACGGGCCACTCTTCGCCATCGCGCAGGCGCCGAACGGCAAGGAGTACCTCGTCCAGGGCATCGTCCAGGGCAAGACCTTGCACTGGCGCCACGGCGTGCCGTCGCTGGACGGCGCGCGCCTTGCCGCCCGGCCGCTCTCCAGTGCGGCCATCGGACGCTTCCGCCAACAGGACGTGCACGGCCTGCTCATGCTGGGTCTCCTCTACAGCATCGTCGTGCTGGTGGCGTTCGCCGCCAACTACGTGCAGACGTACATCCTGCAGTGGGCCGGCCAGATGATCGTCTTCGACATCAGGAAGCAGCTCTTCAGCCACATCGAGGCCATGCACCTGCAGTACTTCGACCGCAACCCGATCGGCCGCCTCGTCACGCGCTGCACCAACGACACCGAAGCCTTGAACGAGGTCTACACGTCCGTCATCGTCAACGTGTTCAAGGACCTCTTCCTGCTCGTCGGGGCGATGGCGATCATGTGGGAGATGAACCACTTCCTCGCACTGGTCGGGTACGCCATCATCCCGCTCCTGGTCGTCAGCACCATCATCTACACCCGCTACGCCCGCGACGCCTACCGCACGGTCCGCATCTACCTGGCCCGCCTGAACGCGTTCCTCTCGGAGAACTTCTCCGGCATGCGCGTCGTGCAGGCCATGCGCCAGGAACTGCGCCAGCAGCGCCGCTTCGATCAGGACAACGCGGGCTACCTCAAGGCGGGCATCCGCGAGCTGACGATCTTCGCCGTCTTCCGCCCGACGATGAACTTCTTCTACAACCTGACGGCGGCGGCCCTCATCTGGTGGGGCGGTGGCAGCGTTCTCGAGCACATCGTCGCGTTCGGCGTGCTCTACGCCTTCATCGGCTACGCCCAGCAGTTCTACCAGCCGATCAACGACATGGCCGACAGGTACCAGATCATGCAGGCTGCGATGGCGGCCTCGGAGCGCATCTTCCAGGTGCTCGACACGCCGCGCCAGGTTGTGGACACGACAGCGCCGCTTCCGCTGCCCGCCCCGCTCAAGGGCGAGATCCGCTTCGAGCGCGTCTGGTTCGCCTACGACGGCGAGGAGTGGGTGCTGCGCGACGTCGACTTCACGGTGCACCCGGGGCAGTCCGTCGCGTTCGTCGGCGCGACCGGCGCCGGCAAGTCGAGCATCGTCAACCTGATCGGCCGCTTCTACGACGTGCAGCGCGGCCGCGTGCTGATCGACGGCAAGGACGTGCGCGAGCTCCCGCAGAAGCGGCTGCGGCAGTCCGTCGGCATGGTGCTGCAGGACGTGTTCCTGTTCGCGGGAAACGTGCGTGACAACATCCGCCTGGGCGATGACATCCCCGCCGGTCTCGTCGAGCAGGCGGCGGCGCACGTGCACGCCGACAGCTTCATCAACCGTCTGCCGGGACGCTACGACGAGGAGGTCCTGGAGCGCGGCTCGACGTTCTCCGCCGGCCAGCGCCAGCTGATCGCTTTCGCGCGCGTCCTTGCGCACGACCCGGACGTGCTGGTGCTGGACGAGGCGACCGCCAGCATCGACACCGAGACCGAAGCCCTGATCCAGTCCGCGCTCGCGCGCGTCTCCGAAGGCCGCACGACGCTGATCGTTGCGCACCGCCTGTCGACCATCCGGCAATGCGACCAGATCTTCGTGCTCAGCCACGGCCGCATCGTGGAGCGTGGCACGCACGACGAGCTCTTGGCGCGCCGCGGCCTCTACTGGGACCTCTACCGCCTGCAGTACCGCGGCGGCGCGGACGACGCGGCGCTGCACTCCGACGGGGAGGCGAGCGACTGATGCGCGTCGAGACGGGCCGCATCCTCCGCATCCTGGCCGAAACCTACCCCGATGCCCAGTGCGCCCTCGTGCACGAGACGCCCTTCGAGCTGCTGGTCGCGACCATCCTCTCGGCGCAGTGCACCGACGAGCGCGTCAACCTGATCACGCCGAGGCTCTTCCCGCGCTACGGAACACCTGAGCGGATGCTTTCCCTCACCGAGGACGAGCTTGCGGACCTCATCCGCGACTGCGGCCTCTTCCGGGCCAAGGCGCGCAACATCCTCGGCACGTGCCAGGCGCTCGTCGCGCGGCACGCCGGGCAGGTGCCACGGCGCATGGAGGACCTCGTCGCGCTGCCAGGCGTCGGGCGCAAGACGGCGAATGTGGTGCTTGCGAACGCGTTCGGCGTCCCCGCCATCGCGGTGGACACGCACGTCTTCCGCGTGGCCCGCCGGCTGGGCCTCGCCACGGGCGACACCCCGGAGAAGGTGGAATCGGAGCTCAGGCGCCGGATTCCGCGCAGGAGCTGGTCCGGGGCCCACCACTGGCTGATCTGGCACGGCCGGCGCATCTGCCACGCCAGGCGGCCACAGTGCCCCGTCTGTCCCTTGCGGGACTGCTGTCTTGGGTACCGCACCGGCACGGTGGGCCAAACGTAAGGAGGATGAAGACCATGGCGTTCGATCCTGCCCCCTTCCGCGACCTCTTTCCTGCTCTCGCGATGACGGTGGGCGGCCGCCCCGCCGCCTTCTTCGACGGGCCCGGCGGCAGCCAGGTGCCTGAGGCGGTCATCGCCGCCCACCGGGACTACTACGTCGCCCGCAATGCCAACACCCACGGCCAGTTCCAGACGAGCCGCCTGGCCGACGAGACCGTCGAGGCCGCCCGCAGCGCGGCCGCGGCTCTCCTTGGCGCCGAGGGGTCAACGTCCATCTCATTCGGCCAGAACATGACCAGCCTCAACTTCGCCCTGGCGCGCGCGATCGGGCGCACCTTGCAGCGCGGCGACGAGATCGTCGTCACCGACCTCGACCACGACGCGAACGTCGCCCCGTGGCTGAGCCTCGAGGAGCGCGGCGTCGTGGTGCGCTCCTGCCCTGTGCACCTCGACACCTGCACGCTCGACATGGATGCGCTGCGGGCCATCATCGGCGAGCGGACGCGGCACGTGGCGGTAGGCTACGCCTCGAACGCGGTCGGCACCGTGAACGACGTCGGGGAGATCGTCCGCCTCGCGCACGCCGCGGGCGCGACGGTCTCGATCGACGCCGTGCATTTCGCGCCGCACGGCCTCATCGACGTGCAGGCCCTCGGCGCGGACTTCCTGCTCTGCTCCGCCTACAAGTTCTTCGGCCCGCACGTCGGCATCCTGTACAGCCGCCCGGGAGCCCTCGACCATCTCCCCACGGACCGCGTCCGCCCGCAGGACCCCGCGGCGCCGACACGCATCGAGACCGGCACCCTGAACCACGCCGCCCTCGCCGGCACCACGGCGGCGATCGAGACGATCGCGGCGCAGGGCGACGGCGGCTCGCTGCGGCAGCGCATCGCGTCCGCCTTCGCAGCCATCTACCCCTACGAGCACGGTCTTGCCGGGAGGCTCTGGCAGGGCCTGCGGGCGATCCCCGGCGTGACGCTCTACGGACCGCCCGTCGGGGACGCCCTGCGCGCCCCCACCGTCTCGTTCCGCCTGGCGGGCAGCGACCCTGCGTCGGTGGCCGCCAGGCTCGGGGCGCAGGGCTTCTTCGTCTGGGATGGCGACTTCTATGCGGTGACGCTGATCAAGCGTCTGGGCCTCGCCGATCAGGGCGGTGTCGTGCGCGTCGGAATGGCGCCCTACATCGTCGACCGCGAGGTGGACGGGCTGCTGCAGGCCGTGCGGGCGATCGCGGGATAGCCCGGGGTCCCAGGGCCCTTCCCTCCCGGCGGGAAGGGCCCCTTCCGTTGCTCGGGTACCGGGACCGTGATAGGATCGGCGCAATATTGGGGGTCTGGTCATGCTCGCAGTGCGGACAGATGGTCTGCGAAAGGTCTTCGAGCAGCGTCGGGGCCGCGAGCGCACGCCGAGCGTCGCCGTGGCCGGGATAGACCTCGAGATCGCGCAGGGGGAGGCCGTCGCGTTCATCGGACCGAACGGCGCCGGCAAGTCCACGACCATCAAGATGCTCACCGGGATCCTGCACCCGACCGAGGGAACGGCGGAGGTTCTGGGGCTCGTGCCCTGGCGCCAGCGGCAGCGGCTCGCGCTCGAGATCGGCACGGTGTTCGGCCAGCGCTCGCAGCTCTGGTTCCACCTGCCGGCGGGAGACACGCTGCGCCTCCTGGGAGCCATCTACGAGCTGCCGGCGGCGCTGGCGCGTACGCGCATCGAGGAGCTCGTCGCTCGCTTCGCCCTGGGCGATCTCCTCTCCGTGCCGGTGCGCAAGCTCTCGCTCGGCCAGCGCATGCGGTTCGAGATCGCGGCAAGCCTTCTGCACAAGCCGAGGGTGCTCTTCCTCGACGAGCCGACGGTCGGTCTCGACGTCATCGCGAAGGCGGAGGTGCGCGAAGTGATCCGCGAGGCCAACCGGGACGGCGCGACGGTGTTTCTCACGAGCCACGACGCCGGAGACATCGAGTCGATCGCGCGCCGCTCCGTCGTCATCGACCGCGGCCACGTCGTGTTCGATGGCAAGGTCTCACAACTGCGGCGCCAGTGGCTGACGGACAAGGTGGTGGAGCTGCGTTCCGAGGAGGAGGTGGCGCCGCCCGCAATGCCGGGCGTGGTGGTCGAGAAGGTCTCCCGCTACGGCCTCAGGCTGCGGTTCTCGGCACAGGAGGTGCCTGTGCGCCAGGTGGTCGCGGCGCTCCTGGACCGCTATCCCGTCCATGACATCACGATCTCGGACCCACCGCTCGAGTCGGTGATCGCCGCCATCTACCAGGGCGAGGCGGCGCGGCGATGACCGCCCTGCGCAAGCTCTGGGCGGTGGCCTTCGCCTACGCGCGCAGCGTCTGGGCCTATCCGGGGGCCGAGGCCCTGCGCACCATCTTCCTCGTCGTCATCCTGATCGTCTTCCTGGCGCTCTGGCGCACCACCTACCGCACGATGGACGCAGGCAGCCTGGGAGGTCTGGGACTTCCCCAGATGCTCGAGTACCTGGCCGGCACGGAGGCCATCATGCTCTCGACGCCGGCCTTCGCCGACCGCATCGGCGAGGACGTGCGGACGGGGGGGCTTGCCGTCCAGCTGACACGGCCGATCTCGTACCTCGCCTTCCAGTTCGCGGTCGCCGCCGGCGAGAGCTGGCCACGCCTCCTCCTGAACCTCGCGGTGGGCTCCGCCGTCGTGATGCTGGCCACCGGCACCGTACCGGTATCGCTGGCGGGTCTCGCCGCCTACCTGATCGCCTACATCCCGGCGTTCCTGCTCTACGCATCCCTGTTCCTCACGCTCGCGCTGACGAGCTTCTGGCTCGAGGATGCATGGGCCGTGTCCTTTCTCGCGTCGCGCGCGGTGATGATCCTCGGCGGCATGCTGGTGCCGCTCTCGCTCTTCCCGCCCGTCCTCCTGCGGATCGCGCGCATCCTGCCGCTGCAGCTCATGGTGTATGGCCCGGCGTTGGAGCTCGTCCACCCGTTCCAGGGATATGCCGGGCTGCTCCTCGCGCAGTGCCTCTGGCTGCTGCTCCTCCTCGGCCTGCTCCTGTTCCTCTACCGGAAGGGAGTGACGGCGCTACATGTCCACGGCGGATAGGTGGCGCTTCTGGCCCCGCCTCATGCTTGCAGCCATGCGCGCGCAGCTCGCGTACCCCGGGGCGTTCTCCCTCACCGTGCTCGCGATGGTAGTGAACGACGGCGTCTGGCTCGCCTTCTGGTGGCTCTACTTCTCGCGCTTCCCCGTGATCCACGGCTGGCGGCTCGAGGACGTCGCTGCGCTCTGGGCGATCGGCGCGACCGCCATCGGCGTGGTGCAGGGATTCGGCGGCAACCTGCCGCGCCTCAGCCGCCTGATCATGCAGGGCGAACTCGACGTCTACCTCTCGCTGCCGAAACCAGCCCTGCCGCACCTCCTGCTAAGCCGCGTCAACGTCGCGAGTCTCGGCGACGTCGTGTTCGGCCCGCTTGTCTTCGTCGCCCTCCTCCATCCGACCCTGCCGCGTCTGGGACTCTTCCTGCTCGCGGTGGTCCTGGCGGCGCTGATCTTCTTCGCCTTCCTGCTCCTGCTGCACACGCTCGCGTTCTTTCTCGGCCGCGCGGACGTCCTCGCAGACCAGGTGACGATCAGCATGGTGACCTTCAGCACCTATCCGAGCCCCATTTTCCAGGGCGGGCTGCGCATCCTGCTCTTCACCCTGCTGCCGGCCGGCTTCATCGACACGATGCCCGTATCGGTGCTGCGCTCGCCCAACCCCGGCTTCATCGCCGAGGCGGCCGCCTTCGCGCTGCTGCTGAACGCCATCGCGCTGTTCGTCTGGCGCGTCGGCCTGCGGCGGTACGAGTCCGGGAACCTGTTCCAGGCGCGACTCTGAAATGGCGAGGGCCGGCCTGCCTGCACCAGACGCGGCCCAGACCGCATATCCTGTCGACAGTAGGCTGCGCGACAGGAGGTGCAGGCGATATGTGGCCCATGCGCCAACAAGCCGCGGGCATCCGCCCGTTCTACCTCTACCGCCTCGTCGACCAGTCCGGGGTGAGCGGCACCGGAATCGTCGCCATTGGCGTCGTCCTGCCGTCAGGCAAGGCCGTGCTCGAGTGGCGCTCCCGCTGGAAGACGCTCACGGTGTTCGAGTCGGTCGAGCAGGTCCTGCAGATCCACGGACACGGCGGGCGCACGCAGCTGCAGTGGGGCGAGCCGCCGCTGCCGGAGCCGATCGTCGGCTGGGGTGCCATGTGGCGCCACGTGCGGCCGCCGACCCCTCACCCCGGCATGCGCGTCCTGCAAGCCTTGCCCGCCGCCAGCGCAGCCCGCAGCCAGGAAGTGCCGTCCCTTCAGGCCAAGTCAGCCGCTTGGCTCGCCTCTGCGCGCACGCGCCTGCTGGACTGGCAAGGTCGGCGATCCCAGGGGGCACGCGAGCCTTCCGGCCAGGCCTAGCGACCTCGCGGCGGCCTCCATCAGGCGGCGCGCGCCAGAAGCAGCGCGCCGATCAGGACGAAGGCGGCGCCTGCCACGACCTGGATATAGCGCACGGGGACGACGCGGCCCAGGGCGTCGCCGAACAGCGCGCCGAGCAGCGAGGATAGCAGGAGCGCCAGGCCGGCTGCTATGAAGATGAGCCAGGGTGCCCTGGTGCGCGACGCCAGCATCATCGTGGTCAGTTGGGTTTTGTCACCTAATTCTGCTAAAAATACTAAACCGAAGGTGACGGCGAAGGCCTTGAGATCCAAGTGCGTCCCCACCCTCTCGCGTGCAGGATATGCTCCGCTGAGGCGTGGGTAGAAGCATACAGGTAGGGCGACACCGCACTCTCCTTTCTACAGTCAATCGCGGTCGGCAGAGTGCCAGTTTGCCGCAGGCGACAGGAGTCGATGGGCAACCGCCAAACCATCCGCGCGTGCTGTCCGTCGAATCCCGTAGATTGGCCAGCACGCAAGGAGTATCCTGTGGGAAGAGGCATCTCTGGGGGTGACTTCCATGCTATCCAGCAAGGCCATCGAGATCGTGATCCGCTGCATCGCGGTCTATGCAGTGGTCCCGTTCATCAATAGCCTTGCGAACTGGCTCACAATAGTCGTCGACTCCGGGGCTATACAAGGTCCGTTGCTCGTCGCAACCCTGGTGCGTCTTCTGCTGGTCCTCGTGCTCTGGCTTCTGGCACCGGCGCTTGGACGAAGGCTGGTCCCCGCCCCCTCTGCCGAACCGCCCCGCAACGTCCCGGGGCTCGACGAGATCGCAGTACTCGGCTTCGGCCTCGTAGGCCTCACGCTCGCCGCCCCGGCCCTAGCCAACATCGCCGTTTACGTCGCAGACGTCGTGACGGCCTCACGCATGCTAGGAACACTAGCCGTCAGTACCGGAACCCTGTGGGGTGGCATCGTGCAATTGCTCATCGGCTTCGGCGTCTTCGTCGGCAGTCGTGCCCTTGGCCGAGCCTTCGTGGCGGTGCGCCGTGCCTGACGAAACCTCATGCCAAATCTTCCATTGCGATCAGATCCCGATCACTGCCCTGAACGTTGATTCCATGGCCTATCTCATATCTCAAACTTGATTTTAAGGTCGTCCCCCCTGTCGGATTGCAAGCTGCGTCTTGTCGCCGAGCTCGGTCAGGAACACGAGGCCGAAGGTGACGGCAAATGCCTTGATGTCCACGCTGCACCTCCCGTGCACGTTCGCACGTTGGAGGGCATGCTGCGCAGGCATCCTGGCAGACTTCAGGTCAGGACGGCGGGCCAGGGGACCGCGGGGCACAGGGTTCGTAACGGTTGCCGAACGTCCTGCCAAGTATCGGCGGGCAGCGAGGAATCCCAGCACGTAGCCGGTGCGTGGCGGCATGCACGGGAGGGAGCATCGCCGACATCGGGTTCCGCGAAAAGAGCGCGTCCATGTCGGCGGTGCTTGCCATGCGCGTCCTAATCCTGGTCCACAGTCGGTCTTCGTTCCCGACCGTCCAGCGATACGTGCTTTCGGGGACGAGGCAATGCGTGCAAGCGGAGACATGCGGCTGACGCGCCGCCGAGTACCGATCGCCACGCCCTCCGTCACGAGACGCTCCCCGACCGAGCTTTGGAAGATGTCATGGCTGCTGGCGTCCTGCCTGAACCAGTGATGCACCTCGTGTGCGAATAGGCGCTGAAGTCCATCGACCGTTCCGTTCACCGCCTCAAGGCATACCACCGTCGCAGGCTTGTCGCCGTCCTGCAGGGAGTAGATGGTGCTGCTGTCCAAACCTACGATCACGTAGACATCGTGTGATCTTGGCTCATGCCCAAAGGGATCGATGAGGTCTCGGACCGCCGCCTCCACCGAGGCTTCGAAGAACGGGTCGGCTGCGATGACCGCGACGGTGTCGCCAAAGCTCTCGTACCCGATCCCTGCCATGCGGTCTAGCGCCTGGGCAAAAGAGCCGATGCCTTTGGGTCGAACGTACAGCCTATCGAGCTGCGCGTGATTCGGACGCAGGTAGTGCTCCTCGTATGCGCCCAGCCAAGCGCCAGTGTCCTGGCAGAGTCGATACGCCGCCGCGAAATCGCGGTGCAGCCAGTGCCAGTGCACGATCATTGCCCCTTCTCTGACACGCCGTGGCGACACACGGCACGCACGACAACACGCGAGAGTGGATCGATGTCTCGCGTGCCGCAGATCGATTCCTACCGTTCGTCCTGCCTGGCCGGTCCGCTCCGTCCTGGGCACCTGCGCCTCTCAGGCCAGCCGGCTGCGCAGCTCGTGCCGCAGGAGCTTGCCGGTCGCGTTGCGCGGCAGGGCTTGGCTGATTTCGAGCCGGCGCGGGTGCTTCTGGCTCGAAAGCATGGGCCGCAGGTGGCCGCGCAGCTCCTCGAGCGTCAGGCTCCCGCCCTCCTTCAGCACCACGACCGCCGTCACCGTCTCGCCCCACTCGGGGTGGGGCGTCGCCACGACGGCGACGTCGGCCACCGCAGGGTGCGTCAGGATCGCCTCCTCCACCTCGCGCGGGTAGACGTTGTAGCCGCCGGAGAGGATGAGGTCCTTCTTGCGGTCGAGCATCCAGTAGTAGCCGTCCCGGTCGCGCACCGCCATGTCCCCCGTGTGGATCCAGCCGTCCCGCAGCACCTCGGCCGTGGCCTCGGGATTCTTGAGGTAGCCGCGCATGGCGCTCGGCGTGCGCATCACGAGCTCGCCCGGCACGTCCGCGCCCACATCCTCCCCTGCGTCGCCGAGAAGGCGCACCTCCGCGTTCACCGTGGGATGCCAGCCGATCGAACCCGCCTTACGCTCGTGGTCCTCGTCGCCGAGCGCCATGCCGTTCGGCCCGCTCTCCGTCAGGCCGTAGACGCTCATCCACCGCCCGCCGTACGCGCGCCGCGCGGCCCGCACCTGTTCCGCCGACATCGGCGCACCGCCGTAGATCCACGTCTTCATGAAGGACAAGTCGTAGCGGGTGGGATCGGCCTTCAGGCCGAGCAGGTAGGCGACCGGCGCCGCGAAGAGGTACTGCGCGCGCTCCGCCGCCAGCAGCGCGAGCATCGACGCGGGATCCCGCGGGTTGAAGGCGTCCAGCACGACGGTGCTGCCGGTGTACACGGAACCCAGGAAGAAGAGGTTGAGCGGTGCGGAGTGGGTCAGCGGCATCAGGACCGCCACCCGCTCGCGTGGCCGCATGCCGAACTCGTAGGCGGCCATGGCGGCCGTCTCCACCACCGCCGCATGCGTCATGACGACGCCCTTCGGGTTGCCGGTGGTGCCCGATGTGTAGAGGATCTCCGCATCATCCTCGGCGGTCCCGGCGACTGTCGCAGCCGGCACCGGGCCGCGCCCGAGGTCTTCCGGCGTGAGGACCGGGCACGCGTCGCCTGCAAGCTCCCGCGTCTCGGGGCTGCAGACGACCGCCGCCGCCTCGGCATGCGCGAGGATGCCCTGCACCTCGCTGGCGGTGAGCCGCGCGTTGACGGGCACGACTACGCCCCCTGCGTAGAGGACGGCAAAGAACGCCACCGGGAACTCGACCACGTTACCAAGGAGCATGCCGACGCGATCCCCAGGCCCGAGGCCAGCGGCGGCGAGCGCACCCGCCCCCGCCAGACTCATCTGCCTCAGCTCGCGCCAGGTGAGGGACGTCTCCTGCCGGGGACTGCGGATGGCCGTCTCCTCCGGGAAGTTCCGTGCCGAGCGCTCCAGAAGATCGAGCAGCGTCGCCATCAGACGCCCACCTCCACACCGATGCCCGGGAGGCGCACGCCATCGAGAGGCTGCTCCGCCGTCAGCCGGTCGTAGACCGGCGCGAGCCATGAGAGGTCCTCGCCGATGCCGTGCCGGGGCGCCGGCGCCAAGGAAAGCCGCGCCAGCCAGAAGGCCAGCACGAGCCCGCGCTCGTCGCCCGCCGCGAGGCCGACGACGGCCTCCTCGAGCACCAGCGCGAACTCGAGGATCTCGCTGAGCAGGTCCGCGAGGCGCCTGGCGTGCTGGCTCGCCGCGTCGGGATGCGCGGCGAGCCAGCCCAGCGCCGCTTCCGCGTCGCCCCAGCGCCGTCTCAGGAGGTCCGCCATCTCCCGGCTGCGGGGATCGGCTTCGGCCGCCACCGCGACCGCCTCGAGGCGTCTCGCCATGGCGAGGTCCGATCGCCAGTTGGGTCGCAGGGTGCGCAGCACCTCGAGCGCCTGGATGTTCGCTGGCCCCTCCCAGACCGGCAGCACCTGCGCCTCGCGGTACATGCGCGCCGTGACATACTCCTCGACATAGCCGTTGCCGCCCAGCACCTCGATCGCCCTGCTCGCGTTGCGCACCGCGAGCTCGCCCGTGCGGTACTTCGCGAGCGCCGTCGTCAGCCGGTGCCAGGCGACAAGCGCCGGCTCGGGTGTCCTGTGGGCGTCGTCGAGCGCCCGTGCGGCCTCGAAGGCAAGGGCGGTGCTGGCCCTGAGCTCCGCGAGCATCGTCACGATCGTCTGCTGCACCATGGAGTGGCGCGCGAGCGGCAGGCCGAATGCCCTGCGCCCCTCGGCGTAGAGCTTCGCCTCGAGATAGACGCGGCGGTGGATGCCGGCCGAGGCGGCGGCGTTCGCGATGCGCGAGAACTCGAGTGCCTCGAGCATATGCTTGAAGCCGTCGGGCGGCGGCGTCACCAGTTCCGCGAGGGCGCCGTCGAGTTCGAGTTCACCGGTGGCAAGACCGGTGGTGCCAAGCTTGTCCTTGAGCCTGCGGATGCGGTAGGCGTTCGTGGTCCCGTCCGCGAGCCGCCTCGGCATGAGATAGAGGCCGAGGCCGCGCGTGCCTTCCGGGGCCCCCGGCGGCCTTGCGGTCACGAGGGCGAGGTCCGCGTCCGCGTTGCTTGCGAACCACTTCTCGCCGAAGAGTCGCACGAGCTCGCCGTCACCCGGTCCGAAGGCCACCCGCGCAGCCTCCAGTTCCTCAGGCGGCACGGGTCTCGCCTCGGTCGTGGCCAGCCCCGCATCCGAGCCGCCCTGCTTCTCGGTGACGAAGGTGGCGCCGTCTGCGAACGGCCCGTCGGTGCGGACGGCAAGCAGCGGCAGGTAGCGGGCCCTCTGCTGCTCGCTGCCGTGCCGGGCCAGCACGTAGGCCGTCGACGCCGTGAGCGTGACGGGACAGGCGAGCCCAGGATCCGATTCGCTGAGAAGGTAGAGAAGGCCGAAGTGTACGGTGTACGGTAGGGCCCCCTGCCCGTAGTTGCAGCCGATCGTGCCGAGGCCGTAGACCTCACGCACCGACTCCTCGTAGAGCGGGTTGTAGCGCACCTCATTGACGACGTTGCCCTGGCGGTCGTAGGTCTCGAGCACGGGTCGCGCGAGGCGGTCCGTATACTCGGCCTGGCGGTCGATCGCGCCGCCCGAAAGCTCCCCCATCCGCTCGAGGAGCGGCAGCGCCCGGCGGTACTCCTCCGCCGGCAGGCTCCTGCGCAGAGTGTCCTGCAAGGCCGTGTCCACCAGGAAGAAGTTCAGTCCCCGTCCCTCCGCTTGCCCGTCATGCACGCCCATCCCTCGCGCCTCCCTTCCTGGCGCCCCCATCACCCGCCGCCGGGCGGCGAGCCTCCTGCAGGCGCCTCGTCAACAGCTGCTGCCAAGCCTCGAGCTCGGCGATCGCCTCCGACACCTCCCGGCGTCTCTCCTCGAGCTCCGCGATCTTCTGCCGACCGTAGCTGAGCGTGCGCTCGAGCTGCGCCACCGCGCCGCCTTCCTGGCCGTAGAGGTCGAGCATCTCCTTGACCTCCGCGAGCGTGAAGCCGAGCCGCCTGCCTCTGAGGGCCAGGCGCAGCCGCACGCGGTCGCCCTCATGGAAGATGCGCTGCTGGCCGCGTCGTTCGGGCCTGAGGATGCCGCAGCTCTCGTAGTAGCGCACGGTGCGCGCCGTCACGTCGAACTCCCGGCAGAGATCCCCGATCCGGTAGAGCCGCCCCTCCGCTGGCGACGTCCCGCCCACCTCCCTGGTTCCCTCGCCGCCAAGATATATTACGTTTACGTAAACGTCAATTCCTTTGCGCGCAGATCCGAAGGACGCCCTGGGCGCTGCGGCCGGCGGCCAGAGGTCCCTGGCGGCCGGCCCTCTCTGCGTGCGACCAACGGACGCTGTCCCAGCGTCCCGGGCGCCTTACCCTCAAGACAACATCGCGCGGCGTCTGCCTGGAGGTATGGCGATGGCGGTCGGGCTGGCGCGTGAACGGCGCAACTACGTCGGGCTCGCTTGGCACGGCACCTTCCTCGCCGCGGCGACGGCGCTCGGCCAGCCGACAACCATCCTGCCGGCCTATGTCGCCCTGCTCGGCGGCTCGCCGCTCGTCGTCGGCGCCATGCTCAGCGTGCTGCTCGCGGGAAGCGTGGTGCCGGAGCTCCTCTTCGCCCATATCGTCGAGGGAAGCCCGCGCAAGCGTCCCTACCTGCTCCTGGCCGTCTTCAGCCGCGCCGGAGCCTGGCTCCTGCTCGGCGCCCTGACCTGGTTGCTGGCCGGCAAGGGGAGTCTGTGGCCGCTCATCCTGCTGTTCGGCCTCCTGGCCGTCTTCGCGGTAGGCGGCAGCCTGGGCAGCGTCGCGTATACCGACATCTTCGGCCGCAGCATCGCGCCGGGCGTGCGCGGCCGCTTCTACGCGAGCCGCCAGTTCCTCGGCAGCATGGCGGCGCTGGCCGTGACCTACCTCGCGCGCCTCCTGCTTGCGGGAGGCAAGGGAGGCGACACGAACGGCTTCGCCCTGCTCTTTCTCGGCGCGGGCCTGCTGATGCTGCTCGCCGGGATCGGCTTCATGCTGGTGCGCGAGGACCCGGTGCCGCGCGAGGACCGGCCGCCGCTCTCCGTCTACCTCGGTCGGGTACCGGCCCTCTGGCGCCAGGATCCCGCCCTGCGCACGCTGGTGTGGATCGAAAACGTCGCGTCGCTGCACCTCATGCTGCTGCCGTTCTACATGCTGCTCGCCGAGGTGACCCTTCACGTCTCGGTCGGGGCCGTCGCCTTCTACACGATGGCGCAGATCGTCGGCGGCGCCCTGTCGAACGCGATCTGGGGTTACGTCGGTGACCGCTTCGGCAGCGGCGCCGTCCTGCGCATCTGCCTCCTGCTGGGCGCCGCGATGCCCTTGCTGGCGCTGGCGCTCGTCGCGTACTGGCCAGCCGGATACGCTGTCATCTTCGTCGTGCTCGGCGCGGCGATCTCAAGCCGCAATCTCGCCTACAACAACGTCCTCGTCGACCTCGCGCCCGTGCCCCTGCGCGCCACCTACACAGGCATCGTCGGCACCCTGACGGCGCCTAGCCTCCTTCTGCCCATGCTAGGCGGCAGCCTGATCTCGCTGCTCGGCTACCGCGACGTCTTCTTGCTGGTCGCACTCTGCCTCGCCGTGGCCGCCGTGACGCTGGGGCGCAGCGGTAACCTCGGCCTTCCGCCGCAGGGCTGACATCGCAAGCCGGCGCCCGGTGAAGGCGTGCCAAACCGGCGTTACTGCCCGCCAGTCGCGGCGAGCGCCTGCGCGTGGCGCACGAGCTGCGCGTTGTCGTTGCAGCGCTCGCCGCTGGGCAGCAGCAGGGTGTCCTCCATCCCGATGCGGGCCATGTAGCCGCGCGCGAACGCCAGGCGCAGCAGAGGCCACGCCGTCGCGCCGTGACCGTGCACCAGGCGAGGCACCGCGGGGACCGCCTCGTCGAGCACGGCGAGGATTGCCTCGGCGCTGCGCAGAGCCGCTTCCGGGTCCTCCTCGCGCGGCCCCACCACCATCACGCGGCACTGTGCCGCCAAAGGGCTTCTCAGCATGCGCCTGGCATCCGACACCGTCGCCAGCACGGCCTGCACCGCGACGCCCTGCAGCACGAGGAGCGAGGCCGTCTCGTCGGCGTCGTGCTCGTACCAGTTGACCGTCGCGAAGTCGGGGCGATCCTCCCAGCTGGCGATTGCCCGCAGGCGGCGCGTCAGGTTCTCCTCGATCGACTCCGCCGTCGACACCCCCACCTGCATCCCGGGTGCGGCGGCGCGCACCGCCCGCACGGCGGCGCCGACGTGCCGCGCCTGCAGGGACTCCGCCCCGCGCTCGTCGCGCGGGTGGACGTGCGCCGCAAAGGCTCCCGCCTCACGGCAGGAAAGCGCCGAACGCGCAATCTCGGGCGGGTGGACCGGAAGGGCGCGGTGCTCGCCTGCGCGCCTCGTGCCGTTGAGGCACGCCTGGAGCCAGTTGCGCGAGGTCTCAAGGGGCATCCGGGTCACATCCTTGGTCGGCTTCGGCCTGCGCCGAGCGGCCGTCTGACAGGTCGCTGCAAAAAGGCAAGCGGTGGTCCCCCTTGGCATGCTCGTGACTCTGGGGCGGCGCCTCGCGGCGAGTCTAAGGCGCGGCGGCGTCCTGCATCGGCAGGTAGATCGAGCCCGCGAGCGACGTCATGATGCGGCTGATCGTGATGCGGACATCCTCGGCCTGCCCCTTCTGGGCCGGCAGCGTGAGGAACTCGCCCTCGCCGAAGCCGTGGCGGTCGAAGTGGACGATGCCGCGCGCGTCGCCGACCTGGATCGAGCACATGATCTCCTGCGCCGCGGGGTCCTCGCCCTCCAGCACCGCGGTGCCGACCAGCTGCGAGAGATCCAGGGCGCGCGTCGAGGCGGGCCAGCTATGGTTCAGCGACACGGCGGCGATCCGTGCCTCGAGCCGGTAGGGCTCGGGTCTGAAGACGACGCAGGCGAACGCGCGCGTGCGCTCGAGCACCCAGGGGTCGTCGGGAAAGAGGGCCCGCTCCATGCGCTCCAGGCCACGGGCGATCTGTGAGAGCTCATCGATCTGCTCCTGCACGCGCTCGATGGTGCCCTTCGCGCGTGCCCTCGCCTGGCGCTGCGACTGCTCGGCCAGGATCTCCTCCGCCTGGCGCAGGAGGGGTCTGGCGGCGGCGGGGTGATAGGCCCAGAGCAGCAGCTGCGCGCGATCCAGCAGCGCAATGATGTCTGCCATCAGCTCGGGCCTCCCGTCGCCATGTCGTAGACCACGTCAGGCACGAAGAGGTAGAAACGGATCGCGCTACGCTGGTCTCCGCCGGAACTCAGGTTCACCCTGGCCACCACGCCGTAGCGCAGGCGGTCGCTGAGACCCGAGCGCAGGCAATCGCGCCAGTAGGCCTTGAGCGGCGCCTCGGCGCTGCGCGGGTATTTCTGGTCAAAGCCGATGCGGGCGCGCACCTCGATCGGCACCGCTGGCGGCAAGGCCGGCGCCTGCAGATCGAAGAGACGCCAGAACGCCACAGGTGTGTCGGTGAGGTAATCCGGGCCGCGCCCCTGCCGCGCGTGCAGGCGCACGAACGCCAGCGGTTCCTCCGTCGGCATCGCGGCACACAGTGCCGGCAGGGCCATCGCCTCGCCGATATGACCCGTCACGGCCGGTGAGGCGACTTTCTGCCTGCGCTCGTTGTACTGCGCGACCTTGCCGGGCCCCCGCGACGTGGCGCGCAGGGACCAGAGCGGCCTGCGCCGCGCCCCCGTGTAGGCGGCATAGTGCGCACCGGTCGCGAGCACCAGCGACTCCCCGTAGATCTTGCCGTACGCCTCGATCTGCCACAGGGAGACGCTGCAGGTTCTCTTGTCGCGCAGGACCAGTCGGTTGCCGTCCGTGAGCAGGAAGGAGCAGTCGAATTCCGGCATCGCCATGGCTCCCCGTCCAGAACCGGATCAGCTGTCCCTGAGCAGTTTGCCAAGTCCCCCCCCGAGTCCTTCATCGGACGGCACCGTTCGACGATGCAGGGCACGCCCTGCGCCCCAGCGCCTTGCCACGTTTCCGTTTGTTCGCCTATTATGCTAGGATCCAATCGTGTGGTGATCTGTGATATGGCGATGGCATCCGACCCGATCCGGGATCTCAGGCGCATCACGAGCGCGTTCATGGCGATGCAGCGCAAGGCGTTCACCGCGCAGGGTCCGAGCGCCGACACGCGCGCCCTGATCCTCACCGAACTCCTGCCGGCGTCCGGTCTCTCGATCAGCGATATCGCCGGCCGCATCGGTTCGGACCGTCCCTGGGTGAGTCAGGTGGTGGAGCAGTTGCGCAAAGAAGGCCTCCTCGAGCGCACGCAGGACGAGGAGGACCGCAGGCGCGTGCGGGTGAGGCTGACGCCGCAGGGCAGGCGTCTCGCGGCCGATCTCAGGATGGCCCTGACTGCGGAGCTCGAACGCCTCTTCGCAGGTATCCCGGCCGCCCAGCGGCCGGCCGCGCAAGCCTTCCTGCGCCTCCTGGCGGAGGCGTTCGACCGCACCCGTTCCCAACCTCGCTGATCAGCCGGCGGTGCGCTTTCAGGGCCGCATCAAGGCCCGCGTGCCGCGCCGGCAGGACTTTGGGTGCGGCGCGCCGGCTGTCAGCCCAAGTCGCACATCCCCCTCGACGGCTGCTTCATGTCCAGAAGCTGAGCGCCTTCTTCGGCAAAGGCGCCTGCTGGTCTCGTACGGCCGACACCCATACAGGCGCGCGGGCGACCGCAGCGTGGCTGACATTGTCGCCGATCGGGCGAGTGGCCGTGCCGCGCGCCCGATGTCCGACGACCACGAGATCGGCACCGTCTGCTCATTCAAGAAACCGTCGCGTGCGCTGGCGCCTTGGACGGGAGACCGGTCTACGGCGCCGCCCGCGAGCCTTCAGGGAGCGGCAGGAGGCTTTGCCACGATCAGCACATCCGCGTCATGGGTCTCGCGCAGGATGCGATCGATCACGGAGCCGTGCCAGATCTCCTGCAGCCGGGAGCGCCGCGTCTCGCCAAGGACGATCTGGGTGGCCCCGACGTCGTTTGCGATCGCGACGAGCCGCTTGGCAACGTCCGCATCCTCGGCGCGGATGATCTGCGCTCCCAGTTCCGCCGCGAGGCGCAGGTTCAGGTCTAGGAGCTGTGCCTCCCTGTGTCCCGGCATATGGTGCGGCCGCAGCACGGTCGCGACCAGCAGGTCGCCCCTCAGCCTGCGCGCCATGCGATAGCCGCGGCGGATCAGAGCCTGGCCGAGCTCGGTCGCCGTGACGCAGACCAGCACGCGATCCTTGGTCGGCCAGGGGTCGGTGATGTGGTGGAGCCTGCGGTACTCGCCGAGATCGTCGTCGGTCTGGTCCGCCACGGTCCGCAGGGCAAGCTCGCGCAGGGCGGTCAGGTTGCCGAGACGGAAGAACTTGTCGAGCGCGCGTGCGGTCTGCTCGGGCGGGTACACCTTGCCCTGCCGCAGGCGCTCGATCAACGCCTCTGGGGCCAGGTCGATCAGGCGGAGTTCGGTCGCCTCGGCCACGATGGCGTCCGGCACCGTCTCCTGCACGCGAATGCCCGTCACCTGCGTCACGATGTCGTTGAGGCTCTGCAAGTGCTGGACGTTGAGGGTGGAGTGCACGTTGATGCCCGCCGCAAGGATGTCCTGCACATCCTGCCAGCGCTTGCGGTTGCGCATGTCGGGCGCGTTCTGGTGGGCGAGTTCGTCGATCAGCACGACGTCGGGCGCCCTTGAAAGCACCGCATCGACGTCCAGTTCCCTGCGGACGATCGATCCCTGAGGCACCTCGAGCGGCGGCAGGAGCTCGATGCCAGCGAGCAGGGCCTCGGTCTCGGGCCGCCCATGCGTGTCGATGATGCCGGCCACGACGTCGATGCCCGCCTCCTGCAGCGCATGCGCCTCGCCGAGCATGGCATAGGTCTTGCCGACACCGGCCGCGGCACCGATGAAGATCTTGTGCCGGGCGCGCTTCAGCCGCTCGATCTGGGCCAGCACCTCCTCGGAGGTGCGGCGGCGGTAGTCGCTCATCGGCCTTCGCGTTGCCTCAGGGCAAGATTCAGCTTGAGGACGTTCACCCGCCATGGACCATAGATGCCCAGCAGGGGACCCTCGGCCCGCTGCTCGACAAGACGCCGCAGCACCGCCTGGCTCAGCCCCGTCTGCCTGGCCACGGCCGGCACCTGCCGCAGAGCCGCCTGCAGGGTGATCTCCGGGTCGAGGCCGGATCCGGAACTCTCGACGAGGTTGCCGGGGATCGGGCCCGCCACCTGCCCCTTGACCGCCGCGATGTTCGCCTTGATCTCGCTCAGCAGCGCCGGGTTCGTCGGCCCGAGGTTCGAGCCCGAGGAGTTGTCGGCGTTGTAGGGCTGCGGCTTGCCGGTGACGGCGTTCACCGTGGCCGACGGGCGGCCGTGGAAGTAACCGGGGCCCGTGAAGCTCTGGCCGATCAGGCCCGAGCCGACGACCTGCCCGTTCTGGACGATGATCGATCCGTTCGCCTGGCTCGGGAAGAGGACCTGGCCGATGCCGACGAGCACGAGCGAGTAGCCGAGTCCCAGGAGCACGAGGAGCGTCAGCGCCAGGCGCAGGTTGCGCCAGATGTCCAAGACCACGGGACGAGCCTCCTTCCTAGATGTGCGCGAGACCCATGGCGGTCAGGGCGAGGTCTATGAGCTTGATGCCGACGAACGGCAGGATGACCCCGCCGACGCCGTAGACCAGGATGTTGCGCCGCAGCATCTCGGTCGCACCCATCGGCCGGTAGCGCACGCCGCGCAGCGCGAGGGGGATCAGCGCCGGGATGATCAGGGCGTTGAAGATCAGCGCCGAGAGGATCGCGCTCTGCGGGGACGTCAGGTGCATGATGTTCAGTCCCTGCAGGGCGGGCACAGCCACGACGAACATCGCCGGGATGATCGCGAAGTACTTCGCGACGTCGTTGGCGATCGAGAAGGTCGTGATGGCGCCGCGGGTAATCAGCAGCTGCTTGCCGATCGACACCACCTCGATCAGCTTCGTCGGGTCGGAGTCGAGGTCGACCATGTTGCCGGCTTCCTTGGCGGCGCTGGTGCCCGAGTTCATCGCGAGCCCGACGTCGGCCTGCGCGAGGGCGGGCGCATCGTTCGTACCATCACCCGTCATGGCGACCAGCTTGCCCTCGGCCTGCTCCTCGCGGATGCGGCGCATCTTGTCCTCGGGCCTGGCCTGGGCGATGAAGTCGTCAACGCCGGCCTCGCGCGCGATCGTCGCAGCCGTCAGGGGGTTGTCGCCGGTGACCATGATCGTGTGGATGCCCATGCGCCGCAGTGCCGCGAAGCGGTCCTGCATGCCCGGCTTGATGATGTCCTTGAGGTGGATGACGCCAAGCACCTTGCCATCCGCGATCACGCCAAGCGGCGTGCCGCCAGCCCGGGCGATCTGCTCCGTGACGGCGTCCAGCTCACGCGGAACGGCGGATGCCGCACGCTCGGCCATGTGCCGGATGACGTCCACGGCGCCCTTGGAGATCTCGCGGCCGTCTCCGAGCACGACCCCCGATCGCCTCGTCTCGGCCGAGAAGGCGATCGCCGTGGACCCTGCGAGCTCGCCCGCGGTCGCCTTCTGCCCCTCCCGCTCGGCCAGGACGACGATCGACTTTCCCTCCGGCGTCTCGTCGTGGGCCGAGGCCAGAAGGGCTGCGTGCACGAGCGCCCCGTAGTCCACGCCAGGCATCGGCAGGAAGGCGTCGGCCATCCGGTTGCCGAGCGTGATCGTGCCGGTCTTGTCCAGGATCAGGGTGTCTACGTCGCCTGCCGCCTCTACGGCCTTGCCCGACTTCGCGATGATGTTGAAGCGGATGACGCGGTCCATGCCCGCGATGCCGATCGCCGAGAGAAGCGCTCCGATCGTCGTCGGGATGAGGCAGACGAGCAGCGCGATCAGCGTCGCCACGGAGAGGTGCGCCTGCAGGTAGCCGCCCATCGGCGGCAAGGTGTCGATGACGATGAGGAAGATCAAGGTCAGGGCGGCGAGCAGCACCGTGAGTGCCAGCTCATTCGGGGACTTCTGGCGCTCCGCGCCCTCGACGAGGGCGATCATGCGGTCCAGGAACGACTTGCCCGGCTCCTGCTCGACGCGCATCTCGATCCAGTCCGAGAGCACCCTCGTGCCGCCCGTGACCGACGAGAAGTCGCCGCCTGCCTCGCGGATCACCGGCGCCGACTCGCCCGTGATCGCGGACTCGTCGATGGATGCGACGCCGCGCACGATCTCTCCGTCCGCGGGGATCAGCTCCCCCGCGTCGACCCGCGCGCAGTCGCCCTTGCGCAGCTGCGACGCGGGCACGTCGCCCAGCGGCTGGCCGTCCTCCGCGATGCGGTGGGCGACCGTCTCCGTGCGGGTGCGCCTGAGGCTCTCGGCCTGCGCGCGCCCACGCCCCTCCGCCAGGGCCTCGGCGAAGTTCGCGAAGAGCAGGGTCACGAGGAGGACCACGGTGACCACGATGTCGTACGCCCTGGCGCCCGCAGCGACCGGCCCGCCGAAGATGCCCGGGAAGAAGCTCATGATCAGCGTGACGACCGTCCCGACCTCGACGACGAACATCACGGGGTTTCGGTACTGCACCTTCGGGCCCAGCTTCCGGAAGCTGTCGAGGAAGGCGCGGCGGAAGACGCCCTGATAGGAAATGCCACGTACCATGATCAGAACACCTTTCCGGCCAGCATGGCCAACTGCTCTGCGATCGGGCCGAGCGCGAGCACCGGGAAGAACGTCAGGGCACCTACGATCAGGACGACGCCGAGGTAGATCCAGCCGAAGGTCCAGGTGTCGGTGCGCAATGTGCCGGACGACGCCGGCACGGTCTTCTTCGCGAGCAGCGAGCCCGCGATGAAGAGCATCAGCAGCATGGAGATGTAGCGGCCGACCAGGATCACGATGGCCGTCGAGACGGCGTAGAACGGCGTCGCCGCGTTGAGCCCCGCGAAGGCGCTGCCGTTGTTGGCGGCGGACGAGGCGTAGGCGTAGACGACTTCCGATATGCCGTGGAAGCCGGGGTTCAAGATGCTGGCCCGGCCTACGGCCGTGGCGAGCGAAAGGGCCGTCGCCCCGAGGATGAGGAACGGGTGGATGAGCATCGCCGCACCGGCCGCCGCAACCTCTCTGGTCTCGATCTTCTTGCCGAAGAGCTCTGGGGTGCGCCCGACCATGAGGCCGGTGACGAAGACGCTGAGGATGACGAACATCAGGATGTTCAGCAGCCCCGCGCCCTTGCCGCCGAAGACGGTGTTGAGCATCATCTGGAAGAGCGCCGCGAACCCGCCGAGCGGCATCAGGCTGTCGTGCATGGTGTTGACGGCGCCTGTGGTGTAGGCGGTCGTCAGGGTGGCGAAGAGCGAGCTGCCGCTCATGCCGAAGCGCGTCTCCTTGCCCTCCCAGTTCCCGCCTGCGACGCCGAGCAGCCGGTGCACGAGCGGGTTGCCCGCGGTCTCGGAGCTGTAGACGAGGACGAGGAGCACGAGCATGAGCGTCATCGTCACGCCGAAGATGATCCAGGCCTGCCGCCGGTTCTTGATGTAGTGGCCGAACGTGAAGATGAGCGCTGTCGGCAGGAGCGCCATGAGGAACTCCTCGATCAGGTTCGAGAGGGGCGTCGGGTTCTCGAACGGATGGGCGGAATTGACGTTGAAGATGCCGCCACCGTTCGTGCCAAGCTGCTTGATCGCCTCGAAGGCCGCCGCCGGGGCGCGCGCGATGACCTGCGTCGCTCCCGTGATGGTGTGCGCGATGGCTGGTCCCGCGAGCGTGTCCGGCACACCCGTGGCGATCAGGGCGATGGCCGCGACGAAGGCGATCGGCAGGAAGATGCGCGTCACGGCCGTCACGAGGTCGCGGTAGTAGTTGCCGAGGTCCTGGCGGCCGGCGACGAAGCTGCGCACGAAGGCGACGGCCACCACAAGGCCGGCTGCGGGCGTCGCGAATTGCAGGAACTCGAGGGCGAACTCGCTCAGATAGCTGAGCGTCTGCTCGGGGGAGTAGACCTGCCAGTTGGTGTTGGTGACGAAGCTCGCGACCGTGTTGAAGATCGTCGTCGGCGCGATCGGGCCGAGGTGCGCCGGATTGAACGGCAGGTCCTGCTGGAACATCAGGATGAGGTAGACCGGGACAGCCATGATCATGTTCGAGAGCAGGAAGGCGATGGCGTACTGGCGCCAGGTCATGCCCTTCGTCTCGTCGATGCCGGCCACGCGGAAGATGCCGCGCTCGAGAGGGCCCATCACCTTATCGAGGAAGGTCGGCTGCAGCTCGAAGACGCGGTACATGTAGCGGCCCACCGGTAGGGCCAGCAGCGTCAGGACGAGGAAGAAGAGAGCAAAGCCGATGAAGCCCTGCAATGTCACGAAGCTTCTCCCCCTTTCAGAACTTCTCAGGGTGCAGCATGGCAAAGAAGAGGTACGCCATCAGCGCAAGCGACAGCAGAAGGAGCAGCGCAGTCGCGATCACCGCTCGGTACCTCCCATGCGCGCGACGGCCCAGATCAGGATCCCGAAGAAGAGCATCAGCCCTATAAGACCCGCTAGGTCCTCCATCTCCGCACCTCCACACGGTCCCCAGTCTGCCCGCCCTGGCCCGCCGAGCAAAAATGGCGACGCCAGGGTGCCTAAGCGCCCCGGCGTCGATCTAGTCTCCGGCTGACCTCCGCGTTGCGGCTGTCCTCCGGCTAATCGCTCCTCCGCCGAAGTTCCCGTTCCAGGTTGCGGTCGAGCACGTAGATCTCGATCCGCTCGCCCGTCCGCGTCGAGATGTCGGAATGGCTCGAGACCACCCGGCACCCCGTCTCCTGGGCCACGATGTCCTGCAAGTCCCCGCTGCAGCCTTCACGAAGGACGACGCGCATCTCCTTGATGAGCTTGCGTCCCTCGGACTGCTGCGCCAGGTGCTGTTCCACGCGGGACAGGCTGCCCTTGAAGCGGACGATGACCATGTCCTCCAGGATGTAGGTCCTGGCCTCCGTCGGGCCGTGTCCGGTGAGTCCCGCCTGGTAGTGGATCATCGCGCCCGTGATGGCGCTCTCGATCTGCCCCTTGCGGCCTCCCTGCGGCCCTGCCGGCTCTACGCCCACGTGCCGACACATCCCCCCTGAGCCTGCGAGGTTAGCTGACGGGCTAGGTGGGAGATTCCCCGCCGCCGACGCGGCTTCGCCCCAACTTCCTGGTTCCCCCGCCCCGGCAGTACCGGGTTCGGCTGACTACGCATGCCACTATAGGAGTGTGCGGTTGCCACGTAAAGGGGTTCCTAGCTTCGCCTGCCGTTCTGGCGCCCGACAGGCTGCCCGCAGAGCACTGGGCCGCGCAAGGGCGTATCCTGGCGAGTCCGGATGCAGTCGCGCGCGGCTCCTCCCGCGTCCGCTGACCACAGGCGGCGCAACGGCATAGGTTGGCGTGTGGACGCCGCCTTCCGCGCGCGGAGCCGGCGGACCGCAGCCAGCCCGAAAGCGAGGTCGACCGAGTGATCCTGGAACCCGACCGCATCGCCGAGTTCGCTATGCTCTGGGAACATCTGACGCCGCCGGAGATCGTCGCCGCCGCGCTCGATCTCTTCGGCAACCGCATCACCGTCGCGTCGAGCTTCGGTCTCGAGGACGTCGCGCTCATCCACATGGCGACCGGTGTCGCGGCGGGACCCGTGGACGTGTTCTGCCTCGACACCGACGTGCTCTTCCCGGAAACCTACGCCCTGATGCACCGCCTGAGGGACACATACCCGATCATGCTGCGCCGCGTCGTGCCGCGACTCACGCTCGCCGAGCAGGCCGCGTCGCACGGCGAGGACCTCTGGACGCGCGACCCGGACCTCTGCTGCAGCCTGCGCAAGGTCGAGCCGCTCAAACGGGCTCTGCTGGGCTACGACGCCTGGGTGACCGGCATTCGCCGCGCACAGGGCGCGACCAGGCAGGGGGCCATGCCCTTGGAGCAGGACATGAGGCACGGTCTTTGCAAGGTGAACCCGCTCGTGCGCTGGTCCGACGAGGAACTCTGGGCCTACGTGCGCAGCGAGGGCGTGCCGTACAACCCCCTGCACGAGCGGGGCTACCCGAGCATCGGCTGCATCCACTGCACGCGCGCGGTCGCGCCGGGCGAGGATCCCCGCGCAGGACGCTGGGCAGGCTTCGCCAAGACCGAATGCGGGCTGCACCAGTGAGTTCCACCGTTGTCCCCGCGCCGTCAGGGGCCCACGCGCTGCACCTTGATCCCGTCCAGGCCGCCGACGCCATGCTGCTCGCAGCAGGTGCCTACTGGCCGCTCGACGGCTTCATGGGCTCCAGGGACTACCGCGGCGTGCTGCGGGACCTGCGGCTGGACGGCGGGCAGCTGTTCCCCTTGCCGATCCTGTTGCCCGTTTCCGAGGATGTGGCGGTAGAGAGCGGCGACGCCGTCACGCTGCACACGCCGGACGGCGGCGAACTGCTGATGGAGGTGCACGAGCGGTTTCGCCGCCAGCGCCGGTGGGAGGCGTTCTCCGTCTATCGCAGCGACGACACCGGGCACCCGGGCGTGGCCCGTCTCGCCGAGGAAGGCGAGGTCTGCCTTGCCGGCCCTGTCCGCGTCGTGTCCTATGGCCAGGGGCCGTACCCGGAGCCCTGGACGCCCGGCGAAACCCGCCGCCTGATCACCGCGCGCGGCTGGCGCAAGGTCGTGGCGTTTCAGACGCGCAATCCTCTCCACCGCGCGCACGAGCACCTGTTGCGCCTTGCCTTGGAGCAGGTCGACGGTCTCCTGCTGCATCCGCTCGTCGGACCGACGAAGGGCGACGACGTGCCGGCGGAGGCGCGCATGGAATGCTATCGCCTGACGCTGACGGCCTTCTTCCCCCCCGAACGCGTCCTGCTCGGCGTCTTCCCTGCGGCGATGCGCTATGCCGGGCCGCGCGAGGCGCTCTTCCACGCCCTCGTGCGCCGCAACTACGGCGCGAGCCACTTTGTCGTCGGCCGCGACGCGGCAGGCATCGGAGACCTCTACCACCCCGACGAGGCCCGTGAGGTCGTCGAGCGCTACGCGGACGAGCTCGGCATCGTGCCGATCGGCTTCCCGCCCGTCGGCTTCTGCCCACGCTGCGAGGGCTTCGTCTCGACCCGCACCTGCCCGCACAGGCGGCAGTGGCTCGAGCTCTCGGGCACCGCCTTGCGCAGCCTCCTGCAGCGGGGCGAGGACCCGCCCAGGGAACTCGTCCGGCCGGAGATCGCCGCCATCCTGCGCAGGCACTACCGTTCGGACGGCTGACGGCATCGCGCCGATGTGCTTAGCTAGGACAGGAAACACCTGTTCCAGCAAAGGAGCACTCCCCGGTGCAGCTTTCGGCTCCGCGCTGGTTCTCGCCGCTGACCCTGTTCACGCGCGCATTCGGCCAGATCGTCATCATCAGCTACGTCCCCCTGAGCCTCGCGCGCTCCGGCGACCACTTCTACCTGGGCTTCGGGCTCATCTACGCCCTGCCCTTCGTGATGCAGCTCGTCTTCGCGCCGATATGGGGCCACCTGCTCGACCGCACCGGCCATGTCGCCCGGATCGCCGCGGCAGGTTTCGCGGGGTATGCCCTGATGGAGCTCGGCACGGCTTTCGCTCCCGGCATCGCGGCCATTCTCCTGGCCTTGGCGATGGGCGGCGTGTTCGGCGCCGCCCTGTCGCCCGCCGCCAAGTGGTATGCGCTCAGCAGAGCGGAGGGGGCGTCGCACCTGTCCCGGGCCCTGCAGGGCGAAGCCGGCGGCTGGCTGGCCGGAGCGGTCATCCCTGCCGTGGCCGCCTACCTGGGTCTCGGCCTTTTCCACCTGCTGGCCGTGATCGGCGCCGGGACGGTCGCCCTCGCGCTCTGGAGTCTCATCGCGGCCCGCCATCTGACCCCCGCCCGCGTCGCCAAGCCGGCCGCCGAGCATTCCGGAGGGCCCGTGCTGGCCAGAAGCGCATGGCTGCCGCTCTTTGGTGTGCTGCTGCAATTCCTGTCTGGCGAGGTGTTCTTCTCGTTCTACGGCGTCTATCTCACGACGTACCTTGAGGGACCGCTCTGGCTCTACAGCCTGACCCTCGCCGGCACCACCGCGATCGGGCTCTGGCTCTATACGCCTGCCCTGCGCCTCACGCGCAGGGCAGGCGCCGAACGTGTCCTGCTGGCCACCTCGATCTGGTACCTCGTGAGCTATCTCGCACTCTACCTGGCGCCGAGCGTCACGCTCGCCGCCATTGTGTTCAGCGTGCCGGCCTTCAGCTTCCTTCGCATCGCTGCGAGTCTCGCCTTCGCCGCGGCGGCGCCGGACCGCAGCGGCACGGCCATGGGCGCCTTCGACGCGGCGGAAGGCCTGGCTTGCTCCGTGGGAGGACCGATCTCGGGTGCGTTCGTCGGGGCCTTTGGCCTGGTCGCCCTGCCGCTGATGCCGCTCGCAGTCTCCCTGCTCGCGCCATGGCCCCTCATCGTCGCGCGGCGCAAGCGGCAGACGCCCGGCGCCGCCGCGCAGATGTAGGTCAGTCGGCGGCCGACGTGATGCCGGCCAGCCGCTCGAGCTCGGCCAGCCCCACGCCCGCCAGGCTCGGCCAGAGGCGCGTTCCCTCGGGAAACGCCATGCGCGCCGTGACAGAGTTCGGCACGACGAGGCAGGGCACGCCGGCGGCGTGCGCCGCTAGCGCCCCGTTCGGCGAGTCCTCGACGGCCACGGCCTCGCCGGCCTCGACGCCCAGCAGCCTGAGCGCCCGCTGGTAGGACGCGGGGTCCGGCTTGCCGCGGCCCGTCTCGTCGTAGCTTGCAATGACCCCAAAGTCCTCAAGGAGTCCGAGGCGCCTAAGGTGCCGCACGACCCATGCGCGCGGCGAGCTGGTCGCGATGCCGAGGCCGAGCTTGCGGCCCTTTGCCTCGCGCACGAGCTCCAGGATGCCGTCACGGGGCGGCAGGCTGTCGACGATGGCGTCGTCGCGCCGCCGGCGCTCGGCGCGCATCTCCTCGCGCGGCAGGGTCCTTCCGACCAGTTGCTCGAGGTAGCTGAGCAGATCGAAGGTGTGTCCGGCCGATCCGACGATCTCGGACCACTGCTTGAGAGGCAGCTCCTGGCCGAAGCGCCTGTAGACCTCCTGCCACGTCTCGTACTCCGCGCTCTCGGTGTCGAGGATCGTGCCGTCGAAATCGAAGACGATTGCCTTGATCACTGCCCCACCTGCCCCGCCCGCAAGGCGCCGCGCCTGTGCCAGGGCAGTGCGAGGACAAGGCTGGCCAGCACGAAGAGGCCATCGCGCACGAAGTCCCAGGGGCCGATGCCGTTCTGCACGCCGCCGAAGCAGCCGCAGCCATACCTGCCGAACCCGTTCGTCTTCTCGTAGATGAGGAAGGCCAGCAGTCCCGCGAAGACGACCAGGTTCAAGGCGGCGACGGGGCGCAGGTACCGGCAGGAAAGGCCCGCGGCGAAGCAGAGGATGAACAGCAGCACCTCACCGGCCGAAATGGTCCAGAGCGGCAGCCAGACGGGCAGGTGCAGCGCCGACGCCTCAAGGGAGAAGAGCTGTCCCGCCCTCAGCTTGCTCACGACGGCGAGAAGCCAGATCGCGCCGAGCACCAAGAGCCCGAGGCGGCGCCAGAGGTACTCACGGTCGGCCAATGTGGGACCCCCTTAGATCGCGTGCTCGTACGCCTGCTGCCAGAAGGCGAGCTCATGCCGGACACCCTGCCGGAAGATCGCCTGAAACTCCTCCACGCGCCTCGGGGAGGCCCGCAACGCCTCTGCGGCCAGCGCCTGCAGCTCCCGGACCGCCTGGCCGTACAGGTCGCCCGCGTAGGTCGCGATCCATGCCTCGTACGCCGGCAACGGCGAGGGGCCGCGAGACGCCAGGTCGAGACCGACCTCGCGATAGATCCAGTAGCACGGCAGGACCGCGATCACGCCTGCCGCAAAATCGCCGTGCGCCGCATGGCGCAACAGGAAATCCACGTAGGCTTCGGTCGCGTCGCCACGCGGCACGCCGCGCAGGCTCCCGGCGTCGCCGCCCAAGGCTGCGGTCAGCTCCGCGTGCAAGGCCTCCTCGACCTCGAAGACCGTGCCGACGTGCCGCCAGAAGGTGCGCAGCGCATCGCCGTCCGGAGCCTTCGCCGCCAGATGCAGCAGGGCGCGGGCGAAATCCTCGAGATAGCGGTAGTCCTGCGCGAGAAAGTAGCGGAACGTCGCCTGTTCCAGCGTACCGCCTTGCAAGCCGGCGAGAAAGGGGTGGTTCTGGATCTCGCGCCAGATGTCGTCGATCGACGACCACAAGACGTGGAGATCCGGCTCTCGCGTCTTGGGCACGCTACACCTCCTCCCAGGCCGGCTGGCCCGCATGATGGTCGAGAGGCCCGTGTCCGCCGCCGAGGCCCGGCGCCAGGCGGATGGCCGCCTGCACGAACGCGACACCCCGCGCGACGGCCGCAGGCAGCTCCAGTCCCTGGCCGAGCCCCGTGGCGATCGCCGCCGAGAGGGTGCAGCCGGTGCCGTGGGTGTGCCGCGTCGCGATGCGGCGCGCGCGAAATCGGTAGAAGCGACTGCCGTCGTACAGGATGTCCTCGAGATCGTCGCCATCGCCGTGCCCGCCCTTGATGAGCGCGGCGCCCGCCCCCATCTCGACCAGCTCCTGGGCCGCCCGCTCGCGCTCGCGGGAGGTAGCCACGTCGCGTCCGACCAGCGCGGCGGCCTCCGGCAGATTGGGCGTCACCAGGGTCGCAAGCGGCAGGATGAGGCGCCTCAGAGCCTCTTCGGCTTCCGGCGCAAGCAGCCTCTGTCCGCCCTTCGCGCGCATCACCGGGTCCACCACGAGCAGGAGTCCCGGCATCGCCTGCAGGCCCTCGGCCGCAGCCTCTACGGCGGCGCTGCCGCCGAGCATGCCGCATTTGGCGGCATCGATGCCGATGTCCTCCCGGCACGAGCGGATTTGCGCCTCGATCGCCTCGGGCGGCAGGGACCAGATGCCCTGCACGCCGAGCGTGTTCTGCGCCGTGACCGCGGTCACGGCCGCCATCGCGTAGCCGCCCAGCCGCTCGATCGTCTTGATGTCCGCCTCGATGCCTGCGCCGCCGCTGCTGTCCGAGCCGGCGACGGTGAGGATGCGCGCCGGTGTCAAAGTCCCTGCTCGAGGGCCTTGCCATAGGCGGCCCAGAAGGGATCGACACCCGGATGCAGGAGCGGCTGGTCACCGGCCGGCGTCGTGCGCACCATGCCGCGCGCCTCGGGCAGGATCTCGCCGATCGCCTGTGCCAGGATGCCCTCCGCCGCGAGTGCCTGCGAAACGCCATCCAAGTGCTCCGGCCGGACCGTCAGAAGCAGGGTGCCCTCGGAGATCGCCGCCAGAGGATCGATGCCGAGATAGCTGCAAAGCGCCGCCGTCTCCTCGCGCACGGGTACCGCCCGCTCGTCGAGGCGCACGCCGACGCCGGACGCCTGCGCGATCTCGAAGACCCCGCCCAGGACACCGCACTCGGTGGCATCGTGCATCGCCGTCACACCGCGTTCGCGGACGCCGTAGCCCGCAGCCGCCATCGCGTCGCGCACGACGCTCATCTCGTAGAAGAGATCCTGCGCCGCCTGGGAAAGCTGGCCGCCGATACGGCGCGCGAGCTGGTCGGGGAAGGTCACGCCAAACAGGCCTGTCGCCTCGATGGCCGCCCCCTTGGTGCAGAGCAGCACGTCTCCGGGGCGGGCCATCTCCGGCGTGACGTACTTGTCCTCGTCTCCCACCGCGATCACCGTCGCGCCCCCGACCATCGGGTACGCGCAGCCCTCGTAGCGTGCAGTGTGGCCCGAGATGACGGCCATTCCGAGCTCCTCGCTCGTGCGGTGCATCGCGTCCCAGAGCTCTGTGAGCTCGCCTTCGGTGATCTCGAGCGGCAGGTTCAGGTCGATGGCGAGGTATGCCGGCGGCAGGCCTGAGGTCGCGACATCGGAGGCGAGGATGTGGATGGCGAACCAGGCGGCGCGCTGCATGCCGTATTGGGGCACCACGAACACCGGGTCGCAGGTGGTGGCCATGACGCGCCCCGGTGCCGTGCGGACCACTGCGATGTCGACGCCGGACCGCGGTCCGACGAGCACCTCGCCGCGCCGGGCACCCAGGCGCGGATAGATGAGGTTCCGGAAGATCTCAGGGGATATCTTGCCTACGGCGGGCAACTCGGGCATCTCCATTCCTCCTGGAGGATAGCTTGGACCGCCACCCGCAGGGTGGCGGTCCGTCTCGCAGACGCTTCCCTACGCTGGTATCACCCAGTTCAGGTTCGAAGGGTCGGCAGCGCGCTGCCTCTCAGCCTCGTCGAGGCTCCCCTAGCGGTCCTGCGTCCATGCTAGCACACAGCCTGCGCGACAATCAGTAGCCAACCACCTGGTAGCCTTCCTCGGTCAACTGGACGAGCACGTCGCCCGCCCCCTGCAGGTCGACGCCATAGGCCTTCAGGCGGTCGGTCGCACCGAGCTGCTGCGCGTTGAACTGGCAGGCCAGGATTGGCACCGCCGCACCTTTCAAGGAGTCGATCGCCTCGCGCAGTTCGCCCTGCGCCTGGTCGAGAAGCTGTACGCCCGGGCCGAAGAAGACGACCTTGGTGTCCGCCCTGCCGCTCTGCTTGAGACGCGCCGCGATGCGCACGCCGGCGAGCGCCTTGCCTTCCTGTCCCGGCCCTGCGGTGATCCAGCTCACGATCTTCGTCATCTCGTGTCCCTCCTGGTTCTTGCGGATATGCGGTCAGCGCGTGTATACGGGCGGCAGCTCTCGCACCCGTACGTCTTGCAGCATCAGGGTACCGTGGCGCAGGATCTTGAGCTCCAACTCAAAACCGACCGGCGTGCCGCGCACCACACGCCTGAGGGCCGCGAGCGACGGCGTCGGCACGCCGCCGGCCCCCGTGATGACGTCGAACGGCATGAGCCCCGCGATCGCGGCGGGTCCGCCCTCCTCCACCGTGACCGTCACCACGCCGCGCTGTGCGGGCAGGTCGAGCAGGCGCGCAATCTCGGGTGACACCACCTCGGTCGCGCCGCGGATGCCGATCCAGGGATGCTGGGCGCGACCGAACTGACGGAACTGGCCGAGCGCCAGTTCGACCTGCCAGGCGGGGATGGCGAAGCCGAGGTTCTGGCCGGCCGCCACGATCATGGTCGGGATGCCGACGAGTCGCCCCTCGAGGTCGGCGAGCGCCCCGCCGGAGTTGCCGGGATTGATCGCCGCGTCGGTCTGCACGAGGCCGTCGAGCGGCCCGACCATGCGCTCGACCGCCGATACGACGCCGAGCGTCACCGTCCAGTCGAAGCCGAACGGGTTGCCGACCGCGAGCACAATCTCCCCTGGGCGCAGGTCCTCGTCGGCCGCCAAGGGAAGGTCTCGCTGGACCGGCGGCCGCGTGCGCACGAGCGCCAGGTCGTAGAGCCGATCGTACGCGACCACCTCCCCGCCCCGCGTCACGCCGTCATGGAACGTAACGGCGACCTCATCCCGCTCGTGCACGACGTGGGCGTTCGTCACCACCTCACCACGGCCTGCGTCCACCAGCACGCCGGAGCCCATGCCGACTCCGCCCGGCCCTTCCGCCTCGACGCGCACCACCGCCGGCCCGACCTTCGCGGCGGCCTCCTGGATCTCGCCCGATACCCTGAGTCCGAAGTTCTCGTTCATGTGGTTCCCCTTCCCACGATCGGCCCGACGACCGATAACGCTTACCTTGCGTAAGTACCTGATGGGAACGGTAGGTAATGTACTTACTTTTGTCAAGTGCATGTGTTACAATGCGCCGCAGGGGGCGTTGAGGACATGGGTTACGATCGGATGTGCCCGCGCTACGAGCGTGCCGCGCTCCTGCTCGGCAAGAAGTGGAGCGGTCTCATCTTGCGCGTGCTCATGGGAGGCGCCCGCCGCTTTCACGAGTTCCGCGAGCAGGTGCCCGAACTCTCGGAGCGCCTGCTCTCAGAACGGCTGCGAGAATTCGAGGAGGAAGGCCTCGTGCGGCGGGAGGTGCAGGCCTGCCGGCCAGTGCTGATCCTCTATGAGCTTACCGAAAAGGGACGTGAGCTCGAGGCGGTCGTCCAGTCCATCCAGGCCTGGGCAAACAAGTGGATCGAAGTCGAGACGGTGGAGCAGCCAGCCGGGCGCTGAACGTTTGCACACAGCTTACGCGCGATGCTACAATACGGTTGCGTTTGCGCCCGTAGCTCAGTGGATAGAGCGCTTGCCTCCGGAGCAAGAGGCCGCAGGTTCGAATCCCGCCGGGCGCGCCAAGTTTGATGCGTTGAACCCTCCTCTGGGAACGGACTTGAATGAATCGAGGCGCCCTCTTAGGAGGCGCCTCGATCGTACGCATGGCTGGCTGCCGCTCGCTCTGCCGCTTGGGCTCAGAGGCGGCACACGCGGCAGACGTGTGCGCATGCCGTCGGAACGCGTCCCCCCGCGAGCCGTTCCGTCATGTCTTTGGCCGACGCTGCCCAAGACTGCTCCGCATCTCCTCGGAAGCGAAGGATATCGTCTGGGCCAAAGCTTCGACATCCAGAGCGCGCTCGAGGCCATCCGCCATCCGCCGGCGCAGGATCTCCTTGACGCCGCGCACCGCGCTCGGGCTCTTCGCCGCAATGTCACGTGCCGCCGCGAAGGTGACATCCATGAGTTCCGCCGCCGGCACCGCGCGGTTGACGAGGCCGGCCGAAACAGCCTCCCGGGCGGTGAGCAGGCGGCCCGTAAGCAGCATCTCAGCCGCTACGGCGTGGCCCACGTGGTACGGCAGGAGGTGTGTGGCGCCCATGCCTGGATGCAGGCCGATGTTGATATACGTCGTTCCCATGGTCGCCCCTTCCGCGGCGTAGCGCAGATCGCAGCCCAGCGCCACACCGAGACCGGCTCCGATCGCGGGGCCGTTGATCGCGGCGATCGTGGGCACAGGCAACTCCAGGATCGAGAGGAAGGCCCGGTAGAACGCGCCCATGTAGCGCCGGTTGCGCTCAGGGGACCACGCCGTCTGCTCACGCAGCGCGTCGAGGTCGCCGCCGGCGCAGAAGGCGCTGCCTGCCCCGGTGAGTACGACCACCTGAAGATCCGGGTCCTTGCCCAGATCGGCAACCGCTCTTGGGAACTCCTGCGCCATCTCCGACGTCATGGCGTTGCGCCGGTCGGGGAGGTTCATGATCAGGGTCGCGATGTTTCCCTCGGTCTCGATGCGCAGGGTCTTGTACACAGGGACCCTCCTTCCGCCAAAGTTGCCGTAGCGCAGGCGGGGGGGGCGGAACCCCCCCCCCCCCCCCCCCCCGCGCGGCAGAGCAAGCGCCGCCCACCCCGTCGCCGCCGTTGCTCCCCAGAGCGACCCCCCCGGTGTTTGCGCCACAGC
>Ga0080006_1121940_pt1 | contig 37045 bp, 32 predicted proteins | sample RS3BMetagenome_FD_69209 | JGI IMG/M metagenome (GOLD analysis project Ga0080006, IMG submission 69209) | Ferric oxide microbial mat and aquatic microbial communities from Rainbow Spring, Yellowstone National Park, USA - RS3B (SPADES... ...
ACTTAACCAGGCTGGTATTCCACCGGCGGCTCCACCGGAACTGGCGTCCCGGCTTCTCAGCCTCCCAGCTATCCTCTACAGATTAAGCCTCGATCCAATGCCAAGCTGCAGTAAAGCTCCACGGGGTCTTTCCGTCCTGCCGCGGGTAACCTGTATCTTCACAGGTGTTTCAGTTTCGCCGAGCCCCTCGCCGAGACAGCGCTCAAGTCGTTACGCCATTCGTGCGGGTCGGAACTTACCCGACAAGGAATTTCGCTACCTTAGGACCGTTATAGTTACGGCCGCCGTTTACCGGGGCTTCAGTTCGGGCCGGTTAAGCCCTCCCCTTAACCTTCCGGCACCGGGCAGGCGTCAGCCCCTATACGTCCCCTTACGGGTTCGCAGAGACCTGTGTTTTTAGTAAACAGTCGCTTGAGCCTGTTCGCTGCGACCTCCCTCAGCTTCGGCCGCAAGGGCCTACACCAAAGGAGGCACCCCTTCTCCCGAAGTTACGGGGCCATTTTGCCTAGTTCCTTAGCGAGGGTTAGCTCGACCGCCTTGGAATCCTCTTCCCGCCTACCAGTGTCGGTTTGCGGTACGGGCACCGGTGCTCTCGCTAGAGGCTTTTCTAGGAAGTATGGAATCAGCCACTTCGCTCCTTATTCAGGAGCTCCCCATCACCTCTCGGAGTTAACACCAGGACGGATTTGCCTATCCTGGCCTCCTACCGGATTGGCCGGGCACATCCAGTCGCCCGGTTGGCCTATCCTCCTTCGTCCCCCCATTGCTGATAACGAGCACGCGGTGGTACGGGAATATGAACCCGTTGTCCATCGCCTACGCCTTTCGGCCTCGGCTTAGGCCCGACTAACCCTGGGACGATTGACGTTGCCCAGGAAACCTTAGGCTTACGGCGGACCGGGTTTTCACCGGTCTTTACGCTACTCGTGCCGGCATTCGCACTCGTGCGCGCTCCACACGGGCTTACGCTCATGCTTCACCGCACGCACGACGCTCCCCTACCCAGAAGTAGCTATACGCTACTCCTGCCATGGCTTCGGCGGAGGACTTAAGCCCCGATCATTTTCGGCGCCACCTCACTCGACCAGTGAGCTATTACGCACTCTTTCAAGGATGGCTGCTTCTAAGCCAACCTCCTGGTTGTCTGAGCGAAGTGACCTCCTTTACCACTTAGTCCTCGCTTTGGGGCCTTAGCCGATGGTCTGGGCTGTTTCCCTCTCGACCGTGAAGCTTAGCCCCCACGGTCTCACTGCTGCTGTATAGGATGCACGCCATTCGGAGTTTGGTTGGGTTTGGTAGCGAGGTGATCGCCCCTAGCCCATTCAGTGCTCTACCTGCGCCATCCCACAACAACGCTGCCCCTAAAGGCATTTCGGGGAGAACCAGCTATCTCCGAGTTCGATTGGCATTTCACCTCTACCCACAGCTCATCCGATACGTTTGCAACCGTAACCGGTTCGGGCCTCCACGTGGTTTTACCCACGCTTCACCCTGGCCATGGGTAGCTCACTCGGTTTCGGGTCTACTAGGCGCGACTCTAAGGGACCCTGCGATCCCTCACGCCCTATTCGGACTCGCTTTCGCTCCGGCTCCGGGTGTCACCCCCTTAGCCTCGCCACGCCTAGTAACTCGCCGGCTCATTCTACAAAAGGCACGCGATCAGCCCTTGCCTTGCGGCAACTGGGCCTCTCACCGCTTGTAGGCCTACGGTTTCAGGTACTATTTCACTCCGCTCCCGCGGTACTTTTCACCTTTCCCTCACGGTACTCTGCACTATCGGTCACCAAGAGTATTTAGCCTTACGCAGTGGTCTGCGCAGATTCACCCAGGATTCCACGTGTCCCGGGCTACTTGGGAAGTACCCGGAGGATCATAACCTTTCGTCTACAGGGCTGTCACCTTCTCCGGCATGGTTTTCCAACCATTTCGACTAGGCCATGATTTTGTAACCTCCTGGTGCTCCGGCAGAAGCACCTGGGTACTCCCACTACCCCTGCCACGCAACAGCTGCCGCCTTTGACACGTGACAGGTTTGGGCTCTTCCCCTTTCGTTCGCCACTACTCAGGGAATATCTTTTCCTGCGGGTACTAAGATGTTTCAGTTCCCCGCGTGCCCCCTGACAGGCTATTTTATTCACCTGTCAGTGCCTGGACATTACCCCAGGCGGGTTACCCCATTCGGAAATCCCCGGGTCACAGCTTGCGTCCAGCTCACCGGGGCGTTTCGCCGGTAGCCGCGTCCTTCATCGGCTCTTGGTGCCTAGGCATCCACCGTAGGCCCTTACTAGCTTGTCCGCCACAAATTGGGATTCCAAGACATTCCCACTGAGGTCTTCCGACCTCATGTGCAGGATGTCTATTCACTTTTCAAGGTGCATCTCTGTCGAACTAATCGACAGATGTAGAGAACCAGGGCGAGCCTCCAAAACCTTGCGTCAGCCTAGCCCAGCTCAATTTAGCGGATTCCCACCGCGACTAGTAGGCCTACCATGTCCCCTTTATAGGAGACATGCCCCTATGAGCGCTTGCGCTACTCTTCACCCACCAAATGGGCTACTCTTCACGGTCGCACTCACGGTTTACCTGCCTACCTGACTTGAGCTACACCTTGCAAGCAGCTGAGTAATATCAGCTGCGTTACAAGGCATCTCCTTAAAGGAGGTGATCCAGCCACACCTTCCGGTACGGCTACCTTGTTACGACTTCGTCCCCCTTACCAGGCACTCCTTAGGCGCCTCCCTCCCTTACGGGTTGGGCCAGCGACTTCGGGAGCACCCGACTCAGGTGACGTGACGGGCGGTGAGTGCAAGGCCCGGGAACGTATTCACCGCAGTGTGCTGACCTGCGGTTACTAGCAACTCCGGCTTCATGCAGGCGGGTTGCAGCCTGCAATCCGAACTGAGGCCGGTTTTAAGGGATTACCTTCACGTCGCCGTGTCGGAAAACCCGCTGTACCGGCCATTGTAGCGTGTGTGTAGCCCTGGGCATAAAGGGCATGCTGACTTGACGTCATCCCCACCTTCCTCCGGGTTTCGCCCGGCAGTCTCCCTAGAACAATTCAACTAGGGACGGGGGTTGCGCTCGTTGCGGGACTTAACCCAACACCTCACGGCACGAGCTGACGACAGCCATGCACCACCTGTGCTGCGGTCCCTTTCGGGAGGCTCCGCGTTTCCACGGAGTTTCCACAGCATGTCAAGCCCAGGTAAGGTTCTTCGCGTTGCATCGAATTAAACCACACGCTCCGCTGCTTGTGCGGGCCCCCGCCTATTCCTTTGAGTTTTAACCTTGCGGCCGTACTCCCCAGGCGGTGCGCTTAATACGTTAGCTGCGGCACTGACGGGCTCAATCCCGCCAATACCTAGCGCACAACGTTTAGGGCTAGGACTACCCGGGTATCTAATCCGGTTCGCTCCCCTAGCTTTCGCGTCTCAGCGTCAGGGGCACGCCAGGAAGCCGCCTTCGCCACTGGTGTTCCTCCCGATATCCACGCATTTCACCGCTACACCGGGAATTCCACTTCCCTCTCGTGCCCTCTAGTCGGGCAGTTTGCAGTGCACTTCCCCGGTTAAGCCGGGGGATTTCACACCACACTTGCCCGACCGCCTACACGCGCTTTACGCCCAGTAAATCCGGGTAACGCTCGCCCCCTACGTATCACCGCGGCTGCTGGCACGTAGTTAGCCGGGGCTTTCTTGGAGGGTACCGTCAGATCTTCTTCTCCTCCGACAGGGGTTTACATCCCGAAGGACTTCTTCCCCCACGCGGCGTCGCTCCGTCAGGCTTTCGCCCATTGCGGAAGATTCCTCACTGCTGCCTCCCGTAGGAGTCGGGGCCGTATCTCAGTCCCCGTGTGGCTGGCCGTCCTCTCAGACCAGCTACCCGTCATAGCCTTGGTAGGCCATTACCCTACCAACTAGCTGATGGGACGCGGGCCCCTCCCGAAGCGCATCGCTGCTTTCTTCCAGCCCCATGCGGAACTGGACATTATGCGGTATTAGCACCGGTTTCCCGGTGTTATCCCCCACTTCGGGGCAGGTTACCCACGCGTTACTCACCCGTTTGCCGCTAGGGATAACTTCCCTTGCGGGAAATTATCCCCCGCACGACTTGCATGTGTTATGCACGCCGCCAGCGTTAACCCTGAGCCAGGATCAAACTCTCCAACAAAATAGACCATTCCAGAATCCTGATAAGCGGGCTAGGCGACCACAAGGTCTTTGGTGGCCCGCCCTGGCTCTCTATTCACTTTTCAATGTACATCGCCCAAATATCGTAGGGCCTTTTCCCCACTCGGCAAGATATAATTTTAGCGCGTCTTGACACGTCATGCAAACATTGCAGGCGAAAATGCGAAAATTTTTTGCCACAATTGTTTTACACCCTAGTAGTCGCAAAATAATAAGCGCAGTCAGACAGCAGATTGGGTAATAGCTTACCGCTTGGTTGCAATAACACGGCTAAAAGAGTCAAAATACCATAAGTAAAGATTTTTGGTATCACTATTGTGCAAGATTTTAATTAAAATTGTGGAGTAAACACTCATGATACATGCACCTTCATCTACACAAACAAAAACTGATAATGTAGTGAGATCACTTAAAAGGCCGGCCTCTCCTTCTAACTGGTGGCACTATCCGGCTAGCGTTGCTACAGTGTTACTAGCATTTACCGGTTACTCAATTTGGACCGCTCTTCAAGGAAGTAACTCATTTCATCAGTTTTTATCGCCTTACTATTCTCCACAAATTGCCGTTGGTCGAACACCAGTCTCACCAGCTTTTTTTGTTCTTTGGGTCCCTCTGCTGTTTAGAGCCACTTGCTACTACTATCGCAAAGCTTACTTTAGAGGATTTTTTGCACATCCGCCAGCATGTGCTCATACAGAACCTAAAAGACGAAGTTACTTAGGTGAAACTCAGTTCCCATTTATTCTTAATAACCTGCACAGATTCTTTTTCTATCTTGCCGTAATCGTGCTTGCATTTTTATGGTGGGACGCATTAAGAGCATTCGATTACAACGGCCACTTCTATCTTGGAGTTGCATCAGTCCTTATGCTAGTAAACGTTGTCCTGCTCTCGCTATATACTTTTGGGTGCCATGCATTTAGACACTTAGCCGGCGGTCGACTAAACTGCTATTCGTGCTCAAGAAGCGCGAAATTTATGCTCAACACGTGGAAAGGGGTAACTACCCTGAACATAAGGCATTCACGCTTCGCATGGCTTAGCTTGTTTTCAGTAGCCATTGTTGATGCATATATACATCTTTTGGCAGCACACGTCTTCGTGGATCCTCATATTCTTTTTTAAATAAGGCAGGTGAAACTAAATGGAGCCCTACGAAATAGTTAAATGTGATGTCCTGATAATAGGTGCGGGTGGAGCAGGACTTCGAGCTGCAATTGAAACCTCCACAGCTGGTGCAGATACTGTAGTAGTGTGTAAGTCATTGCTTGGCAAAGCCCACACAGTCATGGCAGAAGGAGGTATGGCTGCAGCTCTGGGCAATGTAGCACCGCAAGATTCTTGGCAAGTGCACTTTACCGACACAATCCGAGGAGGCCACTTTATAAATAATTGGAAAATGGCAGAAATTCACGCAAAAGAGGCGCCTGATAGAGTACTCGAACTGGAGCGGTGGGGCGCTATGTTCGACCGTACAGAAAACGGCCTTATCCATCAGCGTCCTTTTGGTGCTCATTCATATCCACGCTTAGCTCATATCGGCGACAGAACAGGCCTAGAACTTATACGAACGCTTCAAGAAAAAGTCATCCATACTAATACACGAATATTTATGGAATATATGGCAACAGACCTACTTTGCGAAGACGGGCGTGTAAAAGGAGTGTTTGCTTACAGTCGCCACAATGGTGATTACGTGCTGTTTCTTACAAGATCAGTAATTCTAGCAAGTGGAGGTTGGGGCCGCATATACAAGGTTACCTCTAATTCATGGGAGTCAACCGGCGACGGTCAGGCAATGGCGTACAGGGCCGGAGCCGAACTTATGGACTGTGAAATGGTACAGTTTCATCCGACCGGAATGGTATGGCCACCGGCGGTACGAGGGATTCTTGTTACAGAAGCTGTACGAGGTGAAGGTGGAATATTAAAAAACGCCCTAGGCGAGAGGTTCATGGAAAAATATGATCCAAAGAGAATGGAACTTGCGCCGAGAGACGTGGTCGCACGTGCCATCCAAAGCGAGGTCGATGCCGGCCGCGGAAGTCCACATGGAGGAGCCTATTTGGACATAACCCATAGAGGCGCTGACTACATAAGGCGCAGGCTACCTAGCATGGTAGAGCAATTTGAGAAGTTGGCAGGCGTCGATATAACTAAAGAGCCAATGGAAGTAGCTCCAACCGTTCATTACGCTATGGGAGGAGTTCGTGTCGAGGCGGAAAACGCCGCTACAAATATCCTGGGCCTATTTGCGGCCGGAGAAGTTGCAGCTGGGCTTCATGGAGCTAACAGGCTTGGCGGTAATTCCCTCACCGATCTTCTTGTGTTTGGAAGAAGGGCAGGTCTCGGAGCGCTAGATTACCTATCACAGCATAGCCCAGCGCATGCTGAGGTAAGTGAAGTAGAAGTAAGGCAGATACAACAAAGGCTTAATAAGCCATTTAACTCTGAAGGTACAGAAAATCCCTTCAAGCTCCAGAATGAGCTCCAGGAAATAATGTCGACTTACTGCGGTATTTGGAGAAATCAAAAAGACCTAGAAGAAGGGCTTCAAAAAGTACTCAGCCTAAAAGAGCGTATACAAAACATAAAAGTTCCTGGCGACAAGCATTTTAATCCCGGATGGAATGCAGCCGTAGATTTAGAAGGAATGGTAATATTGGGTGAAGCTGTCATACGGAGTGCTTTGGCTAGGAAAGAAAGCAGAGGTGCCCATACTCGTACAGACTATCCTAATGAAGACCCCTCTCTAAACTGGGCAAACTTTATAGTGTGGAACGAAAATGGCGAAATGAAAATAGAATTAAGGGAGTTTTCTAGTCCGCGTGATGATCTAGCACAAATTTTGCAAAATGCGCCGGTGATTGCCCCAAAACAAGCAGGAGGTTAAAATGAACGAGCAAAAAGTACGTTTTAGAGTATTTCGAGGCACAAACGAAGAAGGTGGCCAACTAGTCGCTTACGACGTGCCTGTCTCTGAAGGAATGGTGGTATTGGATGCGGTACTTTATATACAAGCAAACTATGCCCCAGACCTTGCAGTCAGATGGAATTGCAAAGCAGCTAAGTGTGGTTCATGCTCTGCGGAAATAAATGGATTGCCAAAATTAATGTGCAAAACAAGGGTTAACGACGCAATTAACAGAGACGGGGTAGTCGATGTAAGGCCAATGCATGCATTCCCCCTTATAAAAGACCTTGTTACTGACGTCAGCTGGAATTACGAAGTTAATAAGCAGATACCGCCTTTTACGCCTGCTGATTCATCCGATGAGCCATGGCGCATGCAACAAGAAGACGTTGATCGAGTGCTCGAGTTTCGGAAATGCATAGAGTGCTTTCTATGCCAGGACGTCTGCCATGTGCTGCGTGATCATAATGGCAAAAACTTTTACTATGGGCCAAGGTTCATGGTGAGAATAGCTTCGCTTGAAATGCATCCCAAAGACACCGTGTCCAGAATAAAACTACTTAGGGGAAAAGCAGGTATCGGTTACTGCAACGTGACACGCTGCTGCGTTGATGTGTGTCCTGAACACATAAACATAACCGACAACGCCATAATACCGCTAAAGGAGAGGGTTGTCGACTCGTATTTTGACCCCATCATGCGTCTATTCGCAAGGAAGAATAAATAATGGCTTAGGACAGCCCACGCCCGGATTCGAACCGGGGACCTACGCCTTACCAAGGCGTTGCTCTGCCTCCTGAGCTACGTGGGCAATATCCAATTAACTGCGCAGTAATATCCCTAATAAATATTAGCAATCTGTTGCATTTTGTTACCTACAAAGCGAGTGCATGAGCTAATCTAAACGTCTCTATATCTATTTGGCGCTTTGCGAATGCTGCAAGCTCCAGTGAAGTAGTAACTAAGTTGTTCGCTACAAGACCGACTTGCACTCCATGTATACCTTTTTGGAAGAAGTCCACCGCTGCAGCACCCATCCGGGTAGCAATATACCTATCGATGGCAAGGGGCGAGCCGCCACGCTGCACATGACCAAGAATGGTTAATCTCGCCTCCAGCCCTGTTAATTCAGTAATTGTTTTTGCAACATCTGTAACCGGTCCGCATCCCTCAGCAACAACTATAATCGAGTGCGCCTTTCCTTTTTCCCGTGCCATAACAATGCGAGAGCAGACATCTTTTTCTATATCAACAGGAACTTCGGGAATAATAATAGATTCCGCACCACTAGCAAGGCCTGCTTCCAGCGCAATGAATCCTGTGTCTCTTCCCATGGTTTCAACAATGAAAATGCGTTCATGCGATGTAGCAGTGTCTCGTATACGGTTGATAGCTTGGACTGCTGTGTCAACAGCTGTCAAATGCCCAATACAGTAGTCTGTACCTATTAGATTGTTGTCAATCGTGCTAGGTATATGAATCACCTTTACACCAGCTGTCTTTAGGCTTAGTGAGCCTCTGCATGAGCCATCACCGCCTATTACTATAAGATGCTCCACCCCAAGCTGCTCCAGCGTCTTTAGAGCCATTGTAAGGCCTTCTGAGGTTGCAAATTCTGGGGTACGAGATGTCCTAAGAATAGTGCCACCTCTGTGAATAACATCAGCTACCGTACCAAGATGCATTTTTTGATACTCGCCCCGCATTAAGCCAGAAAATCCGTGCCTAAATCCAAACACCTGCCATCCGCTTAAAATGGCTCGCCTCGTAATAGCGCGCAAGGCCGCATTCATGCCTGGCGCATCTCCTCCGCTTGTGACCACTCCAAGTCTTTTAGCTGTCATTAAATTACACTAGCCTCTGAAAATGTCAACCAGACACGCTACACTAGGAACAATATGGGTAACCCCTTTACTTGCAAAATATATTCCATTTTCCCCTGCGGCAACCATAATGGGAATGACCACTTTGTCCGGATTCTCCCTTGCATACCTTTGAGCCAGCCCAAGATCATCCATTGCATCTCCTACATATGCCAGGAATCTTACATCACCGCAATTCCTTATGATAATCTCGAGGCACTCAGGATCGGGTTTCTTTCGAATCTCTGAAGTAACAATATTAATCGGCTGAACATACTGCACTTCGCTAAACAATTTTAGGAAGTGCTCAAGCTCAAACTTGTTACGACCTGTTACAATTCCAAAATGTTTAACCCCCATGGACTTTAATCGAGCAAATAAATCTTTTGGAGCAAGTAAGGTTTCGTTTACATAGTTTCCCGGGCCAACATTTCCAAGCCTGGGAGTTTTGCCATAAAGCTTTGTAAATTTATCGGTCCCCCAGTAAAGCTCAGCAAAAATATCAAATACCAATCCTCGATCAGGTTCATACCAGCCATCTATAGACCTGGCGGCATTAATTCCACCGCCCAAACTAGCCACTTGTCTTGCAAGCACTTGATATCCATATTTCCTCGCAACTGCGCTAAGCCCTATTAGTGTAAACGATAAGTCTATATCATCATTAAATCCATTTATCAACTTGAATGCAGCTATATCTGTCAGGTCTAGCGACAGTGACTCACTACAGATTTCAGTCACCCTTAAGTAGGTTATGACAGTTTCAACAACAGTCTTACGAAACGACTTAGACGTGTCAACCAGCACCCCATCCACATCAAATACAACAAGATCAGGAACTTTCGTATCTATAGTCTTGCAGCTCTTCATTTAATCCAATCCCTAAAAAGAACACTTGGCAACATCCAGTATCTGTGCACCTAAGTCCATACAGGATATCATTCACAAATTATATGGCCAAATCCTTGAAGCGCATTTTGTATCCAACCTATAACTTGTTGCCTAGGCTCTACCGTAAGACTCGCCTCAGGCACGATTGTGACCTCTCTACCATTTACCGTGACAACAAATTTGACACGAACATTTCCTGGATTATTCCTAATGATGTCAACCAACAATTCCACCCTTTCTAGAGGGAAATTTCTTTCAATTGCTACGGTTATTTCATTGCAAGGCACTATGGCATTTTTTGTGGCTGTATAATCTTCAAGAGAACTAACCGTATCTGCAATGATCGTCACGCCTTCAGTATCCTTTAGATCATCATTGTCGGCTGCCTTGTTTTGAGCTCTTTGTATCGAGTCAATCGTTCCTTGTATAACTAATATCTTGTCTTCGCTATTCACTAGCTCCCGGAATTGCTCATACACTTTAGGAAAGAAAATTATTTCGACACTTCCGGTAAGATCCTCTAATTCCAAATAGGCCATCAGGTTTTGGTTTTTAGTCACAACCTTTCTAAGTGAACGCGGCAATCCTACAACTCTGACTCTTTGTCCTATCTGATCTGGACCTAGATCAGCGCATGAAACTGTGGCAATACGTGCTATAACACCTCTGACGGCATTGAGCGGATGGTCACTCAAATAAATGCCTAAGTACTCTTTTTCATCGCGCAGCTTGTCCATCGAGGACAGGTCTTCGCATGATTTTTCTGGATATTCCAGCGGCAGTGAAGTGTCAGACATCATGTCAAAAATCGATGTCTGAACACTGGCAGCTTTTCTTTTCTTACCTTCTGCATATCTGATGATGCTATCCATATTTGCCAGCATCTTTGATCTGTCGCCTAACTTGTCACATGCCCCACTTCGTATTAAGCTTTCAACCACACGTCTATTAAGCTCTCCCTTTTCAGCCAAAGAATCACAAAGATCCTGAATGCTGTTAAATGTGCCTATCTCGTGTCGAGCCTCTACAACACACGATGCAGCTTTCTCTCCAACATTCTTTATCGCGCCAAGGCCAAACACAATGTCGCCACCTCTTATAGAGAAATTAACTTCAGATATGTTGACATCAGGAGCAAGCACATTGATGCCATGCGCACGCGCGTCCCGTATGGTATCTGCTAGCTTGTCCAGATTACCTTCATGATGCATCATAAGTGATGTGAAAAACTCAACAGGCATATGTGTCTTCAAATACGCGGTGTAATAAGATATCAAGGCATAAGCCACTGAGTGTGATTTATTGAAACCGTACTCAGCAAACTTAGCTATCTGCTCAAATAAGCGATTTGCCGTCTGCTCATCTATACCATTTCGCATAGCGCCATCTATAAACTTTTGTCGCTGCTGCACCATTTTCTCCTGATCTTTTTTACCCATAGCAGCTCGCAATACATCAGCTTCGCCCATGCTAAACCCCGCCAGCCTGCGGGCCGCCATCATGACCTGTTCTTGATACACAAACACCCCATATGTCTCACGCAAAATAGGCTCGAGCCACTCATGGTCATACGTAACCTCTGCCTTCCCTTGTTTACGTGCCACATATTCTGGAATAAGCTGCATAGGACCTGGTCGAAACAAAGCAATTGCAGCCGCTAAATCGGTAAAACACGATGGCCTCATATCCAAAAGAAGCTTTCGCATACCTTTGCCTTCAAGCTGGAATACACCATGAGTATCGCCTCTACTTATTAGCTCATATACCAAAGGATCGTCAAGATTTATTGACTCAAGATCCACTAGGTTTCCAGTTCGCTCACAGTGTAATTTAAGGGCCGTTGCGATAATGTCAAGATTTCTGAGCCCCAAAAAATCCATCTTGAGCAGACCAATCTTTCCAAGTGAGGCCATGTCATACTGAGTTATCACTGTCTGGTTGTCCGTTCCCAGCTGCAAAGGCACCATCTTACTAAGAGGCTCAGGTGAAATGACTATTCCCGCTGCGTGTGTGCCATGATTTCTGGCTATACCTTCGAGCGACTTCGCAACGTTTACAAGCTTTTGCACAGTTGGTGAATTTTCGTATTCTTCTCGCAGCTCTGGAGAAGTTTCAAGTGCAACAGAAAGGGGTAATGATCTACCCTGATAAACAGGTATCATTTTTGCTATACGATCACACTCTTTAAGGGGTACATCCAAAACACGCCCGACATCTCTTATTACTGCTTTGGATCCCAAAGTGTTGAATGTTATTATTTGCGCTACTCGGTCGGTGCCATACTTGGAAGCAACATACCTTATAACCTTCTCTCGTCCTTCGACAGAAAAGTCTATATCGATATCTGGCATAGATATACGCTCAGGATTCAAAAACCGTTCGAATATAAGGCCGTACTTAACAGGGTCAATGCTTGTAATACCCAGACAATAAGCTACAACGCTACCCGCGGCCGATCCTCTACCTGGCCCAACTAAAATATTTTGTGATCTGGCAAATGAAATAAGATCCCAAACAATTAGAAAATAGGTCGCATAGCCGGTCTGCTCAATTACGGATAACTCATACTGTAAACGTGCACATGCTTCTTCGTCACCATTGGGATAACGTTGCGAAAATCCTTCTATAGCTTTTTGTCGCAAGTAGCTTTCAGGGGTATGGCCTTCAGGAACAGGAAATGGCGGAAGCTTTATGCTACCCAAGGGTATTTGCACGTTGCATCTATCACAGACTTCTAAGGTGTTGAACAACGCATCAGGACGATATGAAAACCGCTCGTACATCTGCCTGGCTGTTTTAAGATAAAACTCCCGAGTCTGAAAACGAAAACGGTTCTTATCTTGCAGCCTTGAGCCGGTCTGTAAACAAAGCAACACATCATGCGCATCAGCATCATCACTACTTACATAGTGGATATCATTCGTAGCAATTACTTTTAATCCGAATTCCTCAGCCGCCTGCAGAAGGAAGTTATTTACCGCAGCTTGTTCCCTTATTCCGTGGTCTTGCAACTCAAGATAGAAATTATCTTTCCCAAAGATTGACACATACTCATCTATGGCATTAAACCCTTGCTTTACATCTTTAAGCGCTTTTGTCGCAACTTCCCCTGCCAAACATCCAGAAAAAGCGATAAGACCTTTAGCATGCTTTGAAAGCAGATCTTTGTCTACACGTGGCTTATAGTACATCCCCTCAAGATGAGCCTTTGTACACAGCTGAATCAAATTAGTATACCCTTCATTTGTTTCTGCTACTACAGTTAGGTGAAAATAATCACGGTCAAGCTTGGGATCTTTGTCTTGCATTCGCCGTGGTGCAACGTAAAGTTCGCATCCAATAATAGGCTTTATGCCAACCTTTGTACACTCTTCATAGAAGCTGACCGCTCCATACATTGTGCCATGGTCGGTTAATGCAATACCTGGCATCTCTAAGGATGCAGCAGCTGCCACCATTTCAGGAATACGGCTTGCCCCGTCAAGCAAGGAGTATTCTGTGTGATTGTGCAAATGCACGAACCGCAGATCCTTGGACATAGAACGGCCTTAACCTCTTATTTTCTTTCGCAAAAGTTCTGAGGCAAGTTTAGGATTGGCCTTCCCCTTGGAGGCTTTCATTATAGCAGCAACCAAAGCATCAAGTGCCCTGTCCTTACCATTAGCATAATCAGCTACAGCCTTTTGATTTTCTCTTATCACCAGGTCAACCAGTTTTTCAACTTCAGCCTCGTCCGAAATCTGAACCATCCCTTCCCTCTGAACTATTGTTAAAGGACTTTCTTTGAGCTGCCAGGCTTTTTCAAAAGCCGTCTTAGCTTGTGTAAAAGACAACTTACCTTCTAAAACTAGCTTTGCCAACCCAACCACATCATGGTTTCTAAAAGGTAAAGGTTCATCAAACGCTAGAGTCCTAATCTTGGGTGCTCCAACTTCAAGTGCCCATGTGAGTGCATTACGCGCGTCTTTTGTATCGTTATAAATATCTAGAAAAAGACGCACCACTTGCGGAGATTCAGTAAGTTGAACCGCCTCTTGAACATTTAGACCAAGCTCGTCAACAAATCGTCGGGCAAGATCGGCTGGAAGCTCACCAACATATTTTCTCGCGTTTTCCATCAACTCCTGATTTATCTCCAACGGCGGTAAGTCCGGCTCGGGAAAGTATCTATAGTCATGTGCGTATTCTTTGCTACGCTGTGCTACTGTTATTTGGGACTGCTCGCTCCAACCTCTTGTTTCCTGGATTATCTCACCGCCATTCTCGAGAACTTCAACTTGTCTTTCGATTTCATACTGTAAAGCGCGCTGCACCGCCCTAAACGAGTTCATGTTTTTTATCTCTACTTTAACCCCGGGTATAGTATTCCCAACTCTCCTCACAGACACATTTGCATCACATCTCAGGCTACCTTTTTCCATATCACCATCACTGACGCCTAAAAACCTAAGCAATCGCCTTAGCGCCATCATGTAGTCGCGCGCTTCTTCCGCGCTGTGTATTTCAGGTGCACTAACTATTTCCATAAGCGGCACACCAGCTCTATTGAGATCTACAAACGACGAAGATGAATACTCCATTTCTTCTGCCGAATGCAACAGTCTGCCTGTATCTTCTTCAAGATGCGCCCTTATTATGTGCACCTTTTTTAATTCGCCACCAGTGTAGAACTCCAAGTACCCCCCTTTGGCAATCGGAAGATCATACTGGCTTATCTGGTATCCCTTTGGTAAGTCAGGATAGAAATAGTTTTTACGATCCCACTTCGTGACAGCAGAGATCTCACTTTTCAAAGCCAACCCAACAGCTATAGCCATAATAACCGCCTGTTCATTTAGAACAGGCAACGTGCCTGGCAGCCCAAGACATACCGGGCAAACATTCTGATTAGGTGGTAGCTCAAAGTAATCCGCCGGGCAAGAACAAAACAGCTTAGTCTTTGTGCGCAACTGAGCATGCACTTCCAGCCCTATAATAGGCTCATATTTCTCTTCAAGCATCTTTTCCATTGTTCAGATCAAGGGCGATACTAGCATACCGCAAATCTCTTCCACGGCATGCGCTGCTGCGTAAAGTAAATCTTCTCTAAATGGTGGGGCAATAAACTGTATCCCAACTGGCAATGAACCAACCGTTCCACAAGGTACGCTCACTGCTGGCACACCAGCTAAACTTGCTGGAACCGTGAGAATATCGCACATATACATGGTCAAAGGATCAGAGAGCTTTGAACCGAGATCGAATGCAACGCTAGGCGACGTTGGCCCTGCAATTAGATCACAGTTTTCAAAGGCGTTATCAAAGTCCTGCCGTATAAGAGTACGTATTTTCTGAGCCTGAAGATAATAAGCATCATAATAACCAGCCGATAAAGTATAGGTTCCAAGCATTATCCTCCGTTTGACTTCCTTACCAAATCTTTTCTTTCTTGTTACCGTGTACATGTCATACAAGGAATCTTGCTCTTCACGTACCCCATACCGGACCCCATCGTATCTTGCCAAATTAGAAGACGCTTCTGCCGGAGCCAAAACATAATAGGTGGACAAGGCTAAATCTGTGTGCGGTAAGCTTATTTCGATAATGCTAGCTCCTTGCAAAGCAAGCTCGTCAACTGCTTTGTGTACTAAATCGGCTACAGAACTGTCAACACCTTGCCCAAAGTATTCCTTCGCAATCCCGATGCGCTTACCCTTTATACTCTGCTGCTTTGCTTCATCCAACTTGAAAGGTTCTACGGCTGCAGAAGTTGCATCCTTTTTGTCCCAGCCTGATATGGCCTCAAACACCAAAAAACAGTCATCAACACATCTAGCAAATGGGCCTATCTGATCTAAAGACGAAGCAAACGCAATTAGCCCAAAACGACTTACTCTTCCATAAGTAGGTTTTAGCCCAACCACTCCACATAATGCAGCCGGTTGTCGTATGGAACCACCGGTATCTGAACCTAGCGAATACACACATTCGCCGCTTGCCACGCTAGCAGCACTACCTCCGCTCGAGCCACCTGGCACTTTCTCGGGATCCCAAGGGTTTCGCGTTGACTTGAACGCCGAAAATTCAGTCGAGCTACCCATAGCAAATTCATCACAGTTTGTCTTGCCAAGCATCACAGCACCCAACGCTCGAAGTCTTGTTATTACCGTTGCATCATACGGGGGAATAAAATTTTCCAGAATTTTCGAGGCAGCTGTAGTCTTAACACCTTTTGTACATATGACGTCTTTTACAGCCATGGGTATACCATAAAGAGGATTTATGATATCCGGTTCATTCTCAAGCTTTTTATCTAGCTCCTCAGCTCTTGCTAAAGAGAGATTTTCATTTATTTCAATAAATGCTTGAATCTTCTGTTCAGTCTTAGCTATATGGTCTAGGTGAGCTTGCACAAGCTCCTTACAGGAAACTTCTCTTCTTAAAATTAGGGCAGCGTATTCCTTTATGGTTTTACCAATCAAATTACTCATACTTAATTATACGAGGAACCTTGAAAAAGCCATTTTCGATATCGGGCGCCATGCGCTTCAAATCATCAGCACTTAAACAGCCTTCTGGTTCGTCATCGCGCAAACGGTGTATTACATTTATTACTTGTGCCGTTGGCGAAACTCCGGAGGTATCTACTTCCCTAATCTTAGCAACATGCTCTAAGATTCGCTGCATTTGTTCAGCATACAATTCCAGTTCATCATCGTCTACCCCAAGCCGGGCTAATGCTGCGATATGCCGTACATAATCTGTATCAATCTTGTCTTGCATTGCTTAGCGTTTCTCACCAATTAGCGCAAGGAACTGCGCTTCATCAATAATTGGAACACCTAACTTCTTTGCTTTCTCAAGTTTAGATCCAGGTTCTGAACCTACAACCAAATAGTTGGTCTTCCGGCTCACATTTGGTAGTGCGACCCCGCCAAGCTCTCGTATCTTTTGTTCAGCTTCTGCTCTAGTCATACTAGAAAGCGTACCAGTAATCACAAATGTCTTACCTTCTAGCACTTTGCTAGCTACCCCAGTTTCAGGGCCTATTGGCTTAATGCCAGCGTCCAATAATGCTTGCAACATCCTAGAACCGTCATGTTTAAAGAAGGAAGTTATAGACCGAGCTACTATGGGCCCAATGCCTTCTATTGTGCTTAGCTCTTCTTCGCTTGCATTTTGTAATGCCTCTATGCTACCAAACTTCTGGGCGAGCAATTCAGCAGTTCTTTCTCCTACGTGTGGTATGCCCAAGGCATAAATAAACCTATCAAGTGCCACCTCTTTACTTTTCTCAATGGCACTTACCAAATTTCTTGCAGATTTTTCGGCAAAATTCTCAAGTGTCTTTACCTGCTCTACGGTAAGCTTATAAAGGTCAGCAGGCTGAGAAACAAGGCCGCTTTCGATCAACTTTTTTACAACTTCCTCGCCTAGACCTTCAATATTCATGGCCTCTCGGCTAGCAAAATGCCTTATACGCTCCTGCATCTGAGCCGGACATAAAGCACTGGTACAGCGGTACATAACCTCTCCTTCAGCACGCTCAACAGGACCGCCACATACAGGACACTTTTCCGGCATCCTAAATTCTCTTTCATCGCCATCCCTAAGCTCTGGTACAGGCCTGACAACTTCTGGAATAACCTCTCCAGCCCGTCTTACTACAACAGTGTCACCTATAAGGATGTTTTTCCTACGAATTTCATCCTCATTGTGGAGGGTTGCTCTTTTAACTATGACGCCACCTATCTCAACAGGCCTAAGTATTGCAACGGGAGTGAGTGTTCCAAGCCTTCCTACACTTACCTCGATGTCCTCTAGAACAGTTGTTGCCTCTTCAGGAGCCCATTTCCCAGCTATCGCCCACCTTGGCGACCGCGCTACAAACCCAAGCTCATTTTGATCACGGGCCGAGTTTACCTTAATTACAATACCATCTATACCGTAGTCTAGTTCGCTGCGCTTTGTCTCCCACTCTTCATAAAATTCGATGACTTCGCCTAGATCTTTGCACAACTTTCTGTTTTTGTTCACACGAAAACCAAGTGACTCTAAAAGCCCCAGCACTTCCCACTGAGTTTCAACAACACCGGGAGGATCAAGCGCATAGGCAAAGGTCTGCAAATGTCTTTGTGCAGTTATGGATGGGTCAAGCTGTCTTACCGAGCCAGCTGCCGCATTGCGCGGATTGGCAAATGTAGGGCGCCCAAGCTCAGCCAACTGCCTATTTAGCTTCTCAAATGCACTAAAGGGCATATATACCTCTCCTCTAACCTCAAATTCACTTGGCATGTACGACGGTACATCTATTTTTAGAGGTATTGACCTTATTGTCTTTAAATTAGCTGTCACGTCTTCACCTTCAACGCCATCTCCCCTTGTTGCTCCACGTATCAGCACACCGTTTTGGTACACAAGGCTAAAAGCAAGACCATCTATTTTAAGCTCACATACCAATTCGGGCTTGCGTCCGAGAGTTGATACTACCCTCTGATACCAATCATTAAGCTCACCAATAGAAAAAGCATTGGCCAAACTCAGCATAGGAGTACGATGACGAACCTTCTGAAATTGCTCAGCAGGCGCCCCACCAACCCTTTGGGTTGGCGAATCAGGCGTTACCAAATCCGGAAACTGAGCTTCAAGCTGCTGAAGCTCACGAAAAAGGCTATCATACTCGGCATCCGATACAAGCGGCGCGTCAAGTACATAGTAGTGATAATCATACTTGTTTATGAGTTTTCTGAGCTCTTCAATTCGCCGGCTGGCCGTTTGCCTGTCCATCGTGGGCATCATCTAATATGGATAATTTAGCCAAGCTTGCTAAAAACCTTCTGGTAGCATCGCCAAAGTCGATTACAAGCTCTATGTCGTCACTTGTCTGACATATCTCAACTATCTTCCCCGCTCCAAATATAGCATGACGAACCTTTTGCCCTGGTTTGTATAGGTTTGTGTCAAGAGCCTGGTCTTTGGGTGTCTGGCCATCTAAAATGCCTTGCAGCTGTGCAGCTGCACCAGCTTCATCGTGTTCCTCCGCACCTTGTATCAAATCTGGTGGAATCTCCGCAAGAAATCTTGATGGCTCAGATGGCCTAGAACGCCCATGCAAGTGCCGCCAGAACGCATGCAGAAGATAAAGTCTTTCCTTAGCCCTTGTGGCAGCTACATAGAACAACCTTCTTTCTTCCTCTATACCATTCTCAGCGCGTATAGATCTTTCATGCGGTATAATTCCCTCTTCCAGACCACATACAAATACCACCCTATATTCCAGACCTTTTGCAGCATGCATGGTCATTAGGGTTACAGCGTCCTGTTCTTGGATTAGATCATCCTGATCAGACACAAGACTTATGTCTGCTAGGAACGATTCCATCCCAGTTGGCGGAGTTAAGTGATCATACTCTCCCGCTAGTCCCAGTAACTCTATTATGTTCTCCCAACGTGAATCTCCAGTAACACTACCATCCCTGTAAAAAGATTCAGCGTCGATTATGTCTAACAAAAACTTGACTGCCTGAGAAGTAGGAAGCTCTCTTACAGCTTTATATGCCCGGCTTAACTGCTCATACAATACTCGTAAATTGGGCTGAATCTGCTTGGGCAGGGTCTTAATATCTTCAGCCGTAGCCAGTGCATCCATGACAGTGCAGTCTGCGCTCCGACAATAGGTCTCTATTGTGTCAATTGTGGCAGGACCAATATTCCTCTTTGGTACGCCCACAAGACGTGCAAAACTATGAGTATCACGTGGGTTCATCAAGAATCTAAGATAAGCTAATATATCCTTTATCTCTTTTCGCTCATAAAATCTTATACCGCCTACAACTCTATACGGTATGCCCGCCCTTAGCAGCGCCTCTTCGAAAGCACGCGACTGAGCATTGATCCTATACACTACGGCAATATCTTTTGGCTTTATCCCCTCATCCAATAATCTTTTTATTTCTTGCGCAACAAAGTTAGCTTCATCCGACTCACTGTAAAGGCGATAACACATGGGCTTAACGCCTTCTCTTTTTAAAGTCCAAAGACTTTTTTCTGCACGGTTTTGGTTATTTCGAATGACAGAATTAGCAACCATTAAGATAGGTTGGGTTGATCGATAATTCTGCTCAAGTGTAACGACTTTGGCATCAGGATAATCATCCTTAAACTGCAAAATATTTTGAACATTAGCTCCTCTCCAGCTATATATAGCTTGATCATCATCTCCTACTACACAAATGTTTCTGTACCTGGAGGCTAATAGGTGAATCATTTGATACTGCGCTTGGTTTGTATCTTGATATTCGTCAACCAAAATGTAGCGCATTCTTTCTTGGAAATAGTTCAGTGCTTCAGCAGACTTTTTCAACATTTCGACGCTGTAGAATATCAAATCATCAAAATCCAGCGCATTAAGATCACGCATTTCTGTCTGGTACATCTTGTATATGCTTTTGACATCGAGCTTGTCTGCTGCATTATTTGTATATTCATCGGGCCCAATTAAATTGTTCTTGGCCGTTGATATTCTGTACTGCACTAGAGCAAGACGCGTTCTTTCTGCATTTACCCCAGCTTTTGACATGACCTTCTTTAGTACTGATGCCCTGTCGTCTTCGTCATAGACCATAAAATCTCGACGAATTCCTATTGTCTGACCTTGCATGCGCAGCATCTGCACCGCAATAGAGTGAAAAGTTCCAACCATAACCTGCTTGCCATCTTCGCCCACTATATTGCATATTCTTTCTTTTAATTCCTTAGCCGCTTTATTTGTAAATGTAACAGCTAGAATGTTCCATGGCTTTATCCCGGCCGAAATTAAGTACGCAGTGCGGTATCCCAATACTCGTGTTTTTCCACTTCCGGCACCAGCAAAAATTAAAAGCGGACCTTCAGTGTGTAAACAGGCTTCGAGCTGATCTGGATTTAGTTCTTGCTTTAACCGCTCTTTTATCACTTCGCTTTGCATTTCCCCAAAAATGCTAAAAATATACCCGCATCTCTTACTAAAACCTACATAAAACGCTACTTTGTGAGACCTTGTTCATCCAAATGACAACATGTAAACAGGTAAAATCAGGAACAGGTACCATATACTATTATGCCTTAAGGCACATTGAGTGCTTTATGATATTTAGAGCCTTATCGGCACATAAACCTTTATTCAAGCCGTAAGCATGGATTCGATATTCACCATTAACACGAAACAGCTCATTATTGATGTGTTCGTGCTATCTCTTCTTGGCCTAGGCTGGTGGATAATGTGGGCACACATAGGGCCAGGTGCTGCGATAGGGTTTGCCATGGCATGGTGGGGTTTAATTTTGAGTCTGGATAATATAACCTATCACATTCGTAAGGTATCGTTGTTAAAGCAACACAAAACACGGTTTTGGCTTCTGGGAATATCGTCAGCAATTTTGTGGTGGTGCTTTGAAGGATTTAACTTTAGAACAAATAACTGGCAATACATTGGTGCTAACGCGTATAACACAGCCACATTCGCACTGTTAGCTTCAATAGCCTTCTCAACAGTGCTGCCTGCAATTTTTGAAATGGCCACCATATGGAGCAGCGTTCTGGGATACAGCAGGCCAAAACAGCGTACTTTACCAAAACAAGTCATTTTAGGTATCTGCGCATTGGGCATATGCTTAACAGCTTCGATCATAGTCTGGCCTGCATATATGTTTTGGGCAATATGGGTTGGTCCACTCCTGTTTCTCGATCCCCTGCTTTACATGGCACAGAAGAAAAGTATACTCGGCATGGTCGCTTCAGGAGACTTAAAAAGCATATTGGCTTTATATCTAGCTGGCCAGACATTGGGCCTTATATGGGAATTTTGGAATTATTGGTCAATGCCTAAGTGGATTTATCATGTGCCGACTTTTGGGTTGCCCCACCTATTTGAGATGCCTCTTTTAGGTTACCTCGGCTACGGTCCGTTCGCACTAGAAATTTTTACTATGTATTCAACATTGCAGGCTGTTATCAGCAAGTTTATGGCACTACCTAGTGTGGATATCCATGTAGCTGCTCCTGAAGAAGTTAGGCGTATCAAATTGAAAGTTTAGGTTTACCTATAATATAATGTAGGTATGCCTAAAAAAGAAAGTTTGCGAAAACAGCTTCTTCTGAGTCAGTCACAAGAGGATTACATTAAAGCTATTTATCAACTGCGCGGGAACAACACTTACGTTTCCACAACCGAGCTTGCCAGACGGCTTAAGGTAACACCCGCGTCGGCTACAGAAATGCTAAGAAAATTGGCCAAACTGGGACTGGTCGTGCACGACAATTACAAAGGTGCTACGCTTACAGAACTCGGAGAAAAGGTAGCACTAGAGATGATTAGGCACCATAGACTCATTGAGCTATTCCTAACTGAAATACTCGGCTATACATGGGATGAAGTGCATGATGAAGCTGAACAGCTTGAGCATAGCATTTCGGAAAGAATGGAAGAAAGAATATCAGAAGTACTAGGCTGGCCGGACCTAGATCCACACGGCGACCCCGTTCCCACACAAGATGGTCATATATCTAATAAGGTCTATCAACCTCTTGCCGATTGTAAGCCAGGTTCACAAGTCAAGGTAATGCGAGTATCAGACAGCGATCCAGAAATACTAAAAGAGCTAAGCAACATGGGCATCGAGTTAAAAACTCAACTAACCATAGTAGAGAAATCAAAATATGAAGGTCCAGTACATGTGATAGTCAAAGGGAAAGAATTAGCTATACCAATTGGTATAGCTAGAAAAATATTTGTTCACAAGTAGTTGAGTATGAAACAAACTAGCCTAAGAAGCCCGTCACGCGAAGAACTGGTCAGACTGAAAGACCGGGCTCGCATTGAGCAAGCCCATAGGAAAAGGCGCTTGCTTGCGCTTTTTTGGTTGACCCTTGGGCCCGGCGTACTTGTTATGTTAGGCGAGAATGACGCCCCATCAACGCTTTCTTATGCTGCTACGGGAGCTAAATACGGTTTGGGCTTCTTTTTGCCCTTTGTCCTGTTAACTTTTGCTATGGCTTTTGTGGTTCAAGAAATCACCGTAAGATTAGGTGCTGTAACTAAAACAGGCCATGCTGAACTTATTTACCGAAGATTTGGCCGGTTCTGGGGCCACTTTTCGATGGTCGACTTGCTTATAACTAATTTTCTTACGCTTGTAACAGAGTTCTTAGGTGTTGCAGCTGGGGCTAGCTTTTTCGGTATAAAACCTGTATACGCGGTTGTCTTGGCAGCTATCATAGTGTTGCTAACATACCAGTTCAGACGCTACTGGTCTTGGGAAAGAGCTCTTCTTGCGCTAGCAGCTATTAATCTCGTCTTCATACCTGTTGGAATTATGGTGCATCCATTGTGGGGACAAGTTGCTACTTCTTTCTTAACCTTTAGCCCACTTCCTAAGCACGTTGGGTCTACGTTTATTGTCATCTTACTTTCCGATATAGGGGCCACCGTTACTCCCTGGATGCTGTTTTTCCAACAAGCAGCTGTAAGCGACAAAGGATTATTAATCAAAGACATTACATGGGGCAGATTAGACACAGCCGTTGGAGCAGTGTTGGCAGCAGCATCAGGCATTTTCACAATAATTGCCACTTCTGTTCTGTTTGACCATCATATAACAGCTACCAACTATAATGCAGCCCAGTTCGCACAAGCATTAGTCCCCTATGCTGGCAAAGTTGCCGGTGTACTGTTTGCCCTGGGAATTATGGAGGCAGGAACTCTTGCAGCTATTGCGATAGCCACTTCAACCGCGTATTCGTTCGGGGAAGTAACAAATACACCACATAGCCTGAACGCAAGCTTTTCAGAAGCAAAGATGTTCTACGGGATCTTGTTCTCAGTTGTTGTTCTTGCCGCCACGTTGGTACTGATACCTGGAATCCCTCTTATATACATAATTCTTTCAGTCAACGTATTAGCAGTATTAACAATGCCACCAGCTCTTGTATTTCTTTTGCTGCTAGCTAATGATAAAGATATTACCGGTAAATATCGAAATAGCACTCTATTAAATGTCCTGGGAATTACAGTTACCATAGTGATAATACTTGCTGGTCTACTCTTCGCTGTTTCATCTATTATTAACATCTAATGAGCTAGGGGAGGTAGCAAATATGCAAATCATAAAAAGCAAACCTGAAGACACAGTAACTACCATAAAGTCAGAAACGGTCTTGAATTCTCTGCCAGGAGCCTCACTTGAAGAATATCACTCAGACCAGCACCGAATTAAGCAACTGTCGAAAAAGAAGCTAAATCGTGGACTCTATCTAATTATTTGGATGCTCAGAATATATGTGGTATTTATGTTAGTCGTACTTGCTCTTAATGTACTTAATAACATGCATTAAAACAATTTAGAGTCAAATAACTGTATAAATTGTTGAGCCTAAATGATAGGCTGCGTACTAATGTAGTTCCTCTCTGATTATTACTTTATGCACCTCGCACTTCCTGGTACTTTGTACAGCAAGATTAGAAATAAGGCCGCGTTTTTACTTCAACTGTTGCTGATAAATGAACGCTCTTTACGAAGGCAAATATCTGACTACACCCAGCCAAAGAGATTTTGCTAGTTACGCAGCAAATAGACTCTGTTTGCTACAGTCCCTGTTATTCCTTGCCAGCTATCACTAGCCTGCCTATGGAATCTTCCATAATGGTAGATTGCCGGTGCGGGGATTCGAACCCCGGACCCTCGGCTTAAAAGGCCGCTGCTCTGCCAGGCTGAGCTACACCGGCAGCGATTTTGGTCCATTAATTAGTTTAAAGTAAAAGCACAAGTGCATTTACGATATATACTAATGTTGATAGGCAAAGCCTATAGTAAAGCCCTACACGCGAAATGTCTACCAATAAAAGCTACGAATTACTGCACGCGCCAGCACTCTGTTGCCGGAAAGAGGGAAATCTATTTCCGTCATCCACCTATTACCTGGTGTAGGCTCCGGACTTACACGCGGGCGCTCCGCCGGCTTTTTGTTTCCCCCGGGATCGCCCACCTGACGGCGGTGCTTCCATCCGTCCATAGGCGCTTCGCATAACGGCCCACTCCAGGCGACGGCCATCACCCTCACAAAGTTGCGCACCGCATTCAGATCTGCTCCAAGATAAAGGCGCTGGCGTTGCAGCAAAACGTCTACTCCCACAGCGGCTGGGCAGCCTCGCTAATACAACGACTCAAACCAAGCTAACCAATCCCGGTACCCCACGTCAAGGATCCTGTACTTCGGACAACGAAACACCACCATCAGCCCCTCCCGTCGCGTTCGGGCCGTTGCCCACCTGGGCCGACCACATTGGCTATGTGCAGCCCCGCTCCTCCTATAAGCCCGCCACCTGCCAGTCCAGGTCGGCCCGCCGATGCACTGAAGAACACCCAGGCGTACAGCGCCGCTACGCTCCTCACCACTCCCATCACCAAAGCCATGCGATCTTATAGCAGATGCTGTTGGCTTGCGCACAATCGTCCAAGAGTTTCATAACATACATTGCCATATTCGCCAGCGTTTGTTCGCAAAAGCACTAACATTTGCAAACGCCTTTTGGTAGATATATACACGTGTTCCAATAATAACGATTTGCGCATATAAAGAAAGGGGCCGGCGGTTTAAATCCGTCGGCCCCTTAAGCTTATAAGGGGGCATATGGTGTGCAGGGTACTTATGATTTGCGTTGTTCCCAGGGCACTCCCAATATTGGCAATAGCACTCTATCAAGACCCCACCATCCTGCAACTCTCCAGGCAAGTATCAAAAACACGCCCAACAGCAGGAGTTGAGGGTTAACACTTACTGTTCCTGCAAAAAGATAGCTTGCGTTCATTAATACTCCAAAGAATGCCGCTATACCTGTAAATGCTCCAAGTATTAACCCAACTCCAACTAGTATCTCCCCAAATGTCACAAGATAAGACCATGCCGTAACATGCGGAAGCACAAACGTGACAAGAAAGTCTTTGTACCAGCCTTGTACCGCAGGATGTGGCCCTTCTGTAAGCTTTAATGCTCCCATCAAAAATCCATAAAGCGCTTTGCCAGCATTAGACCCAATCCATAACCCCTTGGGATCAAATGCCTTTTCTATCCCAGCTGCAAGAAACACATACCCTACATAAAGCCTGATAACTAACCATATCGGTGAAAGTACTCGACTGCGAAACAACACTCTGGCAAGTGGCGGTTCACTTAGCTCTTCAACGTCCCTAACCTTTGTAAGCTTTAAGCCTCCTTTAAGGCTAATTCCTTTCATCTAGACTCACCTCCTTTTTCTTGACTCCTTATCCCAATCCCATCCTCCCTTACACCTACATCCTATGCCCTAAGCTATATCGTTTAATTCCGAACGTATACCCAATTTTGTATACGTATTTTTACCCATGGCCATAAATTAGGTAGGAAACCTGTATTACACAAACACTTAAGTGGGGTAAAAAATAATGGAGGCGGCGGGAGTCGAACCCGCGTCCGGGCCGGAGTCCACCAAGACATCTACGAGCGTAGCTCTGGAATTTGTCTTTTCCTGCTGATGCTCCAGAGCCGCATCAGACAGGAGCAGCTACCTCTCAGTTGTCTTTTCGGCACAAGGTAGCCCATGCCGAAAACAAGCTGGCCTTTTTCACGCCACCTAGCATCCCGCCAGCAAGGATACTGGTGACGTCTGGGCGTTATCTTGCCCAGATTTGCTGCATTATGCAGCGTAAGCTAGTTCTCTGTTGGCATTTGTGTGCTTGCCGCTGTATCGCTCACGGCGTCGGCTCGCTATCTTGGCCACCTCCTACCCGTCGAAACCGTTACGCCCCCATACAGTAGGAGCTATCCAATAATGATTTTACCCCTCTACAGATCAGCTGAAATGCTCAAGCAGCAAACTTATTGGAAAAGCCTTCAAACAGACATAGCCGCGGCGGGATTCGAACCCGCGATCTCCACCTTGAGAGGGTGGTGTCCTGGGCCACTAGACGACGCGGCCTTCTTGTCGATTAACTATTGTAGCAAACAACTCAACAACGGCATATAGTACGCATGGATGCCACAACTATTATTGAGCTAACATAAATAGCCGCACTCACTAAAGTGAGTGCGGCTTATTGCCACCTTGGTATTTACGCGGCTAATGTAACACCGTTACATCATGTCAGCAGGCGGCATCGAACCCGAGTTCTTCTTCTCCTCAGGTATTTCGGTTACAACTGCTTCCGTTGTCAGCACCAGTGCAGCAACTGACGCCGCGTTCTGTAGCGCAGACCTTGTAACTTTAGCTGGATCTACAATACCGTTTTCGATCATGTTTACATACCGGTCTTGGGCAGCGTCATAGCCAACACCAATCGGATGCCGCCTTATCTCCTCCACAACTACAGAACCTTCCTTGCCAGCATTGGTAGCAATTAGCCTTGCCGGCTCCTCCAGCGCCCGCCTGACAATAGCAACACCAGTAGCGCGGTCACCTGTGAATCCTAGGTTGTCATTTAGAACGCTTTGGGCGTTCAGGAGTATGGTTCCGCCTCCAGCTACAATACCCTCCTCAACAGCGGCTCTGGTAGCTGAAAGTGCATCCTCTATCCTGTGCTTCTTTTCTTTGAGCTCAACCTCGGTTGCTGCTCCTACCTTAATTACTGCAACACCACCAGCCAGCTTAGCAAGCCTCTCTTGAAGCTTTTCTCGGTCGAAGTCAGATGTTGTTTCTTCAATTTGTGCCTTTATCTGCTTTATTCTACCCTGTATCCGCTCTTGGCTACCGGCCCCCTCGACAATCGTGCAGTCGTCCTTCGTGACTGTTACTCTTCGCGCACGGCCAAGCTGCTCAACTCTGGTGCTGTCAAGCTTGAGTCCCAATTCCTCGGAAATTACTTGACCACCGGTAAGAATAGCGATATCCTCTAGCATAGCCTTGCGTCTGTCGCCAAAGCCTGGAGCTTTTACGGCTACAGCCGTGAATGTACCACGCAACTTGTTAACCACAAGAGTGGCTAGCGCTTCGCCTTCAACGTCCTCAGCTATTACCAGCAGAGGCTTGCCCATCTGTACAACCTTTTCTAGAACGGGCAATATATCCTGCACCGCTGATATCTTACGGTCAGTAATGAGAATCAGGGGATCTTCAAGAACAGCCTCCATTCGGTCGGGGTTGGTCACCATGTATGGCGAAATATAACCCCTATCGATTTGCATACCTTCAACAACTTCTACCGATGTTCCAATACCCTGAGATTCTTCAACAGTGATAACACCGTCTTTGCCAACCTTCTCCATAGCATCGGCAATGAGCTCACCTATTTTCTCATCAGCAGCCGAAATCGCTGCTACGTGAGCAATGTCCTCCCTGCCTTTTACTGGAACCGCCAATTCTTTGATTCTTTCTACTACCTTTTCAACTGCAGCCTCTATACCCGCTTTAAGCTCCATAGGATTAGCACCAGCAGCCACATTCTTAAATCCCTCTGCAATCATTGTCTTAGCCAGCACTACAGAGGTAGTGGTACCGTCACCTGCTACATCATTCGTCTTCGTAGCTACTTCCTTGAGCAGCTGAGCTCCTGTGTTCTCCCATGGATCCTTAAGCTCAATTTCACGCGCTATCGTAACACCATCGTTTGTAATTGTTGGAGGCCCAAACTTTTTCTCCAATACCACATTGCGTCCCTTTGGCCCAAGGGTGATACTCACTGCATCAGCTACAATATCAATACCACGCTTTAAAGCTTGACGTGCTTCTACACTAAATTCAATGGCTTTAGCCACGTCATCTCACCTCCTTCCTTACTCAACTTTACCGTCAGCTATTACCGCAAGAATGTCTCTCTCTGAAAGTACAAGATATTCTTGATCATCTATCTTGAATTCATTACCAGCATACTTTGCATATAGGACACGATCCCCGACCTTTACATCAACAGGAATGCGCTGTCCGTTATCCAGTATCCTGCCATTACCCACGGCTTCAACTATCCCCTCTTGGGGCTTTTCCTTTGCTGTATCAGGCAGCACTATACCACTTTTGGTCTTTTCTTCTCGCTCTACCGGCCTTACAACAACCCTATCACCAAGTGGTCGAATGTTCACCTAAACTCACCTCCCGGACAGAACAATCGGACTTTAGCACTCGGACACCTCAACTGCTAAAAATTCTAAGACAATTTTAAACGACTTTGCAACATATGTTGAAAGCCGCCAAGTAACGAAAGACTCGCTCAACTATCCAGCAAAACAAGATGTAATTTTATATCTTTTGGCGTATGGTACATTGAAAAGGCAATTTAACGGCGGAAAACACCGAAGAATACCAATTACGTTGACCTAAACTAACATTTACCCGAAAGAATAATTGAGGCGCACTTGGCGTAAGGATTTGATCTCACTATGAAGCTGTTCTCACATTTATGGGTATATATAAATTTATGAAAGAAGAAAACAAGTTGTTTGCGAGGATAGGTAAATGAACACACTAGGCTTGATCCTTTTCTTAGCATTCATGGCTTTGGGGCTGGGCCTGTGGCTTTATGCCCTTATTGATTCGGTAGCTGCCAGCTCATTAGAGCCCGCCGTGAGAGTAATCATTGCACTCATGCTGATATTCATTCCGTTTCTAGGCATCATAGTTTGGGCTGTGGCCAGAAGAAAACTTGCAGCTCTCGCGGTGTACATTGCTGCACTAGTTGTTGGGTTCTTGCTCATAAATGGAGTATCTGTAATGAACATACACAATACCATGTTTCATGTATATTACTTCCACCGTGTGCTAAGAGCACCGGTTGGACCGTCTCCAATTCTGCACTAGCCGCTGCTTTATGCCCATTTACCTTGGCTAAGACCCCTGTAAATATACCTGGCAGTAGGTTGACATACAATATTCAAGTTTCGCTAAACCTACCCCAAAGACAACAAAATATAAGCAAACCTTTTTCTCCGGAATAAAGCTTAAAATGTAAACTTTCCGTGGCATAATTTATCTCAAGATTGGCAAATAAGGAGAACAATGTACGCTTTAGATTGGCTATTGCCGGACAACACATTTACTAATGACATATCGCTCATAGGGTATTTAAAGGAAAGGCTAGGAAATGCATTCATCGATTGGGAGGATGAATTAAACAAAGTTGGTAAAAGCGCAGCAAACGAGCTGGCAAGACTTGCATATCAAGCAGAGCAAAACCTGCCTATTCATGTCCCATACACTCCTTGGGGAGAGTATTGCGAAGAAATCGTATACTGCAGTGCATGGGAGGAAATTAAGAAATTTGGTGTTAAGCACGGCCTTGCAAGTTTACCTTATGAGTCACATCCAGCTAGCTCCTACGAAAGGCGCTTAGTGCAGGCGGCGCTGATATACTTGTTTGCGCCGTCTTCAGCGATTTATACATGCCCTATAGCTATGACCGATGGAGCAATACGGGTAATACTGGACTCCGGGGAAGCAAGTCTTCATAAAGACATCCTCGCAAGACTTATAAGTCGAGACCCATCCTATGCATGGACAGCCGGTCAGTGGATGACAGAGCAACAGGGTGGCTCAGATGTTGGGCTTAACAGCGTCAGCGCTCGCCTACTAAATGCTAGGTGGGTTTTAAACGGGAGAAAGTATTTTTGCTCAAACACTACAGCTGAAGTTGCCTTAGTATTGGCAAGACCAGATGGTGCACCCCCCGGAACTAAAGGGCTTGCACTATTCCTTGTTCCACGAAAACGCGATGACGGTACACCTAACTGGAGAATAAATCGACTTAAAGACAAGCTGGGCACGCGTGCTATGGCAACCGCAGAAGTAGATCTTATAAATAGTGAAGCCATACTAATAGGTCCTGTAACGGCAGGATTTAAGCTTATGACAAAAATGCTCAATATAACAAGGATTCATAACGCTATTAATGCAGCTGCGCTTATGCAAAGGGCATACGATATAAGCCTATCTTATTCAACTCATAGAGTTGCTTTTGGGAAAACTTTAATGCAGCATCCGCTACATGATACGGTTTTACGCAGAATGAAAGCAGAAACTGAAGCCGCAAAGGCTTTAACATTTCGTGCTGTCGAGCTACTAGGTAAAACCGAAGCCAAGATAGAGGATGATCAAGAACGATTACTATTACGCGTCGCAACGCCACTTGTTAAGCTGTTTACAGCTAAACAAGCAGTACAAGTCATCTCTGAAGCAATAGAGGCGATCGGTGGTGCAGGTTACATAGAAGACACAGGCATACCGTCACTGCTACGAAACGCACAGGTACTGCCTATTTGGGAGGGTACAACTAACATATTAAGTCTAGACTTGCTCAGGGCCCTTACAAAAGACGAAGCAGCACAACCACTCAGGTCCGAAATCACACAGCTCTCACAGTTTCTACCAGACTCTCTTAGTATAGGGCCATACAAGATGAAGTTGGGATACTTTGTCACTTATGTGTCTAACCTTATCAACCATATGTCATTTAGTGCTAACAACGAAAGCTACATGCGAGATATAGCTTATGCTCTTGCTGGACTGTGGGCAACAGGCATCATGGCACAGTTACTGCATAAGGCACAAGGCAAGTATTTTGATTACCTTGAAAGCGCATTTATGACATGGTGTAAGGAGTGCCTACCTGTCTATATATCTCGTCTAGACCTATAGCAAACAGTTGCAACGTTTAACACAATAAAGAACTATGGCAGCGTATATAGGGTGCTCAGGCTATCTTTACCCCCACTGGAGAAACGGTGTGTTTTACCCAAAAGGTCTTAAACAGAAAGATGAATTTAGCTACTACTCATCTGTGTTCAACACAGTAGAGCTGAATAGTACATTTTACCGGATACCGAATAACAAAATATGGCTATCTTGGGCAACTAAAGCCCCAAACGGTTTTTTATACGCGGTTAAAATGAACCGCCAGATTACCCACCTAAAACGTCTAAGGGACTGTGTAGAAGAGGCACGGGCATTTATTGATTTGGCCAAACTACTTGGCGACCATCTTGGGCCTATACTGCTACAAATGCCCCCTTCCTTTACGGCAGATGTAGCCTTGGTCACAAGTTTTGCGCAGGAACTATCTTTCAAGCAACTAGTGTTCGAATTTCGACATCCTTCATGGTTTGAAAAAGACATAATACGCCAACTGAAGGAACAAAGAATCCCAATGGTTATAGTAAGTCACCCTCGGCTTCCAACTGTATGGGAACCCACTTCTGACATCATTTACCTTAGGTGTCACGGCTCTGAATCGCTGTATTCGTCAGACTATACCGAAGCGCAGCTTCAGGAGTTTGCTTTTTACTTGAGGTCATTTCTAGAGTCTGGAATGGAAATTTTTGTCTACTTCAATAACGATATTGGTGGCTTTGCTCCCAAAAATGCTCGCAGGCTAATTGAAATTCTTGGATTGTAGTATTACCAGATACACTATTCTGGCCAAGGCATAATAGGATCAACTTTGATGATCCCCTCAGCCAACCTGTTTCTGCCCCAATAGCCTGCAGATGCTATCATGGCCGCGTTATCTGTACAGTATCGCAGCGGTACAAGCTTTAGCGGCACCTTTGGTGTTACTTCTTTTTCTGCAAGCTCTCTCAACCTACTATTTGCTGCAACGCCTCCAGCGATAACTACCATAGGTGGTCTCAGCGCATCAATAGCCTTAATTAATTGACCAATAAGTGCACGAGCCACCGCGTCTTGGAAAGCCCAAGCAATCTCCGGCTTCCTTTCCTCCGCTTCATTACCAAGATCCCTGAGTTTGTAGAGTAAAGCAGTTTTAAGTCCACTAAAACTAAACTCAAAGTTATCCAAAATAGGTATTGGAAACCTTATGTCACTGGGTCCTGCTTGCCGTGCGAGTTTATCTAACTCCGGACCACCAGGAAAACCTAGCCCTAAAAGACGTGCCGCTTTATCAAACGCTTCTCCTGCAGCATCGTCTCTGGTTCTACCAAGCACTTTGAATTTGTAGTGCTCGTACATGTATACGAGCTCTGTATGTGCACCCGAAACTACAAGAGCTAATAGCGGCGGTTTGATGTCGTCGTCTTCGAGGAAGGCTCCATACACATGGCCCGCTAGATGGTGAACTCCCACAATTGGGACATCTACACTGGCTGAAATGCCAAGCGCCATCCCCACTCCGACATGCAGACTACCAAAAAGGCCTGGACCGCATGTAACGGCAATTAGGTCAATATCCCCGAAGTCGACACCAGCATCCTCAAGACTCTTTTTTATACCGGGTCCCAGTTGGCGCAGGTGAGCACGTGCTGCGATCTCTGGAACAATACCACCGAAAGGTTCATGTAAACGGTTTTGTACCATGACAATGCACGACATAACCTTTCTACCGTCTTGGACAACGGCAGCTGACGTTTCATCGCATGAGGTCTCGATACCAAGCACGTTCATTGCCCTAAGCTTTGGCAACAATGGGAGGCTTAAGGTCAACTCCGTAAATTTTATACGTGATCCTCTCTAAATTGCGTTTATAACATTCAATAAAGCGAGGAGAATAAATCGAATCCGACCACATGACTATTGCATCCTCATTGTTATCCGAGTAATACCCCTTTCTTCTGCCAACAACCTTTAAGCCAAACTCCTCATACATCTTAATGGCTCGGTCATTCGATGTGCGCACTTCAAGAGATATCCACTTAACACCGCTATCGTAGGCAGCCTGAACAAGTGTTGCAAACAGCACTCTGCCATAGCCTTTGCCCTGTTCGGAAGCCTTAACACCTATGGTTGTCACATGCGCTTCATCATACATACGCCACATACCTGCATATCCGATTATTTCGTTATCTCGGCGTAGCACTATGTAATATGAAATCTTGTCTGAGGCCAGTTCCCGATAATAGGCACTTTTCGGCCACGGAGTTGTGAAGATTTCTCTTTCTATCGACTGCACAACCGGAATGTCGGATGGCGTCATGCGTTCAATAACTAATGGAGCCACCTGGTTACTTGCTTCCATGATCGGATCTTGCATTAACGTTGGGTCTCTGAATATAGTTTACCTCTACACTGTACCAGTTAATGGGTGAAAGCGTTTCTAATTTGTCTATTACCAGCTTACGCCAGCCTTCAACCGTTGACCGCGGATTACATTCCATGACATCAAAACGCTGTTTTAGCATACTAATCACATCCATTGACAGGTTAACAGGCATTATAACACTGCCTGCGTTTAGATCTAACTTTTCAATCCTGCAGACGTTTGCATCGTCTATTGGAGAGAATAATTTTGGCGTAAATGTTTGCACGTATACCTCATGCCTTGTGGCATAAGCTACAACAGTTATGTTCAAAGTATCTATGTCCGCGCACGCCGCATATAATCTTAAAGAAGACACTGCATATAATGGCAAGCTGTGTGCCATTGCAAATCCTACGGCAAATCCAATGCCATGTCTAAGGCTAGTAAAAGAACCAGGCCCATTTGCAACAACCACGGCCTCGATCGCTTTATCCTTGCCTACTATGCTTTTTACGCCAGCATATAGCGCATTTTCTCCATTACCTTGATCGCATTCAACAAGTGTTGCTTTGGCAACCCCTTGATAAAAGCCCACTAGGTAATAAGGCCGGTAACTTGTATCAATACATAGTATCATTGGACATCGACATAACCAACCTAGGCTCACCCTTTATTTTGAGCATCCGGGTAAGCTCATCCACTATCTCGAACTCAATCTCCAACGTAGCAATATCTTTTAACTGACGAGATTTCTCGCCCCACTCGACTATAAGAGCTGCTTGCTCATCGAGCTCCTCTAGCCCAAGGTCAGCAAAGTCTGATTCACTTATCCTATATAGGTCAATATGCGCTATATTTAGCCTTCCAGGGTAGATTCGGACTAGCTGGAACGTTGGGCTTATAACTTGGGAAGTATCGAACTCAACACCACGCGCTATTCCTCTTACAAACGTAGTTTTCCCACTTCCCAGCTCTCCTTCTAGAAGCACTATGTCCCCTTTTTGTAAGGCTCTACCTAGTCTATGCCCTAAATCCTCTGTTTGTTTCTCGCTATAACTGTATATGTCTTTCTCTAAAATGCTCATATCCACGAAAGTCACCCGGCCCAGTTTGTGCACCTCCCGGCATGCTTATAAGGCGTGCATTTGGGTCATCTATAATCCTACCAATGTCATAAAAACCCATACTTCTCAACTCATCCATAACCTCGGGTGAGCAGCAAAAGACTAAAACCGGTTCTTCTCCAGATATCGCTGCTTTAGCGTAATCCTCTACCCCGCTGAATAATTTAAGTCTTTCTAGCTCCACCGTGTAGCCTACATGTGAAGCATCCGCTATTCTTTCCAGCTCCGACACAAGGCCGTCACTAATATCACCGGCACACCGCACGCCAGCTTTAATCAGAATTCTTCCCTCATCAATTGGGGGTCTAGGAAAACTGCCATCTGTAAAACCCTCGAACATACTCTTTTTCAAAATTTGCTCTTCATAAAGTATGCCCATGCCAAGCGGTCCGGTTAAACCAATGAGGTCGCCTGGCTGTGCCTGCTCTCTAAGCATCGGCAATTCATTCTTCTCTAAAAAGCCGACAACTGCAAGCGATATCACAAAATCATTAGGTGCAGCCGTTGTGTCACCACCCACAAGCAAACAACCTGCGGTTTTAGCGCACTTTTGAATCCCACGGTATATTTGCTCTATCAGCTCTATCCGTGTGCAGCCAGGTACAGCAATTGAGCAGAGTGCGTAGGCTGGAAGTGCACCACATGAAGCCAGATCCGAAAGGCTTAAACATAACGCTCGCCATCCAATCTCTTCACCATGCTGCACATCAACCTTAAAATGGACTCCTTCAACAAAGCTATCGGATGAAAGCACAATACGTGAGTAAGCTACGTCATCCACAAAACAATCGTCCATGCCGGGTGTCAAGGGATAGTTGCCTCTGTCTAGTAGCGACTGAACAAGAGTTAAAAAGCCCTTCTCGCCTATGTCCTTTAAGGTAGCCCCGATGTTACTAGCCATCTCAATGCAAAAGTATCATCCTCTACCTGATTGCTCTCAGAAAGCGCACTTATCACTGCAACCCTTCTTATGCCGTATCTTAATAGCTTATCAACATTTGCTAACGTTATGCCTCCAATAGCAAAAACCGGTAGCGGAACCCGCTGCATGACTCGTAAGACGCCCAACGGCCCAATTACTTTTCGATCAGGCTTATTTTTGCTTGCAAAAACCGATCCCGTACCAATATAGTCGGCGCCATCTTTATAAGCCTTGAGCGCAGAATCGGGAGCAGCAGCTGTAGCACCGATTATGCCATCCGGCCATACCTTTCTTGCATATTTCACAGGTATGTCCTCCTCACCTAGATGAACACCATCAGCGCCACTAGCCATAGCAATATCTAAATAATCGTTTACTATAAACAGCTTGCCTCTACTTTTTACCATCTCCGCTAATGTAACAGCCAAAGAAAAAAGCTCTCGCCTTGACAATGTTTTGGATCGAAGTTGAACTATGTCCGCACCACTTTTTGTGCATCGGTCTACCAGGTCAATTACTTGTGACGCTGGCAAATCTGGAGTTATGAAGTACACAAATGAATTTTCTAGGGCAGCACTGTTGACCACTTCACATTAAATTTTAGCCTCACCAAGCTGTTTATTAAGCCAAAATATGCGAAAATCCTAGAAATCATTGGGCATCTGTTATTAAACATGTGATGCGTTGTTTACTAGAAAGTACTCCTGTGCTGCATCTTTGGCATCTATCTGAACAAGAGTAAATACTCTTGAGGGCAGCGCGTATGACTTATTGTTCCTAGTAACTAAGGGTAATCACCGTATGCTTTGTTGACAGGATCGATCGGTCATGGTTTAGTAAGGCTCTACAAAAATTTTAGAACTTGAATCTTATCATGAAATGTCTAACTAAATAGCTGCACTGGGCTTCTATTTTGTAATTGCAGGTGTTCTCGCTTACCACTCTTGCTTACACCCTTCTGTAGGTAAATCACAGTTGCCTCTGCACGACCGCCTAGCTTTCAAATTTTAATTACAGAAAAATAAGCAAGAAAGCTCCAACCTTAAGGGAGGAGATGAATTGCGAAAAGTATATCGAAGAGTAGTATAAGTTTTATGGTATTCCCATAACCTATGTTGAGCCTAGAAACACATAGAAAGAGTGTTCTATGTGTAGAAGCATAGGAATTATGGAAGGAAAACTATTTTTAAGTGCCTT